>Ga0307378_10007321_pt1 | contig 14881 bp, 10 predicted proteins | sample UN1MG_FD_202238 | JGI IMG/M metagenome (GOLD analysis project Ga0307378, IMG submission 202238) | Soil microbial communities from Risofladan, Vaasa, Finland - UN-1 | ecosystem: Environmental > Terrestrial > Soil > Coastal area > Acid sulfate soil | place: Finland: Risofladan, Vaasa | collected...
AACTGCACCTCGACGGATCGGTCGGCAAGGCCTACCGCTTCGACATCCACGGTGACGCGGGTGACGTTGTCCACGACGCTTTCCTCCGGCGCCCGGACGTTCTCGATGCTGATGTCCTGGAAGCCGCTCTGGGCCGAGAGGTCTGTCCCCACGCCGACGGTATAAACCGGCGGGGGCCCGAGGGCCGTCGTGTCCCGCACCACGTCGCCGCCGGCGTTGTGCAGGCCGTCGCTCAAGAGCACCAGGCCGCTCGTGTCGGCCCGGCGCGCGAGGGCCAGCACGTCCTTGACGGCCCGCGTGATGTTGGTGGCCTCGCCCTCGGGTTCGGGCCACTGGCCGGCTTCGACCGGCCGGGCCCGCGTGTCGAACGTGTAGAGTTGGACGTTGAACGCCGCCGCCAGCCGATCCAGGTATTCCTGGATCTGCGTGGTCGCGCGGGCCAGGCGATGCGGCGTATCGGGCCAATCGCTCACGGACATCGAACGCGAGGCGTCCACCAGCACCACCAGGTCGGTCCGGTGCTCGACCCGTTCCTCGAAACTCAGCATCGGCTTGAAAACGAGGAGCACCAGGAGGAGGACGGCCAAGACGCGCATCGCCAACAACACGCCCATCGGCAGCCGCCCCAGATACCGATACACGCGCAGATAGAAGAACAGGGTCCACGCGCTCGCGGCAAGGGCCAGAAGGACCATCAGGGCCAGTTGGAGGCGCGCCTCCTGGGTCCGCCCGGCCGCGACGGCCACCGGGAAAATCACGCCGGCCGAAATGAGCCCGACGAGAATTTGCCACCACGGCAAGACAGGCGGCGGCACGGCCGACGGGCGGGCGCCGTCGCCCTCGACAGGCTGTCGGTCCCGCATCCACCCCACCAAGGCGAGGACCGGCGGAACGAGGAGCAGGGGCAGAAACGGCCATTGTCGGCCTCGCAGCACCCAATGGATGAGGAGCGCCCAGAAGACGACGGCCCCCGCCGATGCCAGCACCAGACCGGCCAGCGAGAGGCCGTCGCCGTAAAAAAGGAGTCGCGTTTCGCTCATCAAAAACATGCGCGCGCCTAGCGGTGCTGGGGGAGGTACTCTTGCACAAAGACGTACCAGCGCCGTTCCAGTTCCGCCAGACCGAAGCCGTACGCCTCCTGGAGGGCCTCCTCCTGCGGCTTGCCGTCCTTAAGCAGATCGATGAACTTCTTGAACTTCGACTTGCCCGCCGTCAGAAGAAATTCCACCAGCGTGTACGAAACCGAATACGCCGGGTACGCAAAACCTTGGCCCGACGGGGCTTCCAGAATCGGCCGGATGGAAGTTTTTCCCCGGGCCATGTTCTTCGACCATTCCTGTTTTTGGGACATCAGACTCTTGTCGTTAACGACCGTCATGAATTCCGCCAAGCCCTCGTGCAGCCACAACGGAAGGTCCACGACCCGCCGGTACAACTGGAAGAAGGCATGCGTGCCCTCGTGGGCAAACAGTTCCTGGAGCCGCCTGGGGTCTCTCGTATCCAATGGAATACAGATGTGGACGAGTTGCGGCTCGTTGGGCGATCGGCATTCCCACGCGAAGTAGGCGCCCGCGCGGCTGGCGTCGTTGCCGTCGAAAGTTTTCGCATGCTGCTGAAACAGGGCGCGGGAGTTGAAGACCAACAGGATGCATTTTCCGTCCCACGTCTTTTCTCTGGTGCCGATGCCGAATTGCCGGCACAGGTTCGAATACAGCGCCTCGCACCACTTGACGAACAGGCCCGTCATCGCGTCGTCCGCGTCGCTGAAAACGAGGTAATGCGGCGTCTCGACCAGGCGCATCTTGGCCATCAACCGTTTGTTCGCCTCGTCCAGCCGCATCTTCTGCTGCGCGACGATCGCCTTCTGGTTGAAAGAGCCGTCCGCGTTGCGGTAGTTGCTCGGCAACTCCCAGGCCCCCGGCTCCCTGGACCGGACGACGACCCGCTCCCCCGTGTCGCCGCCGGCCTCTTGGGTCTCGCGTTCCGCCGGTTTCGCCGGCTCGGGTTTAGGCGCGGCCCGACCCAGCAAGGCCGCGTGCCCCAGGAGTGCCGCCAGCACGGCCGCAACAGCCCTGAGCCGCCACTCCTTTTTTCTTCGCGCGCTGCTTCTCATCCTGGTCCCCCTTTGTCTCTTTGAATGTTCGCCGCCGTTGTTTTTCCTCCGTCGGTCGTCACTTCCACGCGGCGCGCCGCCAACCGCCGGATTTCCGCTATAAGGCGCTCCGGCAATCGTATCCGCTGAACCAGTTCTCCATCGGCCATGCTCCGCTCGATGACCTCCGCATGGTGATCGATCCAGGCCAGAAGGCGCCCGTCCTCGGGCGACGCACGGACCATTATTTCTTTCTCGGGGCCGACCAGCCGCTCCGTCACGATTCCGGCCAGGCGATCCAGACCTTCGCCCGTCTTGGCGCTCGTCGCCACGGCGCCCGGAAACGCCCGATGCGCCAGATCCAGATGCAGCGGGTCCTTAACCAGGTCCGCCTTGTTCAGTACGAGGATCTGCGGCTTGTCGGCGCAGCGGATTTCGGCGAGCACGGTCAGGACGGCCTCCACGTCGGCCTGGGCATGCTCCGTTGAAACGTCCACGATGTGCAACAACAGATCGGCGTGGATCGCCTCTTCCAGCGTGGCCTTGAAAGACGCGATGAGGTGGTGCGGTAAATCGCGAATGAACCCGACCGTATCGGACACGAGGGCCGTCAGGCGGTGCGGCAGGGTCCACGCCCGCGTCCGCGTGTCCAGCGTCGCAAACAGTTTGTCCTCCACGTAAGCGTCGGCGTCGGTGAGCGCGTTCAGGATGCTGGATTTTCCGGCATTCGTGTAGCCGACGAGGCCGACCGTCAGCATGCCGGACCGCGACCGGACCTCGCGTTCCTTGCGGGCGTCAATCTCGCCGATGCGGCGCTTCAGTTCCGTGATGCGCCGGCGGACGATCCGGCGGTCGGTTTCCAACTGCGTCTCGCCCGGCCCGCGCGTCCCGATACCGCCTTCCATGCGCGACAGGTGCGTCCACATCCGCCGCAGACGCGGGTACTGGTATTCGAGTTGCGCGAGTTCCACCTGGAGCCGCGACTCGTTCGTCCGCGCACGCGACGCAAAAATGTCGAGAATCAGTTCGCTCCGGTCGATGACCTTCGTTTCGGTGGCGGCCTCGAGGTTCCGCACCTGGGCGGGCGACAGATCGTTGTCGAAAAGGATGACGTGGGCCCGCTGCTCGCGCGCGAGGTCGCCCAGTTCCTTGGCCTTCCCGTGGCCGACGTACGTGCCCGGATGGGCGCCCCGGCGCCGCTGCGTGGCGGTGGCCACGACCTCGGCGCCGGTGGCATCGGCCAGGCGGCCGAGTTCCTCCAGCCGATCGCGGTGCCCCTGCCGGCCGACCGCGTCGCTTTCCAACGTCACTTCCACGAGGACCGCCCGCTCACGGACGACGGTCCGCCGGGTGCTCTTCAGTTCTTTCACTCGCTCCGAGCATCCTTCCCTATGCGCCATCGGGCCGCGATAAGCGCGCCCACCCCTCCATGATAGAACGCAAAGGAACCGGCGTCAATTCGGTGAACCCCCGATCCCTGGTTCCATCCCTGTCGCCACGCGACAATCCGAACTCCCTAAGGCCTCAGCCCGAAATCGGCCAGACCACGAGCGCCGGCAAGCGGCGCACCGGATCGGCGGCCGCCTCGTCGTGAATCCACGCCAGAACCCACGTCCCGTCGCCCTCCTGCCTGCGGTCGGCCCACCACGCCAGGCTGCGGCCGGCATAGGCCGTCGCCGAGTCTTCACTGGCCTGCCACTCTGCCGCCCACGCCGCCAGGGGCTTCGTGGCGCCCGCGGCGTCGGTGCCTTCCATTCTCACGACGCGCAGGGCCCTGACGACGTCGGCGCGGCCGGTGACGGCCGCGAGGTCCGCCTTCTCGAAATCCTCCAGGGTTTCAAAAGGCACACGCTCGGACCTCTCGAGAACGTGAAGCATCGTGAGCGACGTCTTGCCCATAAACACGATGGGACGGCCGAGGCGAAGATCGCCCTGAAGGCGAAACAGGTCCCCCTCGCTTCGCAGGAGGGGCAACGGCAGCACGTCGCCATCTTCACGATCCCATTTCACCGGCGCTGCCGCGCCGCGCGAGGCCAGATGAATGAAACGTTCCACGGCGACGGACGGTCCGCCGGCGCCTCCCCGAGCGACGTAGAAGACGCGCGCCTCGAGGACACGTGTCCGCACAACCTCGCCGAAGACGGCAATCAGGACCGCCGCCACCCCTGCCAACGCAACCAGCGTGCCGGCGGCCAGCCAGGCCTGCCGCCGCGCCATTGTCAGGCCGACCGCCAAGACCGCAAACGTCGTGACCCCCAGTCCGAGCCAAAGCCGACTGCGTTCCGCTTTCGGCCAGACTTCCTCGGCAAATAAGCGATACGCTTCCGGCTGGACGATCGCGAGGGAGCCCGCCGGAAACGCCGGCGCCGCGGGCGCCGGATCGCCTCGGCCGTCCCACGAGATGATCGCCAGACGACCACTCGGGCGAGGCAGCCGGTCGATGACCGCGGCGTCGAGCGCGCCGCAGCGAGAGGCCTCGGCCAGGTCATCCGCCGCAAGCGAAAGAAACTGGATGGTCTGTGCGTCACACACCTCGCGCGCGGCGCGACGAACGGCGTCCGCCGGTTCCGGAAGACCCGCCTCGACCGCCACGAGGGCTCCGTCGTCCGGAATCGCTCGGACAGGAATCGGGCCGACCGAGGTCCGGGCGAGACGGAAGCCGTCCGCCAGGAACTCGAGGGTCAACGCCAAGTCGCCGCCCGTGAAGAAAACGGGCACCGTCTTTTCCTCCGTCGCCGCGGGGGCGACGCGGAAAGGCGCCACCGTCGCCAGAGGACCGTCCGATGCCGCGCGGACCTCCTCGAAAACCGAGTCTGTCCGGTTGGTGACCCGGAGGCGGACCGGCACATAGGCCCCTGCCCGCGCCCAGCCTTGCGTCAGGTCGAGCGTGGCTGTTACATCGGTCCCTTGCGCGAAGGCCAGCGAGGCCGCCAGCACGGTCGCAAACAAGAACGCCAATGTTCTCACCAGGCGATTTCTCCCCTTACAACCTGCCGCCGGCGGCTTCGAGGCGGCGCCAGACGTGGATCGCCGCTGCGACACTCCACGCCTGAGCGATGCATCCGCGGGGCCGGTGCGGCGGGTCGCCGTCGAATATCTCGCTGATCTGCCCCAACCCTGCCTCGTCCAGGGAATCCAGGAGCCCGTCGAGCAGTTGCGCCGCTTCGGCACGGGCGCACGCTGCGTCCTCGACGGCAAAGATCGCGTCCACGTATGGCCCGAGCAGCCAAGGCCAGACCGTCCCGCGGTGGTATGCCGCGTCGCGCGCGTCCGGCCCGCCCGTGTACGTGCCACAGTACGCCGGGTCGGAAGGCGCGAGCGTCCTAAGGCCCCGCGGCGTCAGGAGCGTCTCCCGCACTCGCCGCACGACGGCGCGGGCGCGCCGGCCCGCGAGGGGGGCGTACGGCAGACCGACCGCCAGGATCTGATTCGGCCGCATCATCGTCCGCGGGGCGCCGTCCGGCCGAACGCAATCATAGAGGCACCCGTCCGCCTCGTTCCAGAAAACCCGCTCAAAGGCCTGCCTCGCTCGCTGCCCATCGGCCGCGGCCGACGGCGCCTCCAAATCCAACTTATCCGCTAGGTCCTCCATCAGCGCCAGGCCCGAAATCCACAGGGCGTTGATTTCGACGGCCTTGCCGTAGCGCGGGGTCACGGGGCTCCCGGCACTGGCGGCGTCCATCCACGTCAGTTGGGTGTCGGCCGACCCTGCGGTGATCAGGCCGTCCGAGTCGGCCCGGATGCCAAAATGCGTGCCGGACCGATATCGCTCGCAGATGTCGCACGCGGCGCGCCAGAGCTTATCCCGGACAAACTCCGCCCGGCCGCCGGCGCGGACGTAAGCCGCCACCGCCTGGAGAAACCAGAGACTCGCATCCACGGTGTTGTATTCCGGCCGGCCGGTTTCTTCGGCGAATAGGTTCGGGATAAGCCCGTCGCTCTCGGAGGAGGCGAAGGCTTCGAGCACACGCTCCGCCACGTCGAGCCGGCCTGTTTCCATCGCGAAGCCCGGGAGGGCGACCATGGCGTCGCGTCCCCAATCGCCGAACCAGTGATACCCGGCGATGGCGGTCGCCAAGTCCTTGCCGCCGACCGATCGGCGGACGAGAAACGCGTCGGCCGCGAGGACCAGCCTCGCGAGCCGCTCGTCCTTCGGCCTGCCGGCCCGCGCCAGAAGGTCGCGCCCGCGTGCGACCGCGCGCTCCTTCTCGGCCGCGACATCCATCATCCGGGGCGGATCGAAGGAACAGAAGAGGCTCCACTCGGCCGGCCCCGTGCCGTTCACATTCCATCGGCCCGGAACCAAAAGGTCCTCGGCATGGTCGAAGCCTCGCTCGCGTTCCGTGCGGCGAAGGACGCCGTGGTACCACGTCGGCTCCACCGAAACGTCGGCCCGCGCATCGGTCCAGAGGAAGACGCCGGGCATCCCCTCCGCAAGAAATCGGAAGCCGCAGGCGTCCGGCAGCGCTTCGACGCGAAAGTTCTCGTGGCGGCGCGTGAGGTGGTGGATGGGCCTCGCGGCCAGGAACGGCGCCACCTCGAGCATCCACCGTCCCGGTCCGCGCACCCGGTAATTCAGGCACACCCCGGCCCTGTCCCGGAGAAGGAGCACGTCGCGCTCGACCGTAAACTCGCCCACGCGGGACACGAGGAGCGGAAACGGTTCGAGTTCGAACCGCTCGGCGGCCTGAAACCCGTCGGGATGGAACCCGTCGGCGTACTCGCAGGTGGAAAGATAGGCCTCGCCGGAGTCGGTCACGAGGCGTTCCTGAACGTGAGCGAGGACGACGCGCCGATCCACAGGGGGCGCGAGCGCGGGAACCCACAGGCCGTGATAGCGCCGCGTCCCACAGCCGAGAACCGTCGAGGACGCATACCCCCCGGCGCCATCGGCCACCAACCACTCGGTCGCCAGGGCGCGGTCCACGTCGCGCAGGGTTAAGGCGTCGCGGTGCATCGTGTCTCCGGCAAAAACCTCGTCGGGTGGCGGCCCCGCCCCGGCGGGTAAACTTCCCAAGCCGCCGCGCGTTCCGCGGTGTGTGGCACCCTGGCTCGCCGCGGCGAGCCAGGGTGCCACTCATTCGGTCGGCGTCGGCGCGGGGCTCTCCTTCGTCGGCTCGACGTGGACGGTGATCACGCGAATGGGGCAATAGGTTTCACACTCGCGGCACAGGGTGCAGGCGGCCAACCGCTGGACGTTGATGAAGGACTTGTCGTTGCACATCTCGAAGATCTTGGCCTGGCACCGTGCAATGCACACGCCGCATCCGACGCAATCCCGCGTGTTGACGGAAACGGTGACGCGCCGCCCGTCCTCGCCGAACGTTCCGACCGCCACTAGGTCGGGCGTCTGCTCGTCCACCTCCCAGACCTCGTGGGCCTGGATCCAGGAATGGCTGCGGATCTGGTGCCGCCCGCCGCGATCCATCCGGAAGACGTTGCGACCGCAGGTCGGGCAGCGGTGCAGGTCCTCGAGTTTCTGGAGGTACTTCACGATCGTCATGATGAACGTGGCGTGGCTCCACGTCAGCGGACTGACGGAGAGGGGCCGGGCGCTGTACGGATCGACCTGTTCCGCCAGGATGCCGGACTCGAGGGCGTGCGTCGCCACCCAGTCGAAGATCGGCACGGCGCGCTTGAGTTCCTTGACGGTCGCCCCTTTGGCGATGTAGTAGTCGGCCAGCCAGATGGTGCAGACGAACCAGGGGTTGCCCGGCACGCCGCGGCGGTCGCCGGAGGCGCGATGGTAGGTGTCGTTCTCGTAGCGCGCCAGGCCCCCGACGGGCGTTTTGACCCACAGGGTCTTGGCCACCTGGTCCATGGTGCTCTCGACGCGCGGGTCGTCGGCCTCGAAGGGGTGAAACTTGAAGACGGCAAAGAGACTCGCGTCCACGGTAGCGTCCTCTTCCCATTTCGCCTGGGGCGAATCGGTGGGCACAAGCCGGCGGATGAATCGGCCGAGACGCTCGTTCCAGAGATACTTGGCCATCCCCTCCCGCACTTCCGCCGCCGCGCGGTCGTAGCACTCGGCATGCGGATAATCGCCGAAGACCTGGGCGAAGTTTCTCGCGGCGACCAGCGCGCCGTACACGGCCGCGGCCGTGAACGTGTGGATGCCGTAACGTTCTTCCCACACGTCGTAGGACGGTTGGGGAAGGTGCGTCTGGGGATCGCGAAAGTTGACCATGAAATCAGCCGCTCTCAGAATCAACGAGTGGTACAGCGGCCGGACGTACTCCACGTCGCGGTACATCCAGAAGTGACGCCAAAGGGACCAGAGGACCAGCGCGGTCTGATCCTCCTGGATCGGCAACCGCTCCTTGCCGTCCACGATCCATGGGTGCCAGGAAGAAGCCGGCGTGCCGTCGGGGTTATACTTATGGAGAAGATATCCCTCGTCCGAGAGGCAATCGCGGCAAAGGGTGTAGAATCGGCGGGTGATGTCGGGGTAACCGGCCAGGTCGAGGGCGTGGCACACCAGGGCGCCGTCTCTCGGCCACATGTAGGAGTACGTGTCACGCGAGAACTGCATGATGTCGGAATCGTTGGCGGCGATGACGGCCCCGCGGTTGTCAATCTGGCTGCGGACGACGAGCAGGCTCCGCTTGAACAGCTGGCGGACCTGGACCGGCAGGTTACCGAAGTTGAAGCCCGGCCCATTCACCCAGGCCCGCCAGTAACCGACGGTCCGCTTGAGCATCAGCGCGGGCGTCCGATCCTTGACGACGTCGTGGAGTTCCTTGACCTCCTCGTAGGAGTGGGCGGCCACGAGGTAGTAGTAAACGTCTTCGGAAGCCTTCGGCTCCAGGGTGAGCGCGAGGCCGATGGTGGAATCGACGGCGCCCTGGCTGATGGGATTGCCGCCCAACCGGCCGTCCTCCGCATCGCGCCAGGTGCCTTCGGCCCCGCGGAATCCGCAGACGCCTGTCGCAAACATCTCGACGCCGTGCTCGTCCTTGCCGTCGGGCCCCGTGCGGGAGAAACTCGCCAGCAGATACCGCCGCCCGCGGTAGTGTAAGATGCACTTGAGGCGCGGGTCATAGTACGCCGTGTCCCCCACTTTCGTGCCGAACATCGACAGGTCCTGCTGGAGGAAGAGGCGGATTTCCCGCCGCTCGTCGGCCAAGTTGGTGACGCGGATGCGCTTGATGTAAACGTTGCGGTTGAAATCCACCACGTCGTTGCAGTACAGGCGGACGCGGAGCCCCTCATGCCGGAGGCTGACGCTCGTGACCAGCGTCTCCTTGAGATACCGCAGGGACTTCTTCCACCCCTCGTCGCTCGTCCAGGCCAACTTCCCGTCGGCAAAAACACCGAATCGGCAAGGGCCCCAGCCGGCGTGGTTCTCCTGGCCGACGTAGGGATAATAGACGTCGCGGATCTGGTAGTCCGAATCGAACGCAATCAGCAGGTTGCCGTTGCTGACGGGAATATCGCGCGGCACGTTGGCGCTCCGGCGTGAGGCCCCGCAAACAGGGGAATTATACGGAGCGAACGGGGTTTATGCAACGGGGCGATGGGAATCGTCCGGCGCTGTGGCCACGGCGCACCAGGCTACGCGTTACAGCAGGCCGACAAACTCCTCGACGGTCAACCCCGCCTCGCGGACGATGGCACGCAGCGTGCCCTTTGCGAGTTCCTTGTGATTGGGGACGGTCAGACGACGATGAGGAGGGCGTACATGCCGCAAGATGACATGACTGCCGGTCTGGTGGTCAATCTCGTAGCCCGTCCGGAGCAGCGCCGCGACCGCCCGGCGGCCGGAAACCACCGGCAGTTTGCTCACGGCTCCACCTCAATCACCTCTTCGGTGATAGGAGGCGGTATGGCCTCGCTGTGCTTGCGGAGGCTTTTCAGATACCCCCCGATGGCGTCCTGGATGTTCGCCAGGGCCGCCTCGCGCGTGTCGCCCTCGGAAACGCAACCTGGAAGAGACGGGCATGTGACAACGTACTTTCCGTCTTCATCCTGCTGGACCAGGACCCGCAATTTCATAAGGGACCTCCTCCTTCTCCAGCCTGAGAATAACATTTCGGCAAACGATAGGCAAGAGGCACCTAACGCCGCAGGCGCGTGCGAAGGTTGTCCAGGACGTTCATGAAGTTGATGTAGGAATCGTAGGGCGACTCGTAGGGGTTGAAGTACTTGTGGACGTCGCCGTCGGCGAACCATTTGGTGCACATGTAATAGAAGTGATCGGAAGTCTGGAGCCGCCGCCAATCATGGAGCAACTGGGGATCGCCCTTCTGCTTGACCTGCTCCTCCAGGCGGTAGAGTTCGTGCAGGGCGTTGGATTGCATGGCATTGCCCAGCCAGGCCGAAAGGTCCCGCTCAATGTCCGCCCATGAGATCATGTGGGGAATGTCGAGTTCGGCGACGGGGGCGTAGGTCCGCACAACCTGGGAAGGCGTCATGAAGTTGTTGTCCGAGTGTTTCAGAACGTGTTCGGGCACGTGATACAGGAAGTTGAAGATGCCCGAGTCGGCCCACTGGTGCTCGCCGAACGTCTCGTAGTCCATGAAAAGGTTCACCACGTAGCCGTTCCCGTTCACCTGGTTCACCCAGCCGGCGAATTTCTCGGCCGTCAGCGGCCACTCGGCCCAGCCCCGGTCGGAGAAGCGGAACGCGATGTCGTCCGAAAGGCGATAGTTCTTCAGCAGAAGGCTGATGCGGTCGGCGCCGATGGGACGATAGACGAAGTTCGGCGAACGGTAGCCCAGGATGTGATCGGCCCCTTCGGCCAGAACTCCCTGGTAGCCCATCCCCTGGATGAAGTGGCCCAGGTCATTGTTGTAAATCAGTTCGGTGTTGCGGAACACGGTTGGCCGGACGCCGAACACTTCGGCCATTTTCGCCGAGTGGGCCGCCACCTGCTCGCGGAATTCCTCCCGGCTATAGAGGAACGACAGGCTGTGGTAGTACGTTTCGGCCAGGAGTTCCACCTGGCCGGTGTCCACCAGCGCCTGGAACGACTGGATCACTTCGGGCGCCCAGAGCTCGAACTGCTCCAGCGCAACGCCCGTGATGGAAAACGAGACGGCGAAGTCGCGCCCGTACTGGCGGACGAGGTCCAGCAGCACCCGGTTCGTCGGCAGGTAGCACTTGGAAGCGACCTTGCGGCAGATCTCGGCGTTCCTGAACTCGTCGAAGTAATTGGCGGCCGAGTCGAAAACGCTGTACCGGCGGAGGCGAAACGGCTGATGGACCTGAAAATAAAAGCAGACGCTGGCCATGCTAGCGACGCGCTCCCACCACTTCGCTGTAGACGTCCATGCAGGCCTTGCCGGCGTCGGCCCACGAGAACTTCCGAACCTCGAACGCGCCGTGCTCCCGGAGGGTTTTCCGGAGCGGCGGATGGCGAAGCACCGCGATGATTTTGTTCGCCATCTCGTGGATGTCCCAGAAATCCACCTTCAGCGCGTGCATCAGGACCTCGCTCACGCCGCTCTGCTTCGAAATCAGCACCGGCACGTCGTGCGAAAGGGCCTCCAGCGGCGCCAGGCCGAACGGCTCGCTGACCGAAGGCATCACGTACAGGTCCGCCATCTGGAACACGCGGTCCAAATCCCCGCCGTGGAGGAACCCCGTGAACGTCACGCGGTGCCCGATCCCCATCGCCGCCGCCAGTTCAATCATTCGCCGGATCATATCGCCCGACCCCGCCATCACGAACTTCACGTTGTCCATCACCTCGAGGACCTTCTTAGCAGCCGCGAGAAAATACTCCGGGCCCTTCTGCATTGTGATCCGCCCGACAAACAGGACGATCTTGTCGTCCTTCTCGATCCGCTCGACCGGGTGGTGGATCGGGTCGCCGTTGACCGTGATGGCGTTGTGGATGACGCGGCACTTGGCGACCGGCACGCCGTAGCGGCTCGTCACCACACCTTGCGTCAGCCGGCTGACGCAGATGATCTTCCTCGCGCCGTGCAGGCCCGCCCGCTCGATGTCATACACTTGCTGGTTCACGTTCGCGCCGCTGCGGTCGAACTCGGTCGAATGAATGTGCGCCACGAGGGGTTTGCCCGACATTGCCGCAACCGCCAGCGCCGCCGGAAAGGTCATCCAGTCGTGGGCGTGAATGATGTCGAAATCGCTCTGGCGGGCCAAGTCCGCGACGACTCGCGCGTACCGATGGACCTCGGCCATCAAGTCGCCCGCGTAAATGGGCGGTACGGAACTGAGCCCCAGGCTTGTGGGAAGGTTCACTGGAGAGGCCGGCACCTCGGCCCCGGCTTGCGTCGCGGTCCGTCCGACTTGCTGCGACTCCTGTAACCGCTCGGACGCGTACTCTTCCTCCGTCAGATAGGGAGTCAGACCGCTGGCGACCGGAATTAGGCGGACGTGTTCGAGTCCCTTGACCGTCCAGTAGGTGTGGGTCCGCCCTCGGCCCTTTTCACGAGCCGAGAACACCTGCACGCGGCCCAGGTGCTGCTCGACCACACCGCGCGGCAGGACAAACAGGACCTCCGTCCCGAGGTCGCTCAGCGCTTTCGACAGGCCGTAGCAGGCCGTACCGAGACCGCCACTTATGAAGGGCGGAAACTCCCACCCCAGCATGAAAACACGCATCGTTCTGCGCCCACATCATGGGCGCCCGGCCCAAGCCGAGCCCCCTACCTTTGACCCCTCTGACGGAAAAAGGAGAACACCAGGAGAAGCACCCTCCCGCCTGGCGCCATTCTAAAGCGCGCGGGAGCATACTGTCAATGGCCTAGACGCGACGATCCGAAAGGGCTCCGTGGGGCGGACCGGACAATCAGCCCGTCGCCTTGGTCGCCGCTTCCGTGGCCCAGTAGGAGATGAGGATATCGGCCCCCGCCCGGCGAAGGCTTGTTAGAATTTCGTGAATGACGGCCTCGCGGTCGATCCACCCGTTGGCGGCCGCCGCTTCGACCATCGCGTACTCGCCGCTCACGTTGTACGCCGCCACCGGTACCCCGAACTCGTCCTTCACGCGGCGGATGATGTCGCCGTAGGCAAGGGCCGGCTTCACCATCACGATGTCGGCGCCCTCGTCCAGGTCCGCCGCCACCTCCCGCAGCGCTTCGTCGGAGTTCCGGAAATCCATCTGGTATCCGCGCCGGTCGCCGAACTTGGGCGGGCTTTCCGCGGCGTCGCGGAACGGACCGTAAAAGTGCGAGGCGTACTTCGCGGCATACGACAGGATAGGCACGTACTCCAGGCCGCACGCGTCGAGCGCATCGCGGACGGCCCCGATGCGGCCGTCCATCATGTCGCTCGGCGCGACCATGTCGGCCCCGGCTTCGGCGCAGACGACGGCCATCTCGGCCAGACGCTCCAGCGTCGCGTCGTTATCCACCGTCTGCCGACCTCTCTGCTCCGTCACGAGGCCGCAGTGACCGTGATCCGTGTATTCGCACAGGCAGACGTCCACGATCACCGCCAGATCGGGAACCGCGCCCTTCAGGGCGCGGATGCTTTGGGGAATGATGCCGTCCGGATCCGTGGCTGCGGATCCTTCGGCGTCTTTCTTGGATGGGATGCCGAAAAGAAGCACCGCCGGCACCCCGGCATCGCGCACGTGCCGGGCCTCGACGAGGAGTTCCTCGAGGCCTAACTGCACCTGTCCCGGCAGGCTCGGAATGGGGTTGCGGCCTTTCAGGCCTTCTTTGACGAAGAGGGGCTGAACGAGGCGGCGCGGTTCGAGGCTCGTCTCCGCCACCATCTCGCGGAAAATGGCATGGTCCCTCAGCCGGCGGGCACGGTATTCCGGAAACGCCACGGGTCGCCTCCTCGAACGAATCCGCTCCTTACGGTAGGCCGCGCCGGGCGAACCGTCAATGCAAAACTCGGCGCGCCGCTCAGGCTTGCAATGGGAACAAGGCCTCCTGATAATACGGGGGCGGATGGGCCCTTAGCTCAGCGGTAGAGCAGAGGACTCATAATCCTTTGGTCGCTGGTTCGAATCCAGCAGGGCCCACGAATCCGCCCCTGCTGAAACCTCTCGCCAATTTTCGGCGTTCTCTGCGGGCGGAGTCAATCTGCCGAGTCCCTGTTGCCCTTGGACCCGTATGGGGCGGGTGTGCTCTGTGGATCAATCTGCCGCCCTCGACTTACGAACGGCGGCGATTGTGGATAACTTTTTGGAGGAGGTTTTGGGGGGTATTTTTGGGCGATTTTTGGGAGGCCACCGGCCCTGGCGGTAGCGCCAAGGCGGTTTTTTCACTATATGCTCCCCCCATGGGCGAAAAAGCAGGCGCGGATTTGGCACTTTTTGCAGTTTTTTGCGGGTTTTTGGCCGGTTTGGGGGGCTTTTTACGGCCATTTCGCGCTTTTGGCATCCATGTTATGTGCATACCTTTATGTGCATAACTTCCCTTCGACGCGCGTAAGTGGTTTTCGGTGAAAAAATCTCGCATCTGACAAAGAAACAGTGGTGGGGACGGCCGGGGTTTAACCGCAAAGGGCGCCAAGGACGCAAAGGGAGGATGGGGGAACCCTCCTTCGCCCCTTCGACCCTTCGACACACTCAGGGTCGCCCCGAGCCGTTCGACCATGCTCACGGCCCTGAGCCCGTCGAAGGGCATGGTCGAGGGGCGACAGGCTCAGGGCTATGGAGGGCAGGCGACAAACGGCGCAAGGCCAAACCACCCCAAGGGCGCAGAGCACGGCGAAATTGGGCGGGGGAATCTCGCATCTGACAAAGAAACAGTGGTGGACGGAGGACAACGAGTAACGAAGTAACGTAGTAACGAAGTAACGTGGTAAAGGCCAACGACAAGGTCGCGGGGCCGGTTCACTCGGGCGGGTGGCAGACCTTGCAGG
>Ga0307378_10007322_pt1 | contig 14880 bp, 9 predicted proteins | sample UN1MG_FD_202238 | JGI IMG/M metagenome (GOLD analysis project Ga0307378, IMG submission 202238) | Soil microbial communities from Risofladan, Vaasa, Finland - UN-1 | ecosystem: Environmental > Terrestrial > Soil > Coastal area > Acid sulfate soil | place: Finland: Risofladan, Vaasa | collected...
AATCTCTCCTTATTAATTCAAATCGGAAAGATTATTTTACACTAAAAATATGTAAATTCAAAGTATAAATGTAGCATAATATGCTTATATTCTCATATGCTTATTACTCTTAGCTTGGCACCTATGGCCTGGAGAGGACCGCTCAGGGATGGAAGGATTAAGGATCGCCTTAGGGCAGACAAGAAATGGGAGATTTTTAAGGGTTATTTACATTCCAGATTCAAAACCAAAGAGTATTTTTGTAATAACTGCTTATGAATTAACAGGGAATCCTTTGAAAGCATATCGCCGTCGAAGGAGGGAAAAAAGGTGAAAGAAAATAAATTTCCACCAGGATGGAATGAAGAAAGAGTTCGTAAGGTACTAGTCCATTACGAAGAACAATCTGAAGAGGAAGCACTTGCGGAAGATGAGGCAGCTTATGAAGATGAAAACCAGACTCTCATGGAAATTCCGAATGAATTGATTCCGCAAGTTAGGGCCTTAATTGCGCATCACCAAAAAGTCTAATGTTGCATGCAAGGTGCATGATAGAAGTATCTTCCTCAGCCGTACCCACCTATAGGCAGCATTGAATATATAAGGGGAATTACAATCCCTTGAGATCTACTTTTGACCACTATACCGGCTAAACCACATCTGGAACATAAACAATGTCCAGAGTTTTTTCCTGTGGTCGAAGGCCCCGCTCCAGTGTTCCTGCAGGAGGCGTTGAATGCAGACGGGATTGAATATCCCCTGGGCCTTGATCTTGTCCTGAGCAAAGATTTCGGTAAAAAGGGGCCTAAGCTCTGCATTGATCCACTTGGCCACAGGAATGCCAAACCCTTTCTTCGGACGGTTGATAATCGATGAGGGGAGGAGCTTCTGACTGCTTTGCTTGAGCAGCCACTTGGTTTGAAGTCCCCGCAACTTGAGGTGAGAGGGAAGCCGGGTGGCAAAGTTGACAAATTCGTGGTCAAGAAAAGGGACCCGCACTTCCAGGGCATTGGCCATACTGGCCCGATCGACTTTGGCTAGGAGGTCTTCCTGTAAATAGAGTTTCATGTCCAGGTAGAGAACCGCATCCAGCCAATCCTCCACCGGCGCTGAACGAAGGTAGTTGCGGATGACGGAAAATTCGTCGTGGCCTGCAATCGCTTTTCGGAAATCCGGCTGCAAAAGATCCGTTTTCTCATCAGGAGTAAAGGAGCCCATCCACACATAGTGGCGGATCTCCTCAGGGTAGCCGATCCCTGAGATAAACTTCTTGGCCCGAAAGTCGAGGCTGAAGTTATCCGTAGACACGGGGAGCCTGTTGATCAATTTTTCCAAAACCCCCTGCCGGACAAGTCTGGGAATGAGGGTATACAGTCTGGCCAGCCTATGGGCCTGGTAGGTATAGTATCCGGCAAAGAGCTCATCTCCTCCATCGCCGCTGAGCGCAACGGTTACGTACTTGCGGCAAAACCGGCAAAGCAGGTAGGTGGGCAGAATGGAGGCGTCCCCTAATGGCTCATCCAGATTGTCAGCCACCAGGGGAAGGACATCCAGCAGGGTTGAGGTATCAAAGACCTGGCTACGATGGTTGATCCCCAGATAGTCGGCCACGGTTTTCGCATATCCTGATTCATCAAAGGATTTTTCCCTGAAGCCTATGTTGAAGCTGTCTACTGCCAGCGGGGCTCCCGTCGTCAGCGGGTCTCCCGTTGCCTGCAAAGATCCAGTACTGTCCGAACTCAGGCCCTTCATGAGAGAGGCGACAATACTTGAGTCAATCCCTCCACTTAAGAATGTTCCCAGGGGGACATCGCTGATGAGCCTGCGCTTGACTGCCAGATTGAGCTTTTCCAGCAAGGCATCCTGGTAATCGGCCTTGTTTTTCATCCTGATTTTGGAACGATAGTCAAGGTCCCAATATTGCTGAATATGGATGTTACACCTGCCAACGGGACTCCCGTGCCTATTATCATGATCGATAGTCAAAAAGTGACCGGGGGGGAGCTTTCTGATGGACTGAAAGATGGTGTCAGGGGCTGGAATATATTCATAGGTCAGGTAAAGGTTTACTGCTTCCGGGTTGATCGTGCGCTGAACTAAGGGGTACTGAAGGATCGCTTTGATTTCTGACCCAAAGATAAGGGTGTCTTGAATGAGCGCATAATGCAAAGGCTTAATGCCAATCCGGTCCCTGGCCAAAAAAAGCCTTTTTTGCCTCTTATCCCAGATAGCAAAGGCAAACATCCCCATCAGTTGATGGAGGCACTCCACTCCCTTCTCTTCGTAGAGATGCACCAATATCTCTGAGTCCGATCCGGTTTGGAAGATATGGCCCCGCTCCTGCAAACCGTTGCGTAATTCCTGAAAGTTATAAATCTCCCCATTGGCAACAACCCACACGGTTTGATCTTCATTTGAAATCGGCTGATGGCCGGTCTGAAGGTCAATAATGCTGAGGCGGCGCATGCCAAGCACGGTGTCCTGATCCAGATAGGTTCCCACATCGTCCGGCCCCCGGTGATACATGGCCTGGCACATGCGGTTAATTATCTGGACAGCGTCCTCATGGTGAAGGTCATAATTGCTGAAGCCGCAGATTCCACACATTCTCTCACCCTAAAAAAGAATAGGCACAGAGGCACAGAGAAAAAAAGTTTTTCCCTTTGTGCCTTTGCCCCTCTGCCCCTTTCATAAATACTTAATAGCGGACCGACATCAGGAAAAGCCCGTGGGGCGGAACCGTAGGGCCAGCCAGATTCTTGTCCCGGGTTTGCAGTATCTGCGCGACCTGAACAGCGGAGATTTTCCTGATCCCCACCTCCAGTAAAGTGCCGACTATCCGTCGAACCATTTTATGCAAAAACCCCTCTCCCCTGATGGTAATAATCAGGAAAGGGTCTTCATCTTTGAGTTCAGCTTTGGTGATTGTCCGAATCGTATTTTCTTTTTCTTCGCTGGCAGTGCTCAGGGCAAAAAAATCATGAGTCCCCTCTAATTCAACAAGTGTCGCCCGCATCTGATCAAGATCAAGGGGCTCCGGAAAATGGAGAGCATAGCGGCAGTTAAGGGGAGATCGCTTAGGCTGATGAAAAAGGTAGTAGCAGTATTCCTTTTCCTTGGCATCGAATTGAGCATGAAATGAGGAGTGCATTTCCTCAGCTTCCAGAATCGCGATATCATCTGGCAAAAGAGCATTTAGCGCCCGCATGATGACTGCCGGAGGGAGACTATTGCCGGTGCGAAAGTGGGCGGTCTGCCCCTTGGCGTGCACTCCTGCGTCTGTCCTTCCTGAACCATGAACACACACCGGATGCCCAAGAAGCCGGGACAGGCACTCCTGCAGGGTTCCCTGAATCGTGATCACCCCCAATTGCACCTGCCACCCGTGGTAGAGAGTCCCATCATACTCAATAGTCAGTTTTACCGTGCGCATTTGGTTACTTGGTTGAGGATGAAAATACCACTAATCCTTTCCTTTAGATGATGATGCCTTGAGATTTTTTTCCCTTTTCCGAAAATAGATCTTGAGCGGAATATTTTCCATATTCAGGATAGTGCGCAGTTGATTCTGAAGGTAGCGTTCATATGAAAAATGAATACCCTCCGGATAATTGACAAAAAAGAGAAAGGTTGGGGGTTGGGTCGAAACCTGGGTTTGGTAGTAGAATTTGATCCTTCTCCCCTGATAGAGCGAAGGAGTCTTATTCTGAATAATCTGCTGGGTGATCCGGTTCAGTTCTCCGGTAGAGACCCTCTTTGAGTACTGATCGTAGAGGGTTTCAATGACTGGAAAGACATTGAAGACACGATGGCCGGTGAGTGAGGAAACAAAGACGATCGGAGCAAAGGAGATATAGCTTAATTCATAACGGATCCGATCAACGTAGGTGGCCATAGTCTGATTGTCCTTTTCAATCAGGTCCCATTTATTCACGACCAGAATACAGGGTTTACCCGCCTCATAAGCATATCCGGCAATCGTGGTATCCTGCTTGGTGGTTTTCTCGACCGCATCGATGAGTATAAGGGCAACATCGCAGCTTTGTAAATGTTTCAAAGCGGAAATTATGCTAAACTTTTCAAGGGCTTTATCAGTCTTGCCTTTTCTGCGGATACCAGCCGTATCAATCAGGATATACTGCCGTTTATTAAATCGGATATAGCTGTCGACTGCATCCCGGGTTGTTCCGGGTATGTCAGTCACCAGCATACGGTCTTGGCGCAAAAGGGAATTAACTAAAGAGGACTTTCCCACATTCGGTCTTCCGATAATCGCTACCCGTATCCCTTTCTCCACCTCTTCTTTCCGGGTAGGACACGAGGGAAGCTGCTGCAAAGTTGCGTCCATGAGATCTGAGATCCCAAGGGCATGTTCTGCAGAAATGGGGGAAAATGGTGCGCCAATCTCGTAAAATTCCTGGAGTAACTGCCTACTGGGAGAGACATCTGCTTTATTGACTACAAAAAGAACCTTTTTATTGCCTCGATACAATCGCTGGATGATCTCTCGATCCATACCGAGGAGGCCCTCCATAGCATCCATAACGTAGAGCACAAGATCAGCTTCCTGGATGGCCACGTCGGTCTGATACCGCATCTGCACGGTCATCTCTCCCGTGGCATCCAATTCCAAGCCCCCTGTATCGACCAGGATAAAACTTCGCTTGCCAGCGGGGCTGTCGTCATCCCATGTGCAGGTGGCGTAAATTCGGTCACGGGTCACGCCAGGCTGTCCATCGACAATGGCTTGACGTTTTTTAATCAATCGGTTAAAAAGGGTGGATTTTCCAACGTTGGGCCGGCCAACAATTGCTACTACAGGTATTGACATGCTTTTTTTTGAGAATATAGGGGTTAGAAAAATACCCAAACCCCTAACCCCTAATTCCTTCCTTTAACTGATAACTGATAACTGATCACTTACAACTTGTTTTTTATCGGAGTATCCCACCAGTGCCGTTTTCAAGACCTGATCCATATTCTTGACGAGGACAAAGTGAGTAATTTTTTTTACCATCTCAGGGATTTCTTTTAAATCTTTTTCATTCTCTTCAGGGATAATCACTGTTCGTATTTCCGCTCGATGAGCGGCCAGAACCTTCTCTTTTAATCCGCCGATAGGCAGCACTTTTCCCCGAAGGGTAATCTCTCCGGTCATGGCCACATCATTGCGGACAGGTTTTCCCGTGAAAGCGGAAGCCATAGCTATGGCCATGGTTATGCCTGCCGAGGGGCCGTCTTTAGGAATGGCGCCTTCCGGTATATGAAGGTGGACATCGACCTTTTGGAAAGAATCTCCCGAAAGGTCTAGATCCTTCGCTTTGGAGCGTATGTAGCTGTAAGCTGCCTGGGCAGATTCCTGCATCACATCTCCCAATTGCCCGGTTAAGGTGAGGCCACCTTTCCCATCCATAATAACCGCTTCTATGGGAAGTATATCTCCCCCTACCTCAGACCAGGCCAGCCCATTGGCAATGCCGACTTCATCCTCCAGGGACTTGTCTTTTTTGGGGTACCTGGGAGGGCCGAGATACTTGGGGACACTGTGTACGCTGATCTGAACATGAAAATTTTTCCCCTTCTGAACCACATGCCTGGCCACCTTGCGGCAGACAGAGGCGATTTCCCTTTCCAGGTTGCGCACCCCTGCCTCTCTGGTATAGCGGTAGATAATGTATTTAATCGCATTTTCAGAAAATTCAAGGTTTTTGGCTGCCAGTCCGTGGGATTTTAACTGCTTTGGAACCAGGAATAAGGTACAGATCTTTAGTTTTTCCAGGTCCGTGTATCCAGGCAGACGGATAACCTCCATTCGATCCTGCAAAGGGCCCGGAATCTTGTGGATCACATTGGCGGTGGTGATAAACATGACCTCCGAAAGATCATAATCCACTTCCAGGTAATGATCACTGAAGGAGTGGTTCTGCTCAGGGTCCAGCACTTCAAGAAGAGCTGCCGATGGGTCTCCCCGAAAATCCGTGCTCATCTTGTCGATTTCATCCAGAAGAAAGACCGGATTTCGGGACTTGGCCTTTTTCATGCCTTGGATAATTCGACCGGGCAGAGCCCCGATATAAGTTCTTCGATGTCCCCGGATTTCAGCTTCATCACGGACGCCACCCAGGGAGAGACGAACAAAATTTCGCCCCGTAGCGGTGGCAATCGAGTGGGCCAAGGATGTTTTTCCGACTCCAGGAGGGCCTGCCAGACAAAGGATGGGGCCGCGCATTTTTTTGACGAGCCTTCGCACCGCCAGATATTCAAGGATTCGCTCTTTGGCCTGCTCAAGACCATAGTGATCATGGTCTAAGATTTTTTCAGCCTTTTCCAGATCTATCTTATCCCTGGTTTTTTTTGCCCAGGGGAGAGAAATGAGCCAATCAATATAATTGCGAACCACCGTAGCTTCGGCAGACATAGGGGGCATTAATTCCAATCGCTTCAGCTCGCGCAGGGCCTTATCCTGGGTATCCTCGTTCATTTTGCAACCGTGGATTTTCTCCTCAAGCTCCTGAATCTCAGATTTTCGATTATCGATCGTGCCCAGCTCTTTCTGGATGGCCTTCATTTGTTCTTGCAGATAATACTCTTTTTGGGTTTTTTCCATCTGGTTTTTGACCTGGCCGCGAATCTTCTTTTCCAGCTCCTGGATATCAATTTCCGAAGAGAGAAAATTGTACAGCTTCATCAGCCTCTCTTCAGGATCTATGCTTTCCAGAATGGCCTGTTTATTCTCCATTTTGATGGCCACATGTGAGGCAATGATATCGGCCAACCGCCCAGGCTCTTTAATATTTACAGCTGATTGAATCATCTCAGGCGGAATCTTCGGGTTCGATTTGGCATACTTCTCGAACTGCGCATTCACATTTCTCATTAAGGCTTCCGACTGTGGAGACTCTTCAGCTTCTTTTTCACACTCAGAGGCTATCACATTAAAGAATGGGTCGTCTTCGATAAACTCCTCAATCGTACAGCGGCCTACACCCTCAGCCAACACCTTGATTGTGCCATCGGGGAGTTTCAGCACCTGTAAAATTTCAGCGATCGTGCCAATTGAAAAAATATCTTCGGGCTGCGGATCGTCAACCTTGGCATTTTTCTGTGAAGCGAGAATAATCTGATTATTGTTCAGCATGGCCTTTTCTACCGCCTTGATAGACTTTGGCCTGCCGATAAACAGAGGCACAATCATATGAGGAAAAACAATAATATCCCTCAAAGGCAACAGAGATAGTGTTCGCCTTTGCTGATTAGTCTTTGGTTTATTTTTATCCTTAAAAAACATTTTGCCTCCGCACTATTCTCCTAAATCTCTTGGGAGGTCGTACTGGGTATACGGCTCTGGTGGGGAGAAAAAGGAAGGGGCTAGGGGTTAGGGAACATACTCTAATCCCTAACCCCTAATCTCTGTCCCTGTTGTTATCCTACCTTCTCGTACAGAAATATCGGTGTCTCATGACGTCCGATAACATCTTTGGTAATCACACATTCTTTGATACCGCTGTTTTGTGATGGTAAATCGTACATGATGTCGAGCATGACATCCTCTAAGATCGACCTTAAGCCCCGCGCACCGGTTCCCCGGATAATCGCCTCATGGGCGACGGCAGTCAGGGCATCATCGGTAAATTTTAATTTAACATTCTCCAATTCGAAAATTTTCTGGTATTGCTTGATGATAGCATTGTGAGGATCTTTAAGAATGGAGATCATCATTTCTTCGTTCAATTCGGTCAGTGTGGCAATCACCGGAAAACGGCCTACAAACTCTGGAATCATGCCGAATTTTATTAAGTCGGTCTGCTGCACCTGGCCAATAATATCTGAAGTGCTTCTTTCTTTTTTACTTTTGACACCGGATAAAAATCCTACGGGATTTTTATCCAACCGCTTGGAAATGATCTTTTCCAAACCGATAAAGGCACCTCCGCAAATAAAAAGAATATCTTTCGTATCCACCTGGATATATTCCTGATGGGGATGCTTTCTCCCGCCCTGCGGAGGAACGCTGGCTACAGTGCCTTCAATAATTTTTAGAAGGGCCTGCTGTACACCCTCGCCCGACACGTCACGGGTAATTGATGGGCTGTCCGTCTTTCGACTGATCTTATCAATCTCGTCAATATAAACGATCCCCTTTTCAGCTTTGGCTACATCAAAATCAGAAGCCTGCAGGAGTTTCAATATGATATTCTCCACATCCTCACCGACATAACCCGCTTCGGTAAGTGTAGTGGCATCTGCAATAATAAAGGGGACATCAAGCAGCTTGGCAAGAGTCTGGGCGAGGAGTGTCTTCCCTGAACCGGTTGGCCCGATGAGAAGAATGTTACTTTTTTGAAGCTCAACGTCCTTTGGATCAACATTTGCTTCGATCCGCTTGTAATGATTGTGAACGGCTACTGCCAGTGTTTTTTTAGGTCTATCCTGCCCAATCACGTACTGGTCTAAGAAATTTTTTATCTCAATTGGCTTAGCAAGCTTTTTAAAATTCTCAATTCGTTCCTCTTCCCACTCTTCCTCAATAATGTCATTGCAAAGCTCTATACACTCGTCACAGATGTATACTGTGGGGCCGGCAATCAACTTCTTTACTTCATTTTGAGTCTTGCCGCAGAAAGAACACTTTAAGGTTATACTTTTAGAGCTTTTACCTTTAGCCATTTCTTATTCCTTTTACTATTTAATGAAAAATATTATGCAGTTTTTTTAACGATTACTTCATCTACCAAGCCATACTCTTTGGCCTGTTCGGCGGACATATAATAATCCCGTTCCGTATCGGCCTGAATTTTTTCAAAAGGCTGCCCAGTATGTTTGACCAGTATTTCGTTCAATCGCTTACGCATGAGCAAAATTTCTTTGGCCTGGATATCGATATCCGTAGCCTGCCCCTGGAATCCGCCGAGGGGCTGATGGATCAAAATTCTGGCATGGGGGAGTGCATAGCGCTTTCCCTTGGTGCCGGCAGCAAGGAGCAGCGCTCCCATACTGGCGGCCTGCCCGATGCATATAGTAGAGACATCAGGCTTTATATATTGAATAGTATCATAAATAGCCAATCCCGAAGTCACCACTCCGCCGGGGCTATTGATATAAATGTGAATATCCTTGTCCGGATCATCCGCTTCCAGGAATAAGAGCTGCGCAATAACGAGGTTGGAAATATTATCCTCAATAGGACTTCCCACGAATACAATCCGATCCTTCAATAATCGAGAATAGATATCATAAGCCCGCTCGCCGCGACTGGATTGTTCCACAACTATCGGTATTAGAGTCATTACTCCATTCCTTTTTTCTGCTATCGGATCACTGCATGATCCAGCAGGAAATTTAATGTTTTTCGTTCTTGAAGGGTTTTTTCGATTTTGATTTTGAATGCTTTTTTAACTTCTTCAGAATTTTTATTGTATTGCTTGGCCAACAGTTGGACCTGATGGTCGATCTCTTCAGGAGAAACCTTAATCCCTTCACGGATGGCGACCTCCTCCAGGATTATAGATGCTTTTACATTTCTGATTGCTGGTTCCCTCAGCTCTATCCTGAGCTTGGCAATGTTCGGCTCACTTTTATCAAGGGTTCTCCCTTGACTGGCCAATTGCAACTCTACGTCATCTATAAGTGCTTCCGTTTCATTCTCAACCAAAAGTTCCGGAGGCTCCTCAATCGAGGTTGAAGCCAATATTGTACTGAGTAAGGAGTTACCCATCTTCGATCGGGCTTCCTCTTCACGTCTTTTCTTTATACTTTCGGCAATTTCTACTCTTAGGGTTGCCAGACTGTCATTACCCCAGTCTTTGGCAAAATCATCGTCAATCTCAGAGAGAACTTTTTCTTTTATTTCCTTGATGTTCATTTTGAAGGAAATCTTTCTTCCAGCCAATTCCCGGCTATGGTAATCTGCAGGGAAAGCCTCCTCAAATTCTTTTTCCTCTCCCTTGGCCATACCGATAATATTTTCAGAAAATCCAGGAGGAAGTTGTGGAGATCCGACTGTAGCCATAGCATCCTTTTTGCTTTCACTCCAGGATGGATTCTCTTTTTCCGAGGCGTCATAGTCAAATATTACCAGATCTCCCTCATGGATGGGCCGATCAGCGATAACCTGGTATTTGGCGGATTGCTCCCGCAAATCATTGAGCATAGCCTGGACATCCTCTTCAGTCACTTCCACCTTTTCCTGCGCAACCTCGATTTCCCGGTAGTTTTGAGGCAATTCAACTCTGGGCCACGTCATGACAATAACTTTAAAGGAAAGGGGCGCATTTTCCTGAATATGAAACTCACCATCAAATTCGGGTTGCCCGATTAATTGCAGTTTTTGTTCTTCAACAGCCTTCTCAAAATATTCCGGCACCAGATCCTTGATGACCTCTGATTCAATTTTATCCCAAAACCTGGCCCTTAACAAATCCTTCGGTGCCTTTCCGGGGCGGAATCCCTTGATCTTGGTAGAGGAGCTTACTTGCCGAAAGGCCTCATTAATCTTCCTGGTCACAATTTCTTCAGGGATTTCAATAGTGACTGCTTTTTTACTTTGCTCTAAATCGGTCACATCAACTTTCATAGATCCTCTCCCCATCCTTCTTCAACATACTTTATGCGAGAGGCGGGACTCGAACCCGCATGGTTTACCCACTGGATCCTAAGTCCAGCGCGTCTGCCAGTTCCGCCACTCTCGCTTCCAGGATAATATATAATCCGAGATATCGAGGCCCATAAAAAAATGGAGGAATACTCCTTTCAGGAAAGCATCTTTATCCTTTCCTGGAAAACGTAAGGGAATTCCTCCTCGTCAGGTAAAAATATCATTTAATTTATCTAACAAAATCAAAAAATTGGTGAGCCGTGAAGGAATCGAACCTTCAACCTACTGATTAAGAGTCAGTTGCTCTGCCAGTTGAGCTAACGGCCCACATAAATGGATTATCGTGCATATAATCATACGCCCGGCAGGGCTCGAACCTGCGGCCTGCGGATTCGAAGTCCGACGCTCTATCCATCTGAGCTACGGGCGCATTTTCTGGAGGGTGAGTGGAGGGACTTGAACCCTCGGCCACTGGATCCACAATCCAGAGCTCTGCCAACTGAGCTACACTCACCATCTAAACAGTTATCGAGAACTGTCTCTCTCTTAACTGAGTTTCAAGGTAGTCATTTATATATCAGTACCGCCTTAGTATACACTTTTGAATCCAATTTTTCAACTAAATAATCATACCTTAAATTGCGTCTGTAATTGCACATGCCTTAAGGTACTTTGGCCTTGATCTTCATTTCGGCTAAGACTCTGAACATTTTATCCCTCTTCATCAAGGCCATGAAAAAGTTTAGAATATTGTGAAATATCCTGTATGTCAAGAGAAAAATGCTGCGCTAGTTTTCCGTTAAAATTTTATGAACTCTCACCGAATAAACAGCGTTGTAGGGTAAAAAAAATATTTTGACAATTAAGTAGTTTACTATATATAATTTAATATTGGCAATATATAACTTTTAAATTTATCGGCCAAAGCAGCGTTATGGACTGTGGAAATTTGCATAGCACAGTGGTTAGAGCGGTGGTTTGTATCTTGCAGGATCTCTAATTTTTTACCAGTTGTGAAAAGGCGCAATTAAGAGAAAGGTTTTAAGTTGAAAAGAGTTAATGTTACCATTTTAAACATACTCTTAATCCTTTTAGTCTTTTTCCCCTCCGCTTTTTTTTATAAGGAAAAAATATGTTATGGAAGCCAGATTTTCTACCAGGACTGGACTCGATTAAATTACACCACACCTTATGATTACTCCATTTTTCAAGGTTCATACAGCTTATATTTAGCTGCATGCCAATCAACGATATGGCCGGTACAATGTTCGGGAATTACCGATTGGCAGCATTACATACAAAATTTAAATCAATATTACCTGCAAAATTCAAATCAATACATCAGTAATACATTTTACCTTACTTTTAACAATAATATTTATAATAATACTTATGAGTTTAGGAATATTTGGGTTGGAAATAGTAATTGGGGGACTAACAATACAGCACCTTATGGTACTTTGAGTTATCAATATCAGTATGGAAATCCTTTTGCCTGTTCATTTATAAGTCCCTGGTATTTTGATAATACTCCATCTGGAATGATCAATACCAACCCCTGGTCTATTATGGATTGGTATAAAACAGGAACCTTTCAACCTGGTTGGACAGGCTTTATCCCATTGGCAGAATATTTCGATTGCTCATGGATAGAGTCTAAGTATCCATCGAACAAAGAGATAGACCCTACAGATGGAGCTACGATAATTAATAACGTGGCCATGTTTGAAACTCTGGCCAGTGTGGGTGATGTACCTGGTGCTCTAAATGTCCGGGAAGTAAAATTTTTAATTACCGGAGTTGACACCAATAATCCAATTATTTATTTCTACAATACAAAAAAGCATGTCTATCATTTTCTTTTTGCCAAAGATGTCTTGAAAATCTATACTGATTTGTATCAATTCAATTCACAAACCTATTTTACTGATAATAACCGTAAAAATCTTGCTGGTTCTATTATTGTCTATAGCAATTATCAGACTGAAACTGGTAAAAAGGGAATTTATGCTATTGAGTTCTGGCCGACTGATCCGGTGAAGTTTAAATTTGTCAGGATTGCCTATGACCTTATAACCGCTAAAATGCCTTTTGTCGAGTCAAACATTGCCTATCATGCTGTTGGAGAGATTCAACGTAATTTATTTGAAACAGAAAAAAACGAATATGAAAATTCATATGTAAAAACCATCAGCAGTGAAGATCTTTTCGAAAATATTACTTCCAGTCCGCTTAACCTTGGGGAATCATACGGGCTTTTGAGAACTATTGAAGGCGACGAGGTTGTGACGGCTAAAGATATTGTTATCTTCAGAACGGTTCCAAATGACCTGACTCATGTAGCGGGAATTATTACCGAAACACCACAAACACCCCTTTCACATGTCAATTTAAAAGCCAAACAGAACAACACTCCAAATATATATATAAAAAATGCTTCAACTCATCCTGATATTACGCCTTTTATAGGCCAATATGTACATTTCCGGGTATTTTCCGATGGATTTATCATCGAACCGGCTAATCAGGATGATGTCGATAAATTTTTTGAATCAATTCGTCCGTCTGAACCTCAGTTTCCTATAAGAGATTTAAGCGTGACAACAATAGCTGCCCTGAGCGATATAGGGGAATCAGACTTTGCAGCTTACGGAGTAAAAGCAGCAAATGTTGCGGAACTCGACAAATTTCTCCCCACGGGAATGGTTCCTGATGGTTTTGCCGTGCCCTTTTATTTCTATGATGAGTTTATGAAATACAACAATTTTTACCAGAAAGCTAGAGAGATGATGGCTGATGAAGCATTTAGGAATAATGCGCAAGCACGCCAATCAGCTCTCGATGCCTTCAGAAAAAAAATTAAGAAGGGTAATGTGCCTTGGTGGATGGATCAAGAGTTGCAAACGGTTTATAACAATCTCAGAAATCGTGATAACAGCAGAGATGTTCGAGCCCGCTCAAGCACAAACAATGAAGATCTGGAAGGATTTAACGGTGCGGGCCTCTATGAATCTTATACTCATAAACCGGATGAGGGCCGTTTTATTAATACTATTCGACAAGTGTGGGCAAGTCTCTGGACATATCGGGCTTTTGAAGAAAGAGAATTTTATCGCATAGATCACTTCCAGGCTGCGATGGGCGTACTTATCCATCATAATTACAAGAATGAGGTTGCCAATGGCGTTGCCGTGACAAAAAATATTTTTGATCCAAATTGGGAAGGATTCTATGTAAATGTTCAGGTTGGGGAAGATTTGGTTACCAATCCGGATGAAGAATCAATTCCCGATGAATTTTTAGTTGCCAAAATTCCGATTTCAAACAGGGAAATCGAATATGAAGTTCTGCGCATTCGTCATTCAAACAAAACCGAAAATGGAAAGAGCGTGCTTAGTGATAAGCATACACAACAACTTATCAGTGTAATGGCTGCTATTCAGAGTCACTTTAGAAGAGTCTATAAAATAGCTGAAGATGATCTGAACTTTGCAATGGATATTGAATTTAAAGTTACCGAGGAAAATGAGTTGCAGATTAAGCAGGCTCGTCCTTGGATTGATTAACGAAAGTAAGGCCTCTATAAAGTTGTCACCTTCCGTTAGAAAGTATGATATCTCATTAACCAACCAATTCGCCCTGCAAAAATAACCAGCGAAGCTCATAACAAACATTAGAATCAGCTATTTCCGATAAAGTCTATTACTTACGATTGCTCCGAGCCAAAGAAAAAAAGCCTGTACAGGCTTTATGGCACCATGTACAGGCTTTCATTGACCAATTCAAAAAAAGAGCTTCTATCCTAGAGGGCAATAGCGGTGCTCACCGCTGGCGTAATTACGGTTGTAAGTGCAGGTGCGGCAGTTGTTGTGACAACTGGAGTCGTTGTTCCGCCTAGTAAACTAGTCAGCCCGGATAAACTACCAAGCCCACCCATCATCATGTAGGGGTTCATCATACCACCCATACCCATACCCATGCCGCCTAACCCGCTTAATCCACTGAGCCCACTTAATCCGCTCAAACTGGTTAAACCGCCCAAACCACCATACATGCCACCCATCATACCGCCCATGCCACCATACATGCCGCCCATGCCACCATATCCGTACATGCTGCCCAAACCACCAAGGCCGCTTAAACTGCTCAAACCACCCAAGCTGCTCAAGCTGCTAACGCCGCCTAAACCGCCATACAGGCTGCTGCCGTACATGCCGCCATACATACCACCCATACCACCCATACCACCGTATCCGAGCATACTTCCCAAGCCACCAAGTCCGCTTAAACTACTAAAGCCGCCCAAA
>Ga0307378_10007323_pt1 | contig 14880 bp, 16 predicted proteins | sample UN1MG_FD_202238 | JGI IMG/M metagenome (GOLD analysis project Ga0307378, IMG submission 202238) | Soil microbial communities from Risofladan, Vaasa, Finland - UN-1 | ecosystem: Environmental > Terrestrial > Soil > Coastal area > Acid sulfate soil | place: Finland: Risofladan, Vaasa | collected...
ATGGTTGCGTCGAGCAACCGTGTTCGGACGTCCGAACGCACCGCCGTCCCCTTCGCACGACGCTGCTCTTGACCATCATTCATACACACGTATGATAGGGACATGGACGCTCGTAAGGTCGACATTGCTGCTTCCGTCGCTGTCGTTCTTGGTGGGGTCGCCTTGACGTTCATTCACTACAACGGCGGATCGCCTGGGTCTCCTGAGGGGAAGTTCGCGGCGCTCGGATTCGCGTCGCCGTTCATTGGTGCCGGTCTACTTGCCATGGTTGGAGCGTTGCGTGGACGCCCGGCTCTGATGTTTGCGGCTGGAGCGGCGCTGATCCCGATGAGTGTTCTGTCGATTGTGCTGATGCCGCTGATCATCCCGGCAGTGTTGCTGATCGTTCGCTCGACACGAGAGGGGTTCGAGCCACAGGATCTCGCGATGCCGGCAGTGCTCGCTTCCGGTCTTGTCGTGGCGCTGGCCATCGTCGTGTTTCACCAGGACCCCGCTACTTGGTCGACGCCCTACGGCGGTGGTGGCTCGAGCAACATCGTCACCTCGCTCGAAGCGGCAATCGCGATCTCGACATCGGCCGTTGTTGTCCTGATCGCCACCTTCCGTCCGGCACCGCAGCACCAGTAGTCACCACCGACCGTGTGTTCTCGTACTCCTCGTCTCATGCGTATCGCGATCACCGGTGCCAGCGGACTGGTTGGGTCTGCACTCCAGAAGCGGTTGCGGGCCGATGGTCATGAGGTGATCCCCGTGGTCCGCCGCACACCAACCGATGCCGAGATCGGCTGGTCAATCGACGAGCAGCGCATTGATACTGGTGCGTTCGATGGCATCGACGCAGTCGTTCACCTCGCAGGTGCGGGCATCGGTGGCTGGCGATGGACCGACAAGTACAAGCGTACGATCCTTCGTAGTCGCACCATCGGCACGGGGCTCGTTGCCAAGGCGATCGCCGAGGCCAAGAACCCGCCCGAGGTCCTGGTGTCAGGATCAGCAGTTGGCTTCTACGGGCCCAGCCTGGCCGACACGTTCACCGAGAGTGACTCCGCTGGGACCGGATTCCTCAGCGAGGTCTGCCAGGCATGGGAAGCAGCAGCAACAGCGGCCGAAACGCCTGAGACTCGCGTCGCAATCATCCGTACCGGGATCATCCTGTGCAACCAAGGCGGGGTTCTCAAGAAGCTCACCCCGCTCTACCGGTTCCGCCTTGGCGGCATCGTGGGAAGTGGCGACCAGTGGGTCAGCTGGATCCACATCGACGACGAAGTCGGAGCAGTCATCCACCTGCTCACGAACCACATTGTGGGTCCCGTCAACCTGACAGCACCGTATCCGGTGACCTATCGCGAACTCAACACGACGATGCTCGGAGGAGGAGGGTCGTCAGTCAGGCAGCGAGCCATCTCGACAACCTCGACGGACCCGTCGGTCGTCGGCACCGAGTCTTCGTCCACTGCGAGCACGCATTGGACGCCATGTGGAATGCACTCCTCGGCGATGCGGACTTCGGGCCCACGCACAAGGAACTTCGTCGTGCACGAGACCAGACAGAGGCGCTCGACTCGCCGATCAACCGCGCCCAACTCGCGACGTGGCAGAGCGCGGTCCATCTGGTCAGCGGCGACTGGGCCGCCGCCGAAGCGGCGGCGCGCCGTGCGCTGGAGGATTCCGTCGACACCACGTTCGATCTCTTCGCTACATCGTGTCTCTGCCATGCCCGGCTGCACCTCGGTGACCCGCACGCGGCCCTCCAACATGCAGATCGGCACCCCCAACGCGACGGCGAACTCACGCACGGCAATCTCCTCGGGATCGCGGCCGCGATCGCACAAGTCCAAGGCGGCGATGCCAACAACGGCCTGGCCGCCATCTCTCACATCCAGCGTCGGGCTCGCCAGGCTCCGTTCGTCATACAACGGGACGATGCCGCGATCGCGATCGCGTACATCGCGCGTCTCTTGCAGCACGACGATCTGACCATGCAGATCCTCGAAACCGGCGTCCTCGGGTACGGCCCGTGGATCGGACATCTCGTGCCCAAGATGTGTCGAGACCTCGGCATACCGCTCGTGGGGTACGCCAGCAGATCAGTTGCGGAACGCCAAGAGCGAAGCGTCTTCTACGGGACCGTCGCGAGTCGAGTACTGAGACAACTCTGTGAGCGGCAGTCGCCGAACAGCGCACCAGCTTCCGATGGACGTGACCTCCGATCAATCGAGCGCGAGAATCGGTGAATCCAAGCGCCGAACCGCTAGGAATCGCGGTGGGCGGTTGACCCCGCATGTGCCGAATCGACGAGCACGGCGGCGCGCCGCGACGACTCAACCCGTCCCGAACCCGAACACCATTGCGGCGCAACACTTCGGCCCATGTCGAGCACCCCGTAGTCATGGGCCGCGATTCGTCCGTAAGGGGGACGTCAACCGGATGGCCGGCCGAGGCCGGGCACCCGTCGTATGGTCTGACCTGGGAAGTCTCATCAGGGTGGTACGAATCGATTCTCACTGAGGGCCCACCATTCGTTGCCTCAACGCGGTGTATGGATCCGCGGCGGCCGATCAGGCCCGATCCCTTGGGGTGTCGGAACGCGATGCGATCTCCGACAGTCGCCGCCGCGGCCTCGCTGAGTATCAGTACCGATTGATCTCGAACACGGGGATCGTCCGCGGCGCAGCGGAGGCGACGTACTCGGCGAGTTGCGGTGTTGCCTCGGCTCGCCGCTGCACGATGACGGATGCCTCGTCGGCGGACAACTCGATCACCTCGGCTCGGTAGGTCTCGGTGGCCACCTCGACGTCGACGACGGGGTTCACTCGCAGGTTGAAGCACCACGCCGGGTCGGTGGGCGCGCCCTGTGCTGTGCCGAACAGGAGCATGCGATCGTCCTCGAACACCGGGATCAGCGGGATCTCGCGAACCTTGCCCGACTGTGCGCCGATCGTGTGGACGATCACCACCGGCAGGCCGCCGAAGCGGGCCACGACGCCGCGGTTCGCACGGAACTCGGCGATCACATCGGCGTTGAAGGAAGCCCAATCGCGCATCGCTCGAACCGTATCGGTCCGACGCCGACCGCTACGTTGCCGGGATGAGCCCCGAGGAGATCGAGACGTTCCTGTCCGAACCGCGCGACGCCGTCCTGTCTGTCGTGCTGGCGTCGGGTCGGGCGATGGGGACGCCGATCTGGTTCCGGTGGGCGGATGGCATCGCTCGCTTCCAGAGCCCGACGTCGTCGTCGAAGACCGCCGCACTGAGGGTGAGGGGTCGGGCAAGCCTGTGCGTTCACGACCAACCGCTCCCGCTCGCCCGCTACGTCACGCTGGAGGGCGCGGTACGTGAGGTCGACTTCGATCTCGAGGCCGATATCGCTTCGGCGGCGAGGCACTACCTGGGCGACGACGCCGATGCGTTTCTTGCCAAGATCGAACAGGCGTTGGCGGCGGGTCGGCAGTGGGCGAGTTTCGAGTTGGATCCGACGACGGTGGTCGCGCGTTGCCAATCACTCAGCTGATCTTCCTGCGGGTGGCACGGGTACTGTCGAAGCGATGAAGGGGGTCGTATGAGCGACGGGTTGAGTGAGAACTGGGCAACGTTGTGGGAGGCATTCGCCGAAGTTCAACCGGATCAGACGGCGGTCGTGGTCGGCGATGTGTCACAGACATGGCGGCAGCTCGACGACCGGGCCGCCCGACTCGCCTCGGGACTCGCAGCTCACGGTGCCGGCATCGGCACTCGGATCGCGCAGTTGATGTACAACTGCCCGGAGTATCTCGAATCGTCCTACGCGGCGTTCAAGCTCCGTGCCACACCGATCAACGTCAACTATCGCTACAAGGCCCCCGAGATCGCCTACATCTGCGACAACGCCAGTGCCGAAGTGCTCGTGTTCCACGGTTCGCTCGGCCCGCAAGTCGCCGATGCGGTCGCGCTGATGCCGACCGTGCGGGTGTTGCTCCAGGTCGACGACGGTACGCCGCTCGTCGAGGGTGCCGAGTGGTATCACGAGCTCGTCGAGCGCTCCGAACCTGCTGCTCGCATCGAGCGGTCCGGCGAGGACACGTTGATGCTCTACACCGGTGGCACCACGGGCAACCCGAAAGGTGTGGTGTGGCGCCATGTCGATCTGTTCGGGGCACTGGGATTCACGGCATACATGTCTGCCGGCATCGAGGTGCCGACCACCGCCGATGACGTCGGTCGTATCGCCGCCGAATTGCGCGCCGACGGCAAGAGTCCGGTGATGCTGTGCGCACCTCCGTTGATGCACGGCACGGCGCTGTTCCTGGCGATCGGCGCATTCGTGATGGGGGGAAGCGTCGTCCTGCTCGGGAGTCGGTCGTTCGACGCGGACGAACTGTGGGACCTGGTGCAACGACATCGGGTCACGCAGATTTCGCTCGTCGGCGATGCGTTCGCCCGGCCATTGAACGAGGCGCTCGACGCAGCCGAGGCCGACGGTGTGATCCACGACCTGACCTCGGTCACGCGGATCGTGTCGACAGGCGCCACGTTGTCGGTCGATCAGAAGCGGGCATTCCAGCGTCGGCTTCCGAACGCCGTGATCATCGACATGATCGGTGCATCCGAAGGCGGCCCCTACGCGATGTCGATGACGATGCCCGGTACCGAACCGCCCGAGACAGCCGTGTTCACCGCGCCGGCGAACGTCGTCACGATCGATCCCATGACCGACGAGGTGCTGCCGCGTGGGTCCGCGGTGCCGGGGATGCTTGCCGCGACCGGGCCCATGCCACGTGGCTACTGGGGAGACGAGGCCAAGACTGCCGAGACGTTCCGCACCATCGACCGTGTTCGGTACACGGTGCCGGGTGACTTCGCGCTGATCGGCGACGACGGCATGGTGACGCTGCTCGGTCGGGGATCGGTGTGCATCAACTCCGGCGGCGAGAAGATCTACCCCGAGGAAGTCGAGGTCGCCGCTCGCAAACACCCGAGCGTGATCGACGCCAACGTCGTCGGCGTGCCCCACGAACGCTTCGGTGAGACCGTGGTGCTCGTGTGTTCGGTCCGTGAACCGACCGACGCCGACGACATCATTGCCACCGTCAAGGCCTCGATCGCCGATTACAAGGCACCCCGCCGGGTCGTGTTCGTCGACGAGGTCTATCGCGCGCCGAATGGCAAGGCCGACTATCGCTGGGCCCGCGACCAGGCCCTCGCCGACCCCTGACCTGGTTCCCCGAGCCCGGGTCTCCGGGAACCACCACCAATCTGCGATGAGCGAACTGTTCGTATGTGGTGGTCTCGCTCATCGCCGCGGCACTGCGCCTCGTCAGTCGAGGGCGGCGGCCCACCATTGCTCGAAGAACGCGAGTGCACCCGCCCGTGTCACCAGTTCGACGATCAGGCCGCTCGGTGGCTGGAGGTAGGTGAACATTCCGTACCCCTCGCCCGCAGCGGGATCGTTCTGCGCTCCGACCAGCGTCCAGCCGAGCGAGATGAGGCGGTCGGTTTCGGCCTGCACATCGTCGGACCACAGGCCGACATGATGGGCGCCCGGCGCCGTCGTGCCATCCCAGAACGTGCCCGGTGGGCCTTCGAGCAACTCGATGTGTTGCGGGCCCTCCGCCGAGTAGGTGTACTTGAGGTGGATCTCCTGCAGGCCCTCCGTCGGGGTCCACAGCCCCTGAGCCGGGTTGACGCGGACCTCGGCCCACGTGACACCCATGCTGGCGCCGAGCTCGTCCATCGCGGTGTCGAGGTCGGGCACTCTGATGCCGACATGGAACATGTCCTGGTAGTCGATCATCGTCGTGCACGCTCTGCGTCGAGCGCGGCTGGGTCGCCGAGCAGGTCGGCGATGGTCTTGCAGAATGCGGCGGCAGGTGCGCCGTCGAAGGCCCGGTGATCCCAGGTGAGGCTGAGCGTCAACCGCTTCGTGGTCGACAGCTTGGGCGCCATGCCCTTCTTCGCCTTCTTGGCCTTCGTGCCCACGACCACGTCGTCGCGCAGACGGCCGACACCGAGGATCGCGGTGTTCGGCGGATTGATCACCGGCGTGAACCCGTCGACGCCGTACATGCCCAGCGTGCTGACCGAGAAGGTCCCGCCCTCGAGATCGGTGAGGTCGAGCGAGCCGGCTCGCGCCGCCTCGGCAAGTCGCGACGATTCGACGGACAGCGTGTCGAGATCGAGCGACGCCGTGTCGCGGATGACCGGCACGATCAGCCCGCCGTCCAACGCAACGGCCATGCCGACGTGTGCAACCGGAAGCAGCGCGACGCCGTCGTCGGTGATCTGGGAGTTGACGAGCGGGTGCTCGCCGAGCGCACGAGCAGCAGCCGCGATGATGTAGTCCGTGTAGCTCGGTGCCGGCCCCGATCGCTTGCGTCGCTCGCGGTCGGCAACCACGGCGTCGAGATCGGCATCCATGAACAACGTGAGCTGGGCCATCTGACGCAACGACTCGTGCATCCGCTTTGCGATCGTGCCACGCATCCCGCTGAGTCGGATTGTTTCGGATGGTTCCTGCAGCGCCGGGAGCAGGGTCGCATTCGGCTCTGACGGAGCCGTTGGCGCGCCACCGGCGATCAGACTGCGGACGTGGTGGGCGACGGAGTCCTTGGTGATGCGTTGCTCGATCGGGTCGATCGGAACCTCGGTGAGATCGACGCCGAGCAGGTCGGCGAGGGTACGCGCTGCGGCTGTGGCCGGTGCCGATGGGCCGGCGCCGACCGTTACGGGCCGGATGGGCTGCGTTCTCGGTGGGGGTGCCAGCGCCGGGGCCGCCGTGGCCGGCAGATCGTCGAGGTCGGCAGCGACGATGCGTCCGCCCGGCCCGGTGCCAGGAACCGTTCGGAGGTCGATGTCGCGCTCGACTGCGAGCCGTTTGGTGAGCGGTGATGCGACGATCCGGCCGGTGTGGACCGCGGGGGGAGCGGCTGGGGCCGGGGGTGAGGCTGCCGAGGCATCCGAGGGGGGAGCAGTGGCCGCCGCGGCAGGTGCCACCGCCGCAGGAGCTGCCGATGCCGGTGCGTCTTCGCCGTCGTCGAGGAACCACCCGATGCGGTCGCCGCAGGCGAAGGTCTCGCCGACCTGACCGACGCGATGGAGCCGTCCGGCCGCGGCCGCTTCCACGTCGGTCTCCGTCTTGTCGGTCTCGATCCGCAATAGCGGCTCGCCGGCGGTGATCGGTGCTCCGTCGTCGGCGAACCACTCGGTGATGGTGCCTTCCTCCATCGTCAGGCCGAGCTTCGGCATCAGGAATTCAGTCGCCATGGGCGTCCTTTCGTCGGGGGGACACGTCGAACAGTTGTGAGCGGGCAGCGATGACAAGCGCCGCCTCGACGTCGATCATTCGAGGACCAGACGCCTCGATCGACACCGTGATCGTTGCATTCTGCCCCACCGGGGTCGTGCGCTCGCCGTCGTACGCAAGCACACCGCCGCCGGGCACGTCGACCGCCTCGGAGAACGCCAACGGCTGGACGGCCTGCACGTCGACGGTGGCAAACGTTCCAGGGGCCAGCGGCACCCGAACACGCCGCCCGCCGGCACCGACCCGGATCAACACGCCACCATCGGCGTGACGGTCGACGGGGTGGACACGACCGGCGATGCTGGCGACACCGGTGCTTGCGGGCTCGGCGATCGCAGCGACGACCCATCGGATCGCCGTCGGATCGTTGACCGCCCGTGCGCCGACAAAGGCGGTCTCGATCAGCGCCGCCTCGACGAGTGCGGTCTCGTGATGGACGGTGTCGCGTGTCGGATCGTCGATACGCAGCGCCACGCGCTTGGCGGGATGGCTCACGTCCGCTATGTCGATCGCACCTGTCGCCACCAGCGCCGACGCAACCCCGGCGGTGGTGCCGTCGAGGGCCATGGGGAACACGTTGTTGGTGCCGGTCGAGATGGCGATCATCGGCGCGTCGGGCCATCCTGTCGCTACGTCGCGGCAGGTTCCATCGCCACCGAGTGCGACGATTGCGCCGGCTTGTTCCTTCCACATCGTCCGCGCCGCAGCGATGGTGTCGAGGTGTGATCCGGTCAGTGGGCTCTCGACGAACTCGATCGGCCCGTCGAGCCCCTCGACCGCCCGCTCGGCGAGTTGATGGGTGTCCGCGCTGAGCAAAACCCGTTCGGCGCCCTGTTCGAGGGCGCCGACGACGACGCGGCGAACGATGCCGATCTTGACGGCATCCGACGTCTGGCCGGCGGCCGACACGAGTCGGCGGATGTCCTTGCCGGCGTGAGGATTGATGATGACGCCGACCGTCGATACGTCAGCGCGGGCCATGGTTCAGATTCCGGGGCGGGCAACGGCCGCGCGGATGCCGGCCTGGATGTCGTCGACCGAGGGGAGGTAGTGCGCCTCGAGAACCGGCGAGAACGGCACCGGCGAGAACGGCGCAGCGATACGACCGACCGGAGCGTCGAGGTAGTCGAATGCCTCCTCCTGGATCTGAGCGGCCACCTCGGCGCCGAGGCCGCCGAAGCGGACCGCTTCGTGGACGACGACGGCACGGTTGGTCTTCTTGACCGACTCGATGATCGTGGCGGTGTCAAGTGGCTGCAGCGTGCGGGGGTCGATGACCTCGACGTCGATGCCGTCGGCAGCGAGGCGTTCGGCGGCATCGAGTGCCTCGTTGACCATGCGGCCCCAGCCGATCACGGTGACGTCCTTGCCTTCGCGCAGGATGTTGGCCTTGCCGAGCGGGATCTCGTAGGGCTCCTCGGGAACCTCACCCGACATGCCCAGCAACCGCTTGTGCTTGATCATGATCGTCGGATTGTCTTCGCGGATACAGGCCGTCATCAGGCCCTTCATGTCGTACGGATTCGACGGGTGCACGACCTTGAGCCCGGGGATGTGGCAGATCAGCGCTTCGAGTGACTGGCTGTGCTGCGCTGCTGCGGACAGGCCGCCGCCACCGCCGGTGGTGATCGTGAGCGGGATCGTGGCGGCGCCACCGAACATGTACTTGAGCTTGGCCGCCTGGTTGACGATCTGGTCGAACGCGACGCAGATGAAGTCCATGAACATGATGTCGACGATCGGGCGCAGCCCGGTGACGGCTGCGCCGACGCCGAGGCCGATGATCGCCTGCTCGCTGATCGGCGTGTCGACCACGCGTCGCTTGCCGAACTCGGCCTGCAGGCCGGCGTACGACTGGAACACGCCACCGAACGCACCGATGTCCTCGCCGGCGCAGAAGATGTCGTCGTTGACGGCCATCTCCTGGCGCACGGCTTCGTTGAACGCCTGGACGTAACTCAGCTTGCGGCTCATGCCGTCACCTCCGCCGGGGTCATCAGGGTGTACACGTCGGCGAGTACGGCGTCGGGGTCGGGGAGCGGGCTTTCCTCCGCGAACACGATCGCCGTCTCGATGTCAGCGCGCAACTCGTCCCAGATGGCGTCGAAATCGGCTCGAGTGGCGGTCCCTGCCTCGATCAGCCGGTCTTCGAACGTGAAGATCGGATCGCGTTCCTTCCACTCGGCGACCTCGTCGTCCGTGCGGTACTTCAGTCCGAGGTTCTGTACTCCGTGATGGTTGTAGTAGCGGTAGGTCTTCGCCTCGATCAGCGACGGGCCTTCGCCTCGGCGGGCCCGGGCGGCAGCTTCGACCGCCGCTTCGTGCACCGCCACCACGTCCATGCCGTCGACGATGACGCCCGGCATGCCGTAGCCGGCGGCGCGGTCGACGATGTCCGTGATCGCCATCGTGTCCTTCCGGGCGGTGAACTCGCCGTACTCGTTGTTCTCGCAGATGAACAGCACCGGCAGCTTCAATGCACATGCCATGTTCGCCGCCTCGTGGAAGGCGCCGATGTTGGTCGAGCCGTCGCCGAAGAACGCCGCGGACACATTGCCGTTGTCGGAGTACTTGTTGGCGAACCCCGCGCCGACGGCGATCGGAGCGCCGGCGCCGACAATGCCGTTCGCGCCGAGCATTCCCACATCGAGATTGGAGATGTGCATCGAGCCGCCGCGCCCCTTGCAGTAACCGGTGGCCTTACCCATCAGCTCGGCCATCATCTCGTTGAACTGGCCCCCCTTTGCGACCAGGTGCCCGTGACCCCGGTGCGTCGAGGTGATCTGGTCGTCGTCGCTCAACGTGGCGCACACGCCCGACGCAACCGCTTCCTGGCCGACGTAGAGGTGGAGGAATCCGGGCAGTTTGGCGGCTTCGGCGAGCCGACCCGCCGCTTCTTCGAAGAGTCGGATCCGCACCATGCGGCGGTGCAGGTCCATCTGCACGTCGGTCGAGAGTTCCATCGGTGTCCTGTCTGTCGGGGTCGGGCGGATCGGGTTCGAGTCGCTCGGCGTGTGGGAGTCAGCGGCTGAGAATGGTGACGCCGGAGATGCCGGGAGCTCCGTACACGTGGGTGTAGGCGACCTTCGGTCCATTCGGCACTTGACGTTCGCCTGCGTCGCCGCGCAACTGGAGGACGTTCTCGTACACCTGGCGGAGACCGGACGCGCCGATCGGCTCGCCGTTCGCGAGGCAGCCGCCGTCGGTGTTGACCGGGAGGCGACCAGTGATCTCGGTCTCGCCGTTGGCCAGCATGTGCTCCTGCTCGCCGTGCTCGCAGAAGCCATTCTCGGCCATGTGCATGATCTCGGCGCCGGCTTCGGTGTCCTGCAGCTGAGCGACGTCGACGTCCTCGGGGCCGATGCCGGCCATTTCGAAAGCCGCCTTCGACGCCGCGCTGGTCGGGCCCGGATCGTGCTCGATCGAGACCGACGGGGCGAGGACCTCGAACGACCCGAACTTGCGGGTGCGTACGGCGGCTGCCTTCAGGAAGATCGGGCGGTCGGTGAACTCCTTGGCTTTGTCGGCGCGGCACACGATCATCGCCACACCGCCTTCGCCGGGTGAGCAGAACATGTACTGCGTGAGGGGATACGACAGCATCAGCGAGTCGAGCACCTCTTGCTCGCTCAGCGGCTTGCGCCGCCATGCCATCGGGTTGATCGACCCGTTGCGGAACGCCTTCGATGCGACCCGGGCGAGCGTCTGCTGGCTGATGCCGTAGTCGTGCATGTACCGGGTGATCTTCATGCCGAAGAACTGGGTGGTGAGCGCCAGGCCAGAGCCGCCGTACCAGTCCTTGCCGCGAGGGCCGCGGATCCGGAACGCGCCCGGTTCGTGCTTGTCGAAGCCGATGGCGATGCCGACGTCGGCGGCGCCCGACTCGATCGTGTTGACCGCCTGGGCGAGCGCCGTGCCGCCGGTTGCGCAGCCGTTGACGACATTGGTGAACGGGAGCCCGGTCAGCCCGACACGGCTGACCATGGTGTCGGCAGCCCCGCTGTCCATCGAGCCGCCGACGGCGAACTGCATGTCGGACCACTGGCGGCCGCAGTCGGCCAACGCTCGACGCACGGCGACCACGCCCTGGTCCATGCCGGAGATGCCGTCGTTTCGGCCGAACTCGTGCATGCCGATCCCGACGATTGCGACGTTGCTCATGACGACGCTCCTTCGGACTTTTCGGACTGGGTGGGGGCGAATGCGTAGGTGACGACCTGGTTGCCGTCGTCATCGAGGCAGAGTGGGTCGATCACCAACTCCATCTCCATGCCGATGATCAGCTTGTCGGGGTCGGATTCGGTGAGCCGAGCCTCGACGCGCAGCTGTCCGGGGAGTTCGACGTAACCGACGCCGTACGGCACGAAGTCGTCGCCCGCCGGCCCGAGGTACGGCGGAGCCTTCGGTGGGAACGCCTGCACCGTCCAGGTCCACAGCGTGCCGGTCGTGGCGAGTTCGACGTCTTCCTGTTCGTTGAACATGCACTTGGGGCATCCGCTCTGGCGGGGGAACATGTGGTTGCCGCAGTTCGTGCAGCGACTCCCGAGCAGCTTGGGCTGTCCGTCCTCGATGGAGAAGATGCCGTCGGCGACGGCAACAGTGGTGGTCATGGAGCTCCCCTCGCGGCGCGCTAGTGCACCTGCTTAATGATCGTTCGGAAAGGAAGATTAGCAGTCGGCCTGTCGAGCCGACGCAGCGAACCAGCCGTCGATCAATGCATCGACCTGGGCGCCGATCTGGTGCTCGGTGACGCCGAGACCGCTCACCTGATCGGTGTGCGACAGCCCGAGCAGGAGCAGGTAGTACATGTTCACCTGATCTGGCGAGAGCCCGGCGAGACGCTCCAGACGCCTGGCGTTCTCGTGCTGCCACGCCGCGAGGAGTTCGGCGACCTCGGGTTGGCGGATCGCCGCGCAGTGCAGCTCGGCGACGAGAACGCGGGTCCTGGCAAAATCGGGTCGCAGCCACAGCCGGGCGATCTCGCGGATGCCTGCTTCGCCGGCGAGTCGGGTGTTGCTGATCGCGTCGAGCTCTCGCTTGCTCGCCTCGACGAGGAGCGCCGCCTTGCCGCTGAAGTGGCCATACACCGCCGGCGTCGACACCTCGGCGCGCCGGGCGATGTCGGCGAGGGTCGCACCCTCGTAGCCGCACTCGACGCACGCATCGACGGCGGCCCGGAGCAGGCGGTCACGTGTCGGGATGCCATCGGCGTCGACCTTCGGAGGCCGGCCGATGCGGCCCGGGGCGACGTCGTGGTCGGTCATGCGCCGACCCTACTGATGCGACAGGTTTCGCCTGCGCCTGGCTCCGGCGAACCCTCTCAGGCGGTCTCGCCGCGTGCCCAGCGAAACGAGCGGCGCAGCAGCTCGTAGTACGCCGGTTGCTCCCACGATCCGCGCTCGATGTTGGGGTAGAACTCGACCACTGGGACCATGTCGTAGTGGCCTCGGCAGTGCCCGAGGGTGTTGTAGAGCACGGCGCCGTCGCCCAGCTCTCGCAGGTACATCACCAGGTGGTGGTCAGGGCCGTCCGTCCAGTCGTGCTCGACGAAGCCGCGTGCGTCTCCCGACCACGTGGTCTCCAACAGCGGGACCAGCGCGTCGCGGTCGGCATGCTCTGAGAGGTACAGCTCGTCATCGGTTTCGAACGGTTCGATGCCGTTGACGAGCCAGTGGTCGTCGGTCGCGAGCTCGACAAGGTACGGCATGATCGGCGGGTGGGCGACGAACTGCGACCCGAGCGTGTCGGCCCACAGTGGAAACACGCGCGGCGAGTCGACGCCGTTGGGCGTGCCGACATCGAGCGCCGAGTTGGTGCCGTGCAGTGCCACCCACCGTCCACCGCCCTCGACCCAGTCACGGATCCGTTGCTGGGCCTCGAGGCTCGGACGAAGGTTGCAGGTGTAGCTGACGAGGATCGAACTCGCGATGATGCCGTCGGTGTCTTCGTAGTCGGGTTGCACGCGGACGCGGAATTCCTCGTGCTCACCGAGCAGTTGGAGCAGCTCGCGCCGCGCGAAGTCGATGTCGTGGTACATCCCACCAGCGACGAGGGTGACGTCGATACGGCCCATCGCAGCGCTCAGTAGTCGACGCGCTTGAGGAAGCCGCCGTCGACGGTGACGTTCACGCCGTTGACGTGCTTGGCCCGCTCGCTCGCCAGGAACGCAACGACGTCGGCGACGTCCTGAGCGGTGCCGAGTTCGCCGCCCGGATGGTTCTTCTGAGTGGCCTCGAAGAACGGCGCCATGTTGTCCTTGATCATGTTCCAGTCACCGCCTTCGATGAAGATCGGTCCGGGTGACACGACGTTGCACCGGATGCCCTTGGCGCCCAGCACTTGCGCTTGTCCGAGTGTCCAGTTGGTGACAGCGGCCTTGAATGCGCTGTAGCTGCCAGATCCCGACGCGAAGTGCTCGGTGACGGCGGTCGTTCCGATGCTGACGACCGACCCGCCACCGTCAGACAATGCGTCCGCGGCTGCGCCCACGCCGAGCACGAGCGACATCAGGTCGATGTTGAAGTTGTTGATCCATGCGTCGGTGCTGCGCGCCGGCTTGCCCGAGGTGTTGTGGACGTAGATGTCGATGCCACCGAGCTGGTCGGCTGACGATCCGACCCAGGCCGCGAGTGCGTCGCCGTCGGCGGCGTCGACGGCAGCGCCGACCACGGTGCCGAGCGACGACATCTCGGCGACTGCCGCGTCGACACCCTCGGCGTTGCGGGCGCAGATCGCAACGGACGCCCCTTCGGCGAGGAGTGTTTCGGCGATGGCACGTCCGATGCCCTTGGTGGCTCCGGTGACGAGTGCCTTCTTGCCGCTGAGTCCGAGGTCCATGGTTGTCTCCTGTGTCGATGCTCGATGTGGCTCGACCGGTGTCGGTCCAGCGAGCCCGAAGCTAATTCACCGAGTGACCGGTTTCGTCAGCCGGAGGAGCCGGCAGCGCGACCGACCGGCTCCGTTCGCATCGTTCGGGCCGGATGCGGCGCCCTACGGTGCGGCGATGGCCGGTGACGCATTCGAGACGATCAAGCGATTCTGGGAGATCCAGGACGATGGCGACTACGCCGCATTGGCTCCGCTGTTCGCCGACGAGGCCGAGTTGGTCGATCCCGTCTACGGCACGTTCGTCGGGGGAGAAGCGATCGCCGGATTCTTCACGATGATGAACACCGAGATGGCCAAGGCCGGTGCGTCGTTCCGGCTGGTCGAGCTGTCGGGCGATGACGAGACGGCGTGGGCGCAGTGGGAAGCCACGACCAACAAGGGTGTGCGGCACGGCGTGGGCATCTACCGGGTTCGCGACGGCCGACTCACCTACTACAAGGACTACATGAACCCGTGAGCGACCGAGTCGCCATCGTCACCGGTGCCGCGTCGGGGATCGGTCGGGCGACCGCCGAGCGTCTCGTTGCATCCGCCATGTCGGCCGTATTGGTCGATCGTGCGCCGATCGAATGGGCGGACGTCCTCGGCGGCGCTGCAGTGAGCGTGATCGGTGACGTGACGGACGCATCCACGAACCGCGCAGCAGTCGAGGCAGCGCTCACCACGTTCGGACGCCTCGACGCGGCAGTGTTCAACGCCGGCGTGTCGATGAG
>Ga0307378_10007325_pt1 | contig 14878 bp, 18 predicted proteins | sample UN1MG_FD_202238 | JGI IMG/M metagenome (GOLD analysis project Ga0307378, IMG submission 202238) | Soil microbial communities from Risofladan, Vaasa, Finland - UN-1 | ecosystem: Environmental > Terrestrial > Soil > Coastal area > Acid sulfate soil | place: Finland: Risofladan, Vaasa | collected...
GCAAAATTGCAGTATTATCTTAAAATTATCCATATTAGATTGCAAGCAGCATATTCGACGGCCATAATATTCATCTTGGGGATTCTGATTGGATAGCCATCGAAATAACCTTGCGGAATTTGAAGATTTTCTCAAGCGTCATAGGTTGGTCACCCCGGAAAAAGCTAGATTCTATGTCTATTGGGTGGATAGGTTTCTCAAATATTTGCAAAACAGACCTTCCAAGCCGATCGCTCAGATTGTTTCTTCATACCTCGAGGCTATGGAAACGAATCCCCGCTTTGCCGACTGGCAAGTAAAACAGGTGGCGGACGCGATTCTTTTATATGCCGATAAATATCTCAAGCCGAAACCTTCTCTCCTTTCGTCAAATGGCTCCATTGAATCAAACCCCATGGGACCGAACAACGGACGAAACTCGGCTGACTGGAAAGAAATATTCAACAAATTGCACGAAAGCATGCGTCTTCGACATTATTCGCCCAGGACGGAAAAATCCTACAGGATCTGGATCAACAAGTTACGGAAATATTTCAACAATCGCGAACCTCTGACATTAGAAGGGGCGGATGTCAAAAAATTTCTAAGCCATATCGCTCTCCATGATCGAGTATCGGCCTCCACACAAAACCAGGCCTTTAACGCTTTATTGTGTCTTTTCCGAAATATCCTGCAGAAAAACCTGAGCGATCTGGCTGATACTGTCAGAGCACGGCAAAAGAGAAGACTGCCAGTTGTCTTGACTCGCGAAGAGAACCATCACCTCTTTTCCTTTCTCGAGAGCCCCTATCTTCTCATGGTTCAACTGCTCTATGGAAGCGGCCTCCGCCTTATGGAATGTATCCGTCTCAGAGTCAAGGACATCGATATTGCCAATAATTTGTTGATCATCCGGGCGGGAAAAGGAGAGAAGGACAGAACCACCATACTGCCAGACAAAATCAAGGAATCTCTGAGAGAACATTTACAGCCAATGAAGAAGTTGCATGACCAGGATTTGGCGAAAGGATACGGGATCACAACTCTTCCCGATGCCCTGGCGAAAAAATATACGAATGCCAACAAAGAATGGGCCTGGCAATGGGTCTTTCCCTCGAAAAGCCTGGTAGTCCACTCCGTGAGTGGAATGGTCCTCCGTCATCATGTCCAACCCAGCACTCTTCAAAGAACAGTCAAAGAAGCCATTAGAAAATCAGAGATTTCAAAACCTTCAAGCTGCCACACGCTCCGGCATAGTTTTGCAACACATCTTCTGGAAGCTGGATATAATATTCGAACGATCCAGGAATTCATGGGTCATAAGAATGTAAATACGACCATGATTTATACTCATGTGGCCCGTAAAAGCTATTCAGATATATCCAGCCCATTGGACAAGCTGTAAGAGACACTTTGAGACTAGGCAGCTGTGGCTGAGTGATTTCTCAAGCTCCGCAATACTTCAACGGCTGTCAGGTAAAGAAATCGTTCCTCTGCTGGATACTGATATCATCAAATATACGACTTGCAATCTAACATGGATAATTTTAAGATAATACTGCAATTTTGCGGGTATATGTGATGGAATCACTTAATATACGACGTTCTCAGTGGTTTTTTTGTATCAAATAAACCATGTTGTATATTAATAGTTAGGCATAAAGAAAGGAGAATATATCATGAAGAAAGCATCAACGGGTAAGAAGACTGTCATCAAGAAGAAACCGGCTGTAAAACAAGAACGCATTACCAAAGGTTATGCTAAGTTGCCACTCTGGGCTAAACTTCGTATTGCGTATGGGATGGCAACGAAAACGGAACTAACTGAGTTCAATAAAATGGCTAATTCCATCATTACGAGGAGTGAAAAGAAAATGGGTAAGTTGAAATTGAGCGGGTGTGCACCGGATACCCATTGCCTTTTTACTTGCCTGCAATCGTGTACAGAAGGATGCAAGAGCAGTTGCACGAGTAGCTGCACAAAAAACTGCACGAGTAATTGTGAGGACTCTTGTCTTGGCATGCCTGGCTGCATGGGGAGTGTTGGTATCGTTGGAGCTCAATGAATGTAAAGATTCAATAGATCGGGATGTTCCAATAATGATGATTTCTTGCCCATTACTATATGGGTAAAACTTCACTTTCGGAGTGACGATGTCTATGAATGCCTGTTACTTTCTACTTACACCTGATTGTAATATGAGTTGCCGATATTGCTTCCAGCGCAACGGAGTGCGATCTGCCAAAAAAGTTCACGCCTCTGGCGCTGTTGCAAACAAACAAACTATCGACCGATTTGCTGCTTTTTGCAAAAAAAATGGGATTGAACGGGTAGAATTTTTTGGCGGGGAACCACTCCTTTATAAGGATACTTTCCTATATGCGGCACGCACCCTGCTTGATACAGTTCCGGGATTGAAACTCGGTATTGTCACGAATGGAACGCTGATTGACGAAGAAATAATGCGGTTTTTTGAGCAGGAGAATGTCTCCGTGTTGTTAAGCCTGGACGGGAAGCGTTCGAGGCATAATCTCATGCGCGGAGGTTTCGACCGCATTTCTCACTGGTTTGACCGCCTGGTGGCAAAGGGACAGACTACTGTAGCTATGCAAGTCAGCGTTACCAAGGGTCTTTTCCAACATGTGCGCTTTATATGGAAGCTGGGATTTCCCAGCGTATATCTGAACGTAATTCAAAACTATGGCTGGTATCAATCCGTTGACATAGACCGTTTTGAGTCGGAGTATGATGCTGCATTGCAAGCCATGCTTGCCGGAGAGGGTAAATTGGTATGTGCGATTGCGATGCACCGGACTCTTGAAGCCTCCCAATACGAAGTCAAGTGCGGTATCACACAAACTGGTCTTGCCTGCGACTGGCAGGGATTACTCTATCCCTGTCATAGAACTCCGGAGCTTGGCACAAGTTTCACTTTTGGTGACGTACGAAATGGAGTGTCGAAAAGAAAAGAACGCCTGTGCCGGGCGCGGATTAATCGGCAATGCTTCAAATCGGCCTCTGCCAGCGAGTACCCGCTGGTGAGTTTTTGTCCCATCACAGTGTATCAGCGGAATGGGAATTTTAGTGGTAGTTGGAGTCCTATGTTCTGCGAATTGATAAATCGCAAGGCCAAAGTTGTAGCGAAGTATCATTACGAAATAAACAAATACTGTTTAACAAACCTTTCCGCCGTTGAAAACGAGAATGCAAACGTGGATACGACACATCTGGATCATGGCGTTATCGGCAATTGCACCGATAGGCAATGAATGTAAGAACGAGAGCCGAACAAGCGCATACACACTTACACGAAACCCGCAACGGGTTTCGTGAAGGTGATGCCCAGCGTTATGCATAAAATTATAAATTAAATAATAGGAGGTCTTGATGGGTAAAATAGACCAAAACAAAGTCATGCAGCACTTGGTAAATAAATGGGGCGAGAAAAAAAAATGCCCTATGTGCAACCAATCTAGTTGGTGGATAAGTGATACTGTATATGAAATGAGAGAATTCCATGGAGGAGGATTAGTATTAGGCGCTGGCCCTATAATTCCTATTATCACTGTTGCGTGCCAAAATTGCGGAAATACTATTTTTATCAATGCAATTGTAGCCGGTGTAGTCGAACCAGCTAAAGAAAAAAAAGAGGGAAAAAAATGAACAATAATTCCTCCTTTAAATTTTCTCAGGATTTCGAAGTTATTCCTTTCAAAAAAGAAAAAGTATATATGATTGCTAAACGTGAATGGGATTTTTTAAAAAGCAAATTACGCAATATTGGTTATTCAATAAATATATATTATGCACTGGGCGTGTTCATTCTTGGTCTTTCGGGAACAGCATGGTTAAACATCATTTTCATAGGTTTTCCTAAAAATCCTGATGGATCATGCACAAAAATGTATGTTATCTGTATTGCATTTGCTATTGCTACAGCAATTATCGGGGCTTTACTTTTATGGTTTGGAGAAAGACAACGAAAAGCTCAAAAAACAAAAGTTGCAGATGTACTAGAACAAATGAATATTATAGAAGACAGATATTCAGAAGACAAAGATATTAACCAAAAAGAAATAGTACAGCAGAAGCCAATACTTGAAATTATAACAGCGACTTACGGAACAGAACAAGTAAATTTAGATGTAACAGAAGAATTGAAACAAAAAATTGTTGATAATAAACTAGAAATTGTCGCTTCAAACAGCATTAAAGGTGATCCTGCCAAAGGAACAATAAAAAAATTGACCATTAAATATGTATTCGGTGGCAAAACAATGACAAAGGAATTCGTAGAGAGAACTAAAGCAATAATCCCATAAAAAACGCATAACAAATCGCTTCAGGCAATCGGAATCCGCGCCCTATTGGGCTCGGCCTTCTCTGCCTGAGCTCAAACGTTGGGCAGCGGGGTGCACGTAGTCAAAAAGTGGAAAATGAAAAAAAGACATAAAATAACAGAGTTGATAATTAAGGAGTCGGCTGAAATTGATTCGGCGATTTCGAATGGAGACGGCACTTTCTCTCTGATCAACTCTGATGGTAAAAAAGTAGCCCACGCCCAGTATGATGGTGTGGGCTACCTGCGAGATTCAGGGAAGCCAAAGTTCCTTCGGTCCATTACTAGGGGCAGTAAAGACTTGGTTGGCGATAATCCCTGGAAAAAATATGACACAATTGGGTTTATTGACACAAATAATATAAAAGCAGATAGTCAAATTTTATATGTATGCTCGCCATCGTTTCTGTTGTGGCAAGATGAATCGAGGAGGACGGCTAATGTCCATCATGTGGATTTGTTGGTGGGCTACTGTTCTCCAGGTGTTAACCCCGAGAGAATCGGATGGCAGGATTTCATGCAAAGGATGCGGGCGTCAGATGTCTTAGGTTCGCAAGACAAAGTGTTGCTTGTTGTTGATAGTGATATGTCATCGATCGATTCCATAAATGCAGGCGAAGAGACGGTGTGTGGCGATTATCGTTTGCCGGCAAATTTTGCCTTGGCCTATGCAACATCGAATTCTGGGGCGGAGAGTTGGGTAAACAAGGAAATGAAAAGGCGAGATCGGGTTGCTAGCCGCGCCATTGCTAGAATACAAAATGACCAAGAGTTTCTGTCGGTTGTCCGCGAGGCTGGAAGGGTTTACATTAGGAATGCTTTTAAGGAGGGAGCGTGATGTGCAGGTTGCCCAACAAATCAATGCAGGCGGACGCCTTCGGCGCCGCTAATTTCTAGAGTTATAGGTAAATAATAAATGGAAAAAAAGTTACATTCAATCATTCCTGATCCAAAAGCTGTTTTATCATTAGAACCGGAAGAATTGGCCGGTGCTATTCTGGAAGTGCTTAATTCTGTTGATAGGTCAACAAGAGGCAAACTTAATCGTTACAATTTCAGCCTCACACATAACTTTCAAGAATATCCTCGAGAATATTGGGATCAAATTAGCAAAGCAGCTATGGAAGCTTGGGTTTGGCTAGAACGGGAAGGTTTAGTTGCCCCTGAACCGGGAAGTCAAGGAGACTGGGTTTTCGTAACGCGTCGGGGGGAACAAATAAAAACAGCTGCTGAGCTACAATCTTATCGAAGAAGTGATCTTTTACCAAGAGAGTTCCTTCATCCTACAATCGCACAAAAGGTTTGGGCAACTTTTTTACGCGGCGACTATGATACCGCTGTTTTTCAAGCCTTCAAAGAAGTCGAAGTTGCGGTAAGACGCGCTGGTAAATTTTCAAACACAAATTACGGAGTTGATCTTATGCGAAAAGCATTTCATTCCTCAACTGGACCATTAACTGATAAAGCCGAAGTCAAATCTGAACGGGAAGCTCTAGCCCATCTATTTGCTGGTGCAATTGGATCCTATAAGAATCCAAGTAGTCATCGTAATGTTCAAATACAACCAGAAGAAGCTGTAGAAATGATTATTTTAGCAAGTCATTTATTAAAAATAATTGATGATAGAATAAAGAAATTAAACCTATAACAACTCAATGCAGCGGACAAAAACCTGCGGTTTTTGCCGCTGATTTCGGGCGTTAGTAATTTCAGTTTGCCTCTTGCTATGTTTGAGTATCAGTTGTCAGCCCAAAGTTCAGGAGATGACGGATGTAGAACGTATTGAAATTGATGAAATTATAAAACAGTTTTTTTTGGAATGTGAATAGAGTTGAAATAAAGGTTCTAAAATTGAAGATGAAATATGTTTCTATAAAGCATCTAACTAATAGTGTTTCATAAGTTAAAAAGCAAAATATTTTCCATTATTAATCGATAATCATTACTCATTTAAATCTTCTTTTGACTATGAGATTGCCACGCTCCTTCCAGTCGCTCGCAATGACAATGGAAAGGAATTTAAGCCCTATTATGTTGCGCATACAAAAATTCAAATCCTCGCGCTTTTAGATGAAAAATACAAAAGTTCGAATTGGTTGCACTGGCGGACGCGGTTGCAACCAATTCGAACCGCTGCTGAAATAACTGCGCAAATCAAAATCTGCCCTGTCCGCCGCGTTTACTTGTATCAGAAATATTCGCAAAAGGCAAAAGAACTGCGTTTATTGGGAATGTCATATCAACAAATAGCTAATAGCCTAAATATCAGTAAAAAAACTGCTATAAACGCTTGTAAATATAAAAAATTATAAATTAAAGTTATTAAAACTTTAGATGGGGGATCACATTTTGATCACAAAAGTCCTATATTAATTGAAAATATGATTATTAATTATCTGAAAATAAAATAGATACAATGTACAAAAAATCAATAAGGCAATGGAATAGAAATCCGATGCCCCTTATTTGTCTATGGCATTCTATGCATACCAGAGAATTGACTTCATAGAGCTTGCGGATAATCTCCGCTCAGCCTAGGGAGGGCATAAACCCCTCATATAAGTCATAGTCATTTGCTTAACGCCCCGCGTAACCTGCGGGCCGGATCGGCGCAGGCCTTGCCTTCGTTGCAAGGCCTGTGACGTGACGGACCGGCAGGTTCACGCGGATGTTAGACGGAAACCCACTTTAAACCGCCCACGTCTCTCTGACCTTGGAGCCTGGCCACAGGTGCGCAGCAAGTAGATCGCGGGGTACGAACACATGGTGAGCACCCTCTGCATAACAACCGACTTGGTACTCGTCGAATGTGACGAGCAGGCCATCCTTAGTCAGGTTGAAGTTACGGTAGTTCTCCATCTCGGGGCCAGCCCCCTTTAGGATCCACTCGGAGGGCTCGGCTTCGCTCTTCTGTTGGGCAAGTTGCGTGATGCAGTACGCAGACAACTCACGGAGGAACGCTCGATCAGGCATGAAGATGTCCGGCAGGTCAAGAGCAATCAGCGGCAGTCGCTGATAGTTCGCGACCCGCGTGTAATGGTTGGGATGGGCTGCTCCCGCACCATAGTGGAATACGGAGTACCGGATGCTCACGAGCCCTGAAGTAAAGCAGGAGACTTCGAAGGACTCGGACAGGGTACTGGTGGCTGTTGCCATCTGCTGCCAGTTCTCTTCTAGCGGTCGGGGGCAAAGACGAAGTGTCCTGAACCGAACGAGGCTCTCAACCGCACGCGACCGCTGAAGGATGTTGATCTGGGCGATGTCCTCGTCTTCAGGGTCGAACAGTGGAAACTCGAGCTCGACTTCATAAAGCGGGTTTTCCGTGTGGCTTTCTTCGATTCTCTCCGCCTTCCACCTGACCGCGGACGCATTCGAGACGGTGTCGGCCGAGAACTGACGCGCGGCGGGCTGATGACTCGATATTCCGAACGAAGCAGCAATCTGGGCCTTATACAGGCGGAGAGCCTTGCGATCGATTTCGCCTGTTCCGGCCCGTCGATGGCAGTTCGGACAGAGAGCGATCAGGTTATCGTAAGAATGCTGTCGGCACTGCTCCCACGGAATGATGTGGTGAACGTCGACATCGGGATGTCTGCACGTGTGGATTGCACAATGATGACCAGCCTCGACCAAGATCCTGCGTCGGAGGTCCGCTGGAATGGGAGGTCGCTCACTCATCTCATGCCTTGCGCGCTTTGTTTTCGTCTAACATATATTATACAGCCGTTTTGCTTGTGCAAATACGGCATTTAGCGCAGTCTATTGTGTTATCCAGTTTGAACGAAGCAGGGAATAACTTATTGAATATAATCCGTTTTGTCGCAACCATCCACTTTTTGCCCTTTACATTCTGCAGCAAATATCGCTGCCTAAACGGTTGATAGCAGTATTATCGGTCAAAGTCAATATTGTTTTTGAAATTATATGAAAGTTCCAACGTCATATTAATAGAGAATATCAATCAAAATGACAGGAATAAAATGAACAATATTTATCAACCAGAAAAGCGAAAACCTCGGCTTCTTGATCTCGTTAGTCAGAAAATTCAAACTCTTCACTACAGTCGACGAACCGAAAAAACGTATATTGGATGGATCAAACGTTTTATCCTTTTCCATGGAAAACGGCATCCAGTGAAAATGGGAGAAAAAGAAATAAATCGGTTCCTTTCCTATTTGGCAATCAAGAAGCAAGTAACTGCTTCTACACAAAATCAAGCTTTGTGTGCAATTGTTTTTTTATATCGACAAGTCCTAAATAAGGACATTGGCTTGTTGGAGGGATTGATTCGGGCCAAGCGGCCCGGGAGGCTGCCTGTTGTCCTTACTAAGGCTGAAGTGAAACAGGTCTTTCGTAATCTAACCGGAGTTAAAAGAATGATTGTTATGATCATGTACGGCTCAGGATTGCGCTTAATGGAATGCCTCAGACTCAGAATTAAGGACATTGATTTTTCTTCTAATCAAATCATTGTTCGTGATGGTAAAGGGAATAAGGATCGAATCACTATGCTTCCCGGAGTGATAAAAGTGCTACTTGAGGAACATCTAAAACGCGTTTGGAAAATTCATCAACTCGATATCAAAGATGGATTCGGTCGTGTTTATTTGCCTTATGCTCTTTCACGGAAATATCCTAATGCTTCAAGAGAATGGAATTGGCAATATGTATTTCCTGCATCCAAGCGATTTAGAAACCCAAATACTGGTGAACAAGGTCGGCATCATATCCATGAAACAGCCATCCAGAAATCTGTAAGAAAAGCCATGAAAGATGCCAGAATAGCCAAACAAGCCAGTTGTCATACATTCAGACATTCTTTTGCCACGCATCTATTAGAAGATGGATATGATATCAGAACTGTTCAGGAACTCTTGGGACATAAGGATGTTCGAACAACAATGATATATACACACGTCTTGAATCGAGGCATTCGAGGAGTATTAAGTCCCGCCGATAGACTAAAATAGAAGATCCCTTTCAAATTTTTCTTGAATTATTGCGATAAGTTTTGATAGTATCTGTTTAGGCGGCAATATTTGCTGCAGAACCCCGACGGCAAAAAGATGATGGCCAGGACAAAACTGTTTAGATTCAATACGTTAATCCCTGCTTTGCTCAATCAGGATACTCCAATAGAAAGCGATAAATGCCGTATTTTCACAAGCAGAACGGCTGTATAATATATGTTGGGCGCATAAATGAAGGATAGAGTTTAGTGGTTGGTAAGGGTGGAATTGTTTACGGCGAATTCAAAAAGCAGTAAGATGAAATCGCGGACTGTTTCTCGCGTGATTCGGAGGATGGTATGATGTCAAAGATAGTTGATCAAAAAACGGTTCAAACAAAGTACCTTCGCCAGTGGATCAGTTTGATTGTGTTTTATCTCTCCATACCACTAGTTCTATTGGTATGCGGAGGGGATTTCGGTTGGTGGCAGGCGTGGGTCTATTCCTTGCTGATCGTTGCCGCCGGCATAGGAGGGCGCATTTGGGCGGAACGGCGGCATCCGGGGTTGACGGCCGAACGACAGAATATTGAGAAGATCCAAAGCGCGAAGGCTTGGGACAAAGTGCTTGCTCCGCTGATGGCGCTGAGTGTAGGTTTCCCACTGGTCATTGTGGCAGGGCTGGATCACCGCCGTGGCTGGTCACCCGTATTTCCGCTATGGCTCATCGTACTCGGCTTCATCTTGATCTCGCTCGGATACGCTTTCGCTGCGTGGGCATTGGTAGAGAATCGCTTTTTCTCCAGCACGGTACGTATTCAGACGGATAGAGGGCATGTGGTGTGTGACAGTGGCCCATACCGGATTGTGCGGCATCCGGGCTATGCCGGGAATATTCTGCCGCTGCTGGGCATTGTGTTGGCCTTAGGCTCGGTGTGGACACTTATTCCGGCGGCGGTGGCGCTGATCATTGCCGTGATCAGAACCACGCTGGAAGACCGGACTCTACAGGATGAACTACCGGGGTATCGGGATTATGCACGGCGCGTGCGCTATCGGTTGATTCCTGGGATTTTCTGAGGGCATCACTTGGTGGAGGGGTTTGGATGTATCATCTCTCTCCTTGAATCGTTGCGCTGCCCAACAAGCGCGTGCAGTCCGACGCCGCTGCCACGGCCGGTAACCGCGCGAAATTGGTTATGTAACGCGGCCTGAATTGAGGTGCACTTCGGAAAAGTCGCGGCGCGGCTGACGCGCAGGGCGTTATCTACATTTCTGAAATAAAGACATATATGAACGTTGAACAAACAATATTGGATTATTTGAATCATATTGATTCAAGCCTGGAAATCCTTTCTGAGCAGGCCGAGGGAAAGATCCCTGGTTTGCCTAGTTGGGTTTTAGAAACTAGGGAGATAATCATTGGTATCACCGATGATAACGAAGGTATTGTTATAAAGGTTGAGCCGAATGAAAATCTTAAGAATGATAAAATCATAACACGTATAGTAAAAAATCGTGAAGATATTAATAAAATTATATCCCCAATGAACTTTAGAGGGCCTTTGCCGAACCAGGGAGCTGAGAACCACTTCATTTTATTCGCTGACATGTCTGTAGTTGAAGCAAATAATCCCTTAGCGGTTCCAGTTGAAGACAACCGTTTTCTTTTTGGTTGGGGTCGGAAAAATGGATTTTTCAACACATTCAATGCTGATAAAGCAAAAAAAGAAGCTGTTGATTTGTGGAATAGTGCGAAGGAAGGAATTAAAAAAGGCTCCTCTTTTATACAAGAATCAAGAAACGTTTATTCAAAATTTCAAGCAATATTCAAGAGAAAGACATTTCTTGAGCGTAGAATACATAGATTTATAAATGAATATCCAAGGCTTTTGCTTCCAAGCCACAAGCGTTGCTTCTTTGAACATAAATTATACTTAGGCAATGAAATGAGAAAGGCAGATTTCATTCTTGAAAGAGAGCAGGGCTTACCGCCTATCCTTATTGAACTTGAGTCGCCAGTCCATACGGTTTTTACTAAAGCTAACGACCTAACTGCCCCTGCTAACCATGCCCGGCAACAAATTTCAGAATGGCTTTCGTTTATAGAGAAAGACCCCATACGAAATGCTTCCGGAGAAAATAGCTTTCTTACAGGACCTAAAGAGCGATTGGTGATAATTGGTAGGGGATTGGAAAACAAAAAAAGGCTAATAGACACAAAATTCGATGGTGTCACATTTTGGACATACTCTATGTTGCTTGAGGAGGCAAAGACACGCTGGAATAACCACATTGCATCCCAATACAAATTATTAGGCTTGGAGGAAGCAAAGCCATTTTGAAACGATAGCTAACCTTGCTCTTCCAGCCGACAGCTAAACGCTGCGGCTGAAGAGCTCGTTATCCCTTAGAAAGGAGGAATAAATGGCTGAAGTAAGACATCGTCAACCGAGTTCCGCGCCCGGAATCGAATATGGTGAAATCTTCATCCCTGATGACAACAACATGGGAACAGGCACTTTCACCACTCTTCTACAAGCTAACGCACTATCTGCAGGGAACCCAATCGCCAGCATTATGCTCAACAAGCCGAAGTTTCAGATTTCCGTCAATATCAATCCTGGCACAAAGGAAATCCCCGTTTTATTGGGCAAGGCTGACGGCAGTGACCCTGCCGAAAAGAAACGTTTCCTTCTGCCCCAAAACCTTGATGTATCCGTTTCGCATGAATTCGTAGCGACCTTCGAGAATTGGAAGGTCACTGACCTCCAACTCAATGGAGAGTCGTTGTCATTGGGATAACATCCGAAATCAGCAGCCTGAGCCGACGCCGTTAGGCGGCGGGAAAGGTCGACTGGATTGCTTTGTTAGAGATTCATTTCTTAGATAGAACTAACTTGCCATAATACAAAATTACATTACCAGTTTGGAAAAGTAGTTTTTTTGTTTCATTGTATTTCATGCCAGATTTATGGTGCATAATTTCTTTAATTTTTATTAGTTTTTCTGGCATCGTATCATCATAATGCGCTCCGCCTTCTTTTTCTGCAACCATTCGAATAACTTCATTAGGGGTGTATAGATATTGATGCAGAGCTAAATATGGTTGGTTCAACCATTTCTTGAATTCACATTTTCTTATAGAAGGCCTTTGTGGATTTTCAACGCTTACGGCTATACTTGGATTTATAGATAAAACTAAACCATTTAATGGCTCCCTTACAGAATAACCATAACACTCTAATTTTATATTTTTTTCTTCGGCAAGATTTAATAGAAGAGGGTTTAGGGAGCGACTACCTACACAAACCAATGCTCTAAGCTGTACAGAAATTATTTTAAAATAATTATCATCTCCTTTTTGAACTTTTCCGAGCGCATCATCCAATAGCGACAAAGATTCATTCAATTCATTCTCTCTTTGCTTTAAGCTTTTTTTCAGCATTTCGTTCCCTGGTATTTTTCCTTCACCAAATTAGATATTCTACTGTTAACATTATTATCGCTAACATATATTGGGCATCCTTCTTTCTTCACCCTCCTGACGAGTTATTCAAAGACATACATGCCGGCGACTCTCTGCGCGTCTGACGCTGTGACCTTGCCAGTGAGAATCGCAGCCCCGTCTTCTCTTGAAATGCTTATCGAGCCAACCCTGTGGCCTTTTGAATCAAGAATTGGGAGCGTGTAGCGCTCAATGGCTGGACTGCAATTTGCTACGTACCCCCACGCAAGCCCCCACACTTGGCCAACATATTTAACGAATTCACCGCTGCTGCCTGCCGCTCTCTGCGTCTGCGGTGGAAGGCGGTTCAAGTCCGAATCTTTCTTCCCTGCCTTCATCATGCCAAAGACGGTCTTTGTTGCGCTGTAGGTTTCCGCGATGTGGGTACGGGCAAACGAAAGGGCAATAACGAGCGTCCGCTTGTCCTTGGCAGAACTCGGGGTGATTGTCACATCAGAAAGCGAGGACCTCCACTGCGTCGGGAATGACCCAAGCAGGGTCGGGATATTGCGTTTGAGCTCTGCTTTCGCAGCCTCGTCCGATTTCGTTTCCTTTTCAGTAACCGAACCCCCCAGTTGCAGGCTTGCCAGCATGTTGTCGAAATCAGTCAACACGCCCGCCCATCGATCTCGCGGCGCACTGCATTGGACAACGAATGCCGTCCTCCCGGACAAGAAATATGTGTACCGACGTCGCACTTTCTTCCTGTCGTCAGTGAGTTCGTACTACCCGTTAACCAAAATTCTGCCGGTCACTTTTGGAATCGTACCGGCGACCGAACGGACGCCAGGATACTGATTTCTCACCATCGCATCCCACTGGCGCTTCATATCAGACGTGTCAGAATGCGGTTCTCCCGCTTCCGGCGGCATGACTTCGTGGTGAAAGTAGAACGTTGCGTAGTCGCCCTCTGCCATTATCTTGGTAAATCCCACATCAATACCTTGAGGAAGGTTTTGGGTTCGAGTCCAGCCGGGTTGTACCCGGAGTTGGTATGCCTTCTCTTTGACTACCTCTTGTACGCTTGCCGTCAGGGAGAACAGCGCGATTAAGGCCAACGCGCACAACATCTGAATCTTGTTTAGCTTCATTTGATCCTCCTTCTGGGCATTTCGTGTCTGCCCAACGTTAGCAATAAGCTGACGGAGCTCTCGAGCGGCAAAGCCGCGAGGAGTCTCTGGTTAGCTTGATTGCCTTGTTATGTGTTTCTTTCCGTTTTAGAAATTATTGATCCCCACAACAGACCAGAGGCGATAATTATTATGCCGATAGGCGCCATTACACCAGCCAGATATCTGACGAACACGGGTCCGCTTGAGGTAACTAGGTTGTTCGATGAGTCAAACGTTGCCCAAGCAATTGGGGCGAATCGCTGAACGAGGAGAGCGATTGCTGTGAGCGAAGAGCCGACTGCGACCACTATGGACCACCGAGTTTTCATTCGTGTAAAAAAGAAAACTCCAGCGGCGCCTAGAAACAAAGCTGATGCTGGCACAACATACATTAGCAACCAGACTGATAATTGTTTCATTTTATTTCCTCACATATAACGGCGCCCCTCACGGGCGCGCGGCCCCGCGCGTACCGTGCAGGGGCTGGTTATGCATCTTCGTCTCGAAATCTCTCCAGTGCATCGTCCCATCCGATGCGACCAATCTTGCCGATCTTGTCGATCTTTGGGATTGGCGGAATAGGCGGGATGGGAGGGATCTTTGGAATCTTCGGGATCGGCTCGATCTTCATGCTGTTGCGGAGGATGTAGTTCCCCTCTGTCAATTCTCCGAGATACGTCCCGTCTTCATTCCAGATCGATCCGTCATCTTCCATCCAGCCGAGATAGTTCGCATTGGCATCGAAGAGCCGACCGTCGTGCAGAAAGCCGAAGTACTCACCACTCCATCGAAAGATCGGGTGCTTATCGCTCATTCTATTCTCCTTGCATAACGACTCGGATCAGTGGCGGCGGATAGTAAGCCGTTATAAACATGATAAAAATAGAAAATTTATAAAAGCAATAAGAATTTGAAAAATCGCCCAGCTATCCGCCGTCCACTGTAGCCGGTGGTTATGTTTTATTTTTTAAATTAAGTGTTATCTTATTTA
>Ga0307378_10007330_pt1 | contig 14876 bp, 6 predicted proteins | sample UN1MG_FD_202238 | JGI IMG/M metagenome (GOLD analysis project Ga0307378, IMG submission 202238) | Soil microbial communities from Risofladan, Vaasa, Finland - UN-1 | ecosystem: Environmental > Terrestrial > Soil > Coastal area > Acid sulfate soil | place: Finland: Risofladan, Vaasa | collected...
ATGTGGGCGAATAGGCGGGCGACGAATCGTGCATAGTGGGTGAATATGCGGGTGACGTAGGAGAATATGCAGGCATAGCGTCCGCAAACACCGACGACGACACAGAAGCGACGACATCAGGGTTGGCATCGTGTCTAACAACAATGGGAGAAAACGCAGGGACAGACGATGGTGATGACGCAGACCATTCAACACCGAAACGGGCCGGAACATACGTGCCACGAACCACTGACGAATGAGGATCGTCAATGAGACCACGAAACGACGGGTGTTCTTGTGACGGGGACTCGGCGGCTGTCACGAATGGCGGTGGCAAAGGATCGTGGAAGTCGACAGCATGCATCGGCGTGCGTGGAGGCACGGTCAAAAACACGTCACCCTTGAGCGCACGAGCGTTAGGCAAGGCGCGTGACGAAAAACGCAAGGCGTCCGATTGCAGCGTTTGTAACCGGCGGGCACGATTGCGCGTGGCAACCAAATGCTGGAGTTCGGTCAAGTCAGGCACATCAATGGCCGTGGCGAGCGCCGCAACGTCAAGACGACAATCGAATGCGCCGGTGCCCACGGAAGACATGGTTTGTCCGAGTGCAATGGATGCACTGGGCGATTGAACGGGCGTCGATTTGCAGTTGACGGCGGCCTGAACGAGAACCTGCGCCTGCGTTTCGAACGTTGAGTGAATAAACACGTCGTCATTGAGCAGCGGCATACCGTGGCGATTGAAGGCGGCCCATTGTCCTGTGCGCATCATGACGTCGCCCGCCAACGCAAAGTGTGATCGGTCCAAATAGCCGCCATTGCGTGTAATGACGTCCTCGAATTCAATGACAATTGCACGCACGGCCGCTTCGGCACCGAGTGCGTGGAGAATGCCGGCGACATTGTTGGTGGTGGTGCACTGGGTGTCGACGCCACACGTCGTCAGAGTTTGGACAAAATCCCGCGACGTCGTGGTCAACACGAACGTTTCTTGGTCTTCAAGCGATCGATCGGATGCGCGAATGGCACGCCCATACACCGTGGTAACGCGAACGGGCGCCATCGACGCCGACGCGGACGGCGTCACGACGATTCGGCCAAGCTCGGTCGCAAACTCGGTCAACAATAGCGATTCGTCGATGATAGGTGGCGGGGACGGGGCTACACTCGAAGAGGACGGCGCAGCGGCGTCAGAAACAGTCGTATTGTCGGCATTCGACGCGTTTTGACGGCGGCGTGATTTTTCGGCGTTGGCGAGGCGATAAGCGCGTTCACGACACAAGCGCACACGCACGCGCAACAATAGCGATTCGTCGTCAGGTGCCGCTTCATACCACACAATGAAACGGCGTTGCGCAAACCGTTTGAAATCGCGGTTCGTGAGAGCACTAGCAATGATGGTTTCGGGAGGAATGCATGCACCCGTAGCGAACGCGGCGTCCACGACGATGGTGAGAACGTGGGTGCCGATGCACGACGAATCAACGTCGTCGGCAAACGGACATGCGGCGCGTTTTGATGCAATGCACGGGCTATCGAACGGATCGGCAACCGTGTCCATGTCCATGTCCGAGTCGTCGTCGTCGTCGGTGGCTGCGACGATTTGTTTTTTTTTTTTGACGGAAGATGTGCGTCGTGAAGATTGTTTGTCTGTAGCAACAACAGGCAGCGGGCGTTTGGATCCAGCGGCTGGCGCAAATACGTGCACCGGTGGCCACCGGCGAATGCGCGAACGCGCGTCGGCGTCGGAAGTGCGGCGAACCGCGAGTTCGAGAGACAGCCATTCAAAGTGCGCGTCAACGTGTGAACGCAACCACGGATCGGCGTCGATGTTCAAAACGTGCCAGCGATTGGCGCGGCGGTCAAACACAATCGGCTGACGAGCCACGAGGGCACGTGACTGGACTATGGACTGGCGACGGATAATGGTTTCGAAGGCAACGGCCGACAAGCGAATGCGTAATGGTGTACTCGTTGTGACAAGTGCGCGGGCAGCGGCGACACGCGATTGTTCGTCAACCCGCGTGGCGGGCGCTTCGATGGAGCGAGCATACGACGGATGCACGTACACACACACGAGAGGCCCTTTCATCATGGCGGCGGCCACCGAGGACAAGATTTCCAGGAGACGGGGAACGCCGCTAATGGAGCCCTTTTCCGAGCCGGCAGAATGAAATGTGTTCAGTGTAAGTTGTTGGGTGTTTTCGCCGACACTTTGGGCAGCCATCATACCGACGCCGGTGCCAGCGTCGAGCAATGCGCGCGTGTAGCCCTCGTGCAATCGCCGCAACAATTCGTCAATGGCGGCGACGGAAAAGCCAACGGTCAGTAGTAACCGTTTCGATGCCAATTGGACGCGTAATTCGGCTTCATGGGGTTCGCCAAACAAACAGTGTTCGGCGCGCAAGCGATCAATGAACGCGTTCAAACGACGTACAACAATGACAACGTCCTGTGAGCGCGCGAGTGACGGAGGTGCCGGGCGATGAATACACGTGACGGCACCCCTCGCGAGCGCCCGCGTCACGATATAGCGACGAGAAGCGACCGAAACACCGTTCGTGTGACGCATTATGGTGCATATGGGCGCGAATGCGGGCACGGCCGCCACGGCATCGATGATTTCGTCAATGGAAACGGGCGTGTACGTTTGGACTTTGGTCATGGACGCGTCACGGGCATACATCATTTGAGTGGCGTCAAGTGCACGGTCGAGTTGCGTGCGTTCGTCGTCAATGGCAGTTAGTAAATCGCGGCGCCGAATGCGTGTACTCGACCACACACACGCGTGGTAAACGTCGGCGCGCGGACGACCGACGGCATCAAATGTGTCACGACGACGATCGTCGGTGCGTGAGGGATATTCGCTACGTGTGTGTATGATCATCTTTTCGCACGTGCGAATGGAGCCGTCATACGCGACAACAACATCTTCGAGCGCTTTGGCGAGACGGCGAGACCCGTAGCCCGTTTCTCTGGTTTTGACGGCCGTGTCGATGAGGCCTTCGCGCCCACCCATCATGTGAAAAAAGAACTCGTCGGGATCAATGCCGTCAATGAACGAATTGGCGACGAATCCGCCCGAACGAGCACCCGGATACGCGCGCCAATAATCGTGCGACAATTTCGCGACCGTCTGATGACAGCCGCGTTCGTAGTGCGACAATGCGCGGCGCCGGCCCGCGAACGTGAGTCCTCGCGTGGAAATACAGCGACGGGATACGCCGTTACCGCCACTACTCGAATCGACGATGGGGCGTACGTCATCGTCGGGCAACGGCAGCGCGTAGTCTGTGTCGACGACACGCCACGAGCCACGCATTTGTTGGCCTAAACATGCGGCAATTTGCATCTGATTCAGTTGCGTGCCCTTGGCGCCCGAATCCGCCATTTCGTTGAGCGCGTTGCGACGATTTGTGCGTCGCAAATCGGCAATGGCCATTTCCGACGCGCGTTCCGCCGTCTTTTGCAATTTTTGCACGAGCAAGTGTTCGAGTCGCGCCACGAGCGCCACTTGCTGTGCGGGCGACGCCGATATGTCGTCGTCGTCGTCGTCGTGGTCACGCGTAAAGTCGGCGATGAGTTTTTGCGCGTGGTCGTGAGCTTTGCGGCGTTCCATGTCGACAAGCGCAGCCCCGCCGGTCGCGACAAACGTGCGTTCGAACGAACGACTGCGTGTAGATGCTGCCCGTATCATGGATTGTGCGATACGACGTCGATCTGCACGGGATCGACGGGGCTGCACTGCGATGGTATCTAGAGATGGAGACGCTGCTGTGGTGGTGGCACGTGACGATTGTACGTGACCACTCAACATCATGTCGGCAATGCCAATCGAGAACGAGTGCATGCTCGTAAACGCTTCGGTCATTGCTTTGAGCGTATCGACGAACGTGGCTAACGCGCGATGATTTTCGCCATACAGCGTCGACGAACGTTCGGTGTCAAACACACTCGTAGCAATAGTGTGCCACAAACTGCCATTGGCGCGCCCTACGCTGCTTTTGTTCAATGTACCCGCCAACACGTGTCCGTTCCGAATGTACAAAAGTTCGTCGTCGACGGCGAACGGCGCCAAGTGCAAGTGTCCAACGCAACGAACGGACGAGTCGGCGGGCGAATGTGTTTGCTGCGTCGGCGGCACGTGACTGGGAATACGTGCGTTCTCGGTCAACACACGTCCGTTGATCACGCTAACGTCGGCGGACTCGCGCACGTTCAAACGCGTGCGCACTGACGACGGCATCGTGTCGATGACATGACCGTACACAATAGACAACGGAACGTCGTAGACCGGGAAAGAAGTGCCGGTAAGCGTAATTGAACACGTAATTGTGCCGTCAGCGACGGCCGCCGTCTCTGAACACGCCACAACAGTGCCTGACACGAGCGCCAAAGACCGATCGATGCACGAGTCCACGCTCGAAGGAACAATAATCGTATCGACGACGTGTTGGGCCACATGGCGAATATTCGCCACGACAATGTAGTGGCGCTTTTTGGCGGCGGCGGCGGCCAATGGAGGCGCAACAAATTGACGCAACGAGACCCAGTCGCCGTCGACGCGGTTGATGTAAGTAGGCAACGTCGTCGAAATGAGCTGTTTGCCCGTCCACCGCGGACCCGCATCGACGCCTGTGCGCGAATCGACAGCACGAACGATGGCGGGCACTGGAATAGAGGCAGCGTTCGTGGTAACGAACGAAGCAGACAACAATAGATGCATGGCGTCTGCGCGCGAGAGCAACGTGTCGCGCAGTGACAAAATCCGCGCCATGGTCAGTTGATTTTGCACGTAGCCCATGGACGGTGAATTCGACGACGGCAACAGAATTTGACCCGTCGAGTGCAGTAAATCACGGGCTTCGACTTGTGCATCGTAAGATTGAGGCACGTGCACGTTGGCTTCGTCGCCGTCAAAGTCCATATTGAACGGCGTCGTCACTTCGATGGGCACACGAATTGACGAGTACGGCATGGGGCGCACTCGAAACGACATGATGGACGCGCGGTGCAGTGACGGCTGGCGATTCACTACGACAATGTCGCCGGCGCGCAAAACGCGATGTAAGACCGAACCCACGGCAGGCAACCCGTCTTCGTCGACTATGTGAGGATGGTTGCGCAAATCCGTGCGCGATACGCCGTCCGGTTTGATGAGCGCAACGAGATCGTCGGCATGATCGCGTAATAAGCGTTCAATTGAACCTGAGTGGAGAGCGAGCGCCGTCACGGGCACGGGCACGGTCAGTGTTTGGCACATGGAGCGTGGAAGGCCAATTTCATCGATGGACAAGTGCGGGTCAGGCGTCACGACGGCTCGCGCCGAATAATCGACGCGTTTGCCCATTAAGTTCCAACGCATGCGCCCGTGTTTGCGATTCAAGCGATTCATGAGTCCCTTGAAATTCGACGACACGCGCAAACGCGACCCGAGCGACTGGGGAATGTGACGCGAGTACGCGTTGTCGAACCACACGTTGACGTTGAACTGTAACGCTTCGTAGGCTGGCATGAGCGCAAGTTGCATGGGCACGTCATCGTCAAAGCGTTTCAGAGCCACGGACAGACCCTGAATATTGGCGACGACTTGGGATACATTGTCGCTGGCCATCAAAATGCGACGCATTTGACGCACGTCGTCGTGTACGTCGTCCGAGTCGTCAGATAACGGCGGAACGCTGAAGGGTCTGGCGCACGGAGGCGGAACGGTGAGCGACAACGCAATCGATGCGCGCACAGCGCGTTGGGCCGTTCCAATGTTGCCGTTGAACAGCCCGGCGTCAACGAGATAGCGTAAGCCAGGACCATTGGCCATGACTTTCAGTGCGACGGCCGCGCGCAGCGGTAATAGCCGAAACACACGACGACCGTTCGATATGCGAAGCAGCATGTCGCGACATGCGATGCCGGCGCCGTCGGTGGGTGGCGCCACGTACGTACATTGAATGTAGAACGGGCTGTTGAGTGACGATCGGGGATGACCACCGTCGTCGTCGTCGCCGCCGCCGCCGGACGCGTTATCGTTCGACGATGACGATGACGACGGTGCGACCAATTGAACGCGTGGCACAATGCGACCGCATCCGCCGAGGTCTGCGTCGCGACAACGAATGGGTTCGTGTTGAGGCGCGAGCGTGCACGACGCAAGACGACGCAATACAGTGAACGGGTCCAACGCCAGCAACCGAGGCGTGACAATAGAATCAACGACAGTCGAAGAAGCAAGCAATTGACCACAATACACGCACATACAACGTAACAGTGTGCAGCACGCGTCAATAGTAGATGGCGTGTACACGGGCGCGCCAAGTTCCATGTAGCCGGGATGACCGACACACTCGTATTCGGACAAATTGTGTGTGGGTTCGTAGGGGTTCGAACGAACGAGCGCCGAATACGAATGCGATACGTCGATTCCACCGCACGTAGTGCACGGATACGCTCGCGACAGTGCACCCATGTCCTGTGACAAAAACCCATTGGGAACGGGCGCGTTGGTATTGAAATTCCACAATTGTGACGAACTGACGCGTACGACACCGTTCTCGTGAATGTCATTGTCGTCCATGAGCGAGAAGTCAACGCGTTCGATCGAACGCACCGGTGCTTCCATTAGAACACAATCTATGCGCGTACTAAGAACGGTTGGGTGTATGTGTGACGAATAGGCGACGCGACAAACACGCCGCCGTAAACTAGGGACAGTGTGTGTGTGTGTGTGTGTGTGTGTGTGTGTGTGTGTGTGTGTGTGTGTGTGTATTTTTGGTGAGCGAATGAGTGCTTTACGACAGGTCGGACGTAACACCTTCGGGGAAATTCTTCACTCGCGGTGATTTGATGTTCAAATGCGAGGGCGGAGGAAACATTTCGGGATTCGCTTGAAATAATGCCAAGCGAAAATCGCGAAGCATGAGCGTGCGGCGACGCGCGTGAACGGCATTGTGTTGGGCGTTTTGAAATACGTGTTCAAGAAACGCTTCGGCAATTGTATGTACGGCTTCAATCGCTTCGGCTTTCCACGCCATGTGTTTCGGCGGCAAAATGACTGCGCCGTCTGCACGACCGCCAACGGGCGCGTTGTCAAATTCCTCGATGACAATGTCGGGTTCTTGAAGAATGTCTTTTGTCCAGCGTTGAAGCAATTCGCGTGACATGTGACGCACACGACGGCCCATCGGGTTCTTGGGAAAGAGCAATTTCGGAGCATTCTTATTGTTTTGAGCTTTGGCGATGGCGCGTTCGGCCAACACATTTTGAGAAAACTTGCGTTTCTTTTTGTCGGGCGCAGCGTCATTGGAGGAGGGCGATGGCGCCTTGGGTGAAGAAACGGCGCTCGATGGACGTTTGATAAGTCCCTTGGGACCGGACAACAGGGAGCCACGATTGGTCGCCGTACGAGTCATTTGCGCTTGAATAGTGCGTTTGGGCATTTCGGTTGGTGGTGACGGCGGCGACAAACCGAAACGGTCGAGTAACCAAGACGTGGTTGTGGTAGGAGAGGCGGCAAGAACGTGTCGACGACGTGCTCAATAACGAGACGACGACAACGCGCAAAAACCAAAGAAAACGGGCACGTGAAAAGACACAAGCGCTCGCTCGCGTGGCAGAGAACAAAAGTGTTGTTGGTGGCAATCGATATAGACACAAGTGAACGTCGACCAAAAGTTTTATTTCGACAACGAGTGAACGTCGACAATATTGCTGTGTACGGAACACTCGTATGCCTCGACCAACAAAAACGTCTTCAAGTGACGAGCCCCGATACGTGTTTCCCGAATTCGAGACGATACGTGAAATTTGCAATATGACGACTGTGGACGACCGTGTTCAAGAAGAACAAAAACGCATCGAAGAGGGCAGCATGCGCCTGGTAAAGATATTTGGCGTCATGAAAGCGACGTTTCCTGCGCCCGATGTACCGTCGGTGACCACGCAAAAGATGATCGACTATACGACCGTCGAAAAGGTTCCGGGCGCAACGGAAACGCCGTCTATTCTGACGCAAGGCGAGTATCCGTGGGTGAGATCGACGTTTACGCACGGCGTTCCCGATCGCCCGTACACGGGCATTGGCGTCTGCGATTATTCAAAGTACACAGATGCGCAACAACAGGTCGAGGGGTGGACGTCATGGGAACAACAGCAACGCACTAAATTCGACGTCGAATCGTCGATTCCCGTGACTGTGGGTCACTGGACCGTCACGGATTTCGAGCAAATTGGCCGTCGACTGGACGCGAGTCAAAAGGGCTTGGAACATTACATTGTGTTGTGGCCGCCGAAAGCTACCGAAGGCAAAACGCGCAAAGAGCGCGATCAATTGCGTGGCAGTCAATACACGGGCTTGCTTGTTAAACCGACCGAGCCGCCGTCGGTCGTGTTCGTACGCATGAGCGACAAGGGCACGTTTTCAACCATTAGTCAGCCGTTGTTGCGTCAAATGTTCATGCACGTGATGGCCGATACGGACGATGGTGCGCGTTTTCGTCACGAGATCGTTCGTACGCACAACTCCATGTGCATCGATGTGAGCGCTCCATACGAAAAGGACGGCATCACCATGATATTTCGTCTTCCGTTCGTGCCCGACTTTATGGTATCGTCTGTGTTGAAAAAGTTTGAGAATGACACGCGCAAACACGGGCTCGACATGTTGGGAATGCCGATCGAAGGAAAAAAACCGACGAACGCGCGCCGGCGCCGACGGGCGGCTTCGTCGTCGTCGAGTTCCGCCGCTGCTACCAATACCAACGAAATTGACAGTGATCATCAAGAACAAGAACAACAAGACGACGACATGGGAAAATTGAACGACGTGACAAATGCCATGGCTACGACGCCAACTGTAGTAGCGGCGCAAACAGCCGACGAATATGCGCAAGCGACTGGCAAACAATTGAATCATATTGTGGCTGGTGCCGAAAAGGTACCTGAATCAAAATCGTCGTCGTCGTCGTCGTCGTCGTCGTCGTCGTCGTCTGCGACGGTGGCCAAGGGCGCCAATGACGCCGAAAACACGTCAAAAGCCGCGGCGGCATCAGCGGTCGACGCGAACAAAGACGAAGTGGAAGTCAAAAAGACGCCGGCACGGAAACGCGCGGCGCCCACTGCTGCCAAAGGCGACAAAGCGCCAGCACGCAAACGCGATCGCAGCAAGAAGAAAGCGGAACCTGCTGTCGCCGAAGAGATGGACGTGGACACGACGAGCAACGACGGGTTGACGCGCGAAGCAGTGTTGGCCGCGGCGCGACGCTACATGAACGACGATGGTAGCAGCAAGGAAACACGATTCACGGCCAAAATGTTCGAGGAAAAAATGAAGCAGTTTGAGCCCGTGAAAACGCTGTGTCGGGCCATCAAAGACGCGCCCGACGACGACAAACGGTCGAAAATCGAAACGGTGTTGTTGTGGGGATTTTTAACCGTGACTGAGAAATTCTTTCCCGAATTGACCGAAGGCGACAATTGTGACGTTGTCGACGACGACGTCAAAGTGCTATTCAACGAACCAACGTCGCGTCGTTCGCTCGAGTTCTTGTTGCATGCGTACGCGACCAACAACACCAACATTTCATATTTCACCAAGGAAAAATACGAGGCGTGGGAGCGCGAACAAGGCAATCATTTCTTGGCAACGCTCGATTGCGCGCGCAAAGAACGCTTTGACGATAATGAGCGCGAACGCCAGGCAATCAAGGAACGTTTGGCGTTCACTGGCTTTTTCCACTTGTTCACGACATTTTTCGCCGACATGTTGGTCGACAAGGCGGCCGAAGCCAAAAAGAAGGAAGATGAAGATTTAGAACTTTTCGACATTTTTTAAACGGAAACGCGCATTTATTAACGCACCCGTCACACACTTACACGACATCCAACCGATTGATTCGCCCGTGCTCACGCGCGCGCGCCCACACATGTGTGCCGCCTCATCGACAGTCGACGTGGATGACTTGTTTCGTCAAGCGTTCGAGGCGAGTCAATCGTTCGGCGGCGGCGGCTGCGCAAACCGGGAAGACCGTGACTTTTACGAAATGCTCGACACCATGTTACCCGAACTCGTCGAACGTGATTTGGCGACGGCATGGCGACGTTGGTACATTACGACGAATCAAGTGCAAACAAGCAGTGGAGGAAACACAACGACCGATGACGAGTGTACGTTGGCGACGTGCACAAGCAGTGTTAAGAAAATGAACATTGACGTATACGCCGTTGACGAGGACGTATTGGGCGACGTACGCACGCACGAGGCCATTGTGAAGCACGCGAGTGTGCGGACAACGGACGGACGGCGACTGCACCTATGCAGTGATTTTTGTCAAGAACAAATGAGCAATTTGGCCCTGCATGACGAGTGCATTAACCGGAAATTGGAACGAAACAACGTATCGATTGTTCGCGAACGCGGAAACGTCTATTGGTGTGATCGGCATCGGCGGGCACACGTGTGTGTGGGACAGTGTCGTTATCGATACACGGACGAACATGGTTTCGAAAAGTGTGTGTTGAGTGGCCGCGAATTGGCGGCGCCCATACGCCATGTATTCGGCGATGGAACGCGTGAAGCGATGACGGGAGACGGTGACGTGGGTGGTGACGGTGCGGATATGGCGGCTTTAGACGACGTATTGGATGCTGTCGTCGACGAACGTGACGGGCGCGAACGCGAAGTGCACAATAGAGCCCAAGCAACGATGGCCATGGCCAAACGCGGCCGACGGTCGTCGACGAGTGCACCCACACGTGAATACGGTTCAGCCTACGATCGACAACGATTGATTCCGCTGGGCAATCGGGGCGTGCGACAGGCACGGACGGCTCCGGCCGCGACGACGAAACGCACAAAGACCACAATGCCTATAGCGATTCAGTTGTCCAGTGATTACGTGATGAAAAGTCGAAATACGGCGGCAAAACGTGACCGGCCACGCAATCCGGACGCGACAGGAGGCAAACGAGGGCGTGTGCGGGAAGTTGACCAAGATCACTGGTCCGTAGTCGATTTTGACCAACGACGATGGTCCAACGTGACGTGGTCCATGGACCGTGACACGTTTCGGCGCATGTACAAGAACATTTATGCGCAAACGGATCGCTTGTTGTTCAGCGAAGAACGCTCGAAACTCGAAGAGGAGCGCGCGCGTATCGTCGACGAGGTAGCGTACCGGCGAATGGTCAATTACCGAAGCGAACAATTGAAACGTGGCAACGTGGTCTTTTTGGACGAAGCGCTGCGACGTGGTGAAGAAGAGGTTAACATGCACTGGCGACCGCCAACCATTGTGGTCGGTGTTGGCTGGCTCGAGCGATTGGCGGCCTATTACACAATGCTGCAAGTAGAATTCGTGATTAACGTGCGGGCGTTGGCCGTGCGTGTCGAAAACATGGCCAAACAACAACGCCGTCGTTTGTTGACCAACGGCGACAGTGAACGGCGACGCCAGTTGGACGGCTTCATTACAGTCGCCACGTCAATGCGAGGACACGACGAAGCGAAGATGGTGCCGTCAATGCTGCAACTGATACGACAAGGCTGGGAAGAAGCCGCCGTTCGAGTGTTTGTGCGTGACGCGTTTTTGCAGCCAATTTTTTTCGAAAGCGCGGTCATGCAAGAATTGGGCGTGCCCGAGAAAGCGTGCACACGCGCCACCACCGACATCAAACAAACAGTCGCGGCGGCGCGTGATTTGCGCGTGTCGTTGGCCGACATGCAATCGACGCAAATGGACTTCAATGACGTAGTGCGCACAGCACCCGCGTCTGTCGTCGAATTGTTCTTGCACAAAAAAAACCGAACGACAAGTATTGACTATAACGCCGACAATGGCGGCGGTAGTAACGAGCCGCCGACACCGTCGACGACCACCAGTAACGGCAGTACGGTTCGTTGGATACATGGCGACGACGGTGGCGGCAGCAACGTCGGCACCACCACTGGAACCGTTGCCCGAACAAACGTGGTTACATGATGAAACAATTGTGGGCGACCACACGTCGATGAAAGTGTGGTTGGCTACGTGTTTTCCGCAACCAAACAAACCACCCACGTGGATGGGGTGCACCGCACGCTTGGCAGCACGTTTGAGTTGGCTGAACTCAACGATTGACGTCGGGACTACCGACAAGAGTAGGCGTGCCGCGGGGTTTTGGCGCATAGCCATGGTGGTGATCATACCACAGGGCCGGCAATTGCGAACGCGTGCATTGAAGAATCACTGGCACAGCAAAGCAACCAAACGACATACCAAAATCACCGTGGGTCTACGTTTGGCCAACGAACTCGGACTACACGCCGTCGTTGATTTGTCCGTGTTACGCGCAGACCCCATGCTAGCGCCAGCCGTGCGCAGTGTTGAAGCGCAAATTACGCGCGCGCCGTCACAAGCTCGTCGAATAGGCGATGGTCGTCGTGTGCTTGATTTGGTGTTATTTGATGCGACGGGGTCGCGTGATGGTAGTGATGGTGGTGGTGCGCAGTTTCCATCCAATAGTGTTGATTCAATTGATTTTACGCGAATACAGATGACGACGACGACGACGACGACGACGACGACGACGACGACCGACGACGATGACGTTATCTCGTGTTCAGTCACGAGTCAACCTCAAGGCACCGACGTACGAAAACGACGATTGGGGCAGGCACTCGCGACGGCTAACGATGAATGCGTGGCGGAAAACACGCTACGGAGTGTGTTAAGTACGTTTACCTAAGTTAAATGATGATCGTCGGTGGCACCGGCAGTAAACCGAAACGTTCGAAAGCACACAATAGGTGACGCCGGCGAATCGTCGATGGCGTGGCAAATGAGTTCGACGTGATACCACGCAATGTTGGTGTCACGATTGCTGGAATTACCATCGTCCGACATTTCGGAGTCGTCCGACGACTCGGATGAATCGGACATCGTGGCGGCGGCGGCGGCGGCGGCGGCGGCGACAGTGCTATCACCAGTTGTCGCCGTATCAATCGACAAACCGATACACTGAAAGGTCAAAATAACGACGGGACTCGTGTTCGACGTAACGAGATGGTGCGCGTGCGGTGACTCGAACGTGCCCATGTCTTCGTAAAATTGACGATCCTCCACACTGTCGATGTGGCGTTTCATGTGTCCGTGTAGCGCGCGCGTTCGCGTCGACACGTATTTGCAACCGACCGAGCCCATGAGCGAACGTAAATAATCGACGTGATAGTGCGCACGCATCGATTCGGGCACGAGAACGAGCGGCGACAATTCACGAACAATCGAGCGCATTTCGAGCGAACGGGTGAACGCAGAAACGAAGGCGTCGGGCACGTTATGGGCATAGTCGATGGAGAAAATGTCGCGATCAACGTTTGATTCACGCAACGCGCGTTCGATGACCACGTGTGCGCGTCGTTCTTCGTCGACGGCCGACGCCAACGATTCACGTTGACGGTCGAACGCGCGCGTATCGAACGCACCCGATCGCAGCGTGCGATCGGCCACACGTTGTGGCACGTTGAGTTCGGCGATGTCGGCGCGTAATTGTCGTTTTTGTTCCGGGTCAAGGGGCATTGGTGTGTAACCGCATTCCTTGAGCGCGTCAAAGTACGACGTGTCCGAGCGATCTATGTGTGTGGCCGGAATGTCACGGCGCCCGCGGCGTGTCGACGCGATTTCGTCGTCCGTCGTGGTCGCACTTTCGACGATATGACGTACGTACGTGCGGTTACCGTCTAAAAAAGGACTTGATTGCACAATAGGACGAACCGTAACGCGGTCGGCATACGTTGCTGGTGGCTGGCCTTCACGAGTCGACGCCGTTTCTTCGGGTAGTTGAAAGTGGTCAGGAACGCCGTTGACATAGCGTGAAAACATGACGACGACAACAATGACGTGGCGGGAATTCGTCCAACGACCGCCCGACGAACGATTGGTAGCGTATTACGGCGACGAAACTAACGACGAGAACGCCGACTTGTTATTAGCGCGCAACGCAAACGATGATATAGACGCGTATGTTCGTTTGCTGAAACGACCATCGTTTGTGTTTCGAGTCGCGCGCGCAGACGACGATGTGGGCGTCGAAGGCGTGTCTATTGACCAAGGACAGTCACAACACATAGTGTTTTTTTTACGACCGAGTGTGGATGACGAGTTCCCGTGGCATGTGAACGACACGATACGGCTGTTTAGTGTGTATGCTCACGATTACGTAGCGTCACTGATTATTGACGATGTCTTCGAACCACGAAACAATGCCCGGTTAATGCGCGTTGGATACATTGTAGCCCGAGTCGTCGATGTGGACAGTGCGCGAGTCGCTGACTCGTTTTTTCGACTAACCAACTGAAATGTCGTCGTCGGCGGCGGCCGCCGTTGCAGTAGCGGTGAAGAGTAAAAAAACGAAAATTCCCACAACGTTACCGTCAAAAAACACGATTCGGCGCGTAAAAGCCAAACGGCAGCGTCGATATCGCATGTTGATTGCCTTGAAGCGATTGAGCGAACGGTTTCGCGCCGAGGACTTTGACGTTTTGATGCTCGCGGTACCCGCGAATTCACGACGTATCTACGGGTTTTGTTCGGATTCCATGCAACGTGTGTGGAACACGACGACGGTACGTGAACGCGTGCGACACCAGTTGCGCGATCGGGACTGGCCGTCAATTGAGCACATGAAAATACGTTCGGTGGGCAAATCTCAACAAAACAAGGACGATGATGACGACGACGACGACGACGACAATTCAGCGTCGCCGATGGACGGGGGTTCTGCGTCTGACAGCGAAAACGACAATCTACCACCGCCTCCAACGACTCAGGCGTCGTCGTCGTCGTCGTCGTCGTCGTCGTCGTCGTCGTCGTCGTCGTCGACAAACGAACGAACGAAGCGACGACGACGACGACGGGTTCAACGCAGTG
>Ga0307378_10007331_pt1 | contig 14875 bp, 16 predicted proteins | sample UN1MG_FD_202238 | JGI IMG/M metagenome (GOLD analysis project Ga0307378, IMG submission 202238) | Soil microbial communities from Risofladan, Vaasa, Finland - UN-1 | ecosystem: Environmental > Terrestrial > Soil > Coastal area > Acid sulfate soil | place: Finland: Risofladan, Vaasa | collected...
AATTACCTGTGTCACGGTATTTGCAGATTTCCCATCAGAACTTACAGAAGAACCGTTCTGATGGGGCAAATACCGTTCCATTCCGCTTAGGCGGAACGGTAACTTGTTCTATTCGCGGGCCGTTAGCCGTAAGCACAGCCCGGAAAGAAAACCTTATACGAACATTAATCAGACCTGAAGAATGAAATTAAGCGAGCGTATAAATTCTATTCCAAAAAAGGAAATTATTTCGGCAATGATTGATGAACTTTCAATTAGTATTGCTGAACATAAAAAATCTTATCAAAAGAACTATGAAAAAGAAATCTACCTGCTTGACAGAATAATTACCCAATACTACCTTCTATCACTTATAATAAAGAAACCAACTAACGCAAAAAGAAGCAGTGCAAGAGCGTTATTCAGTACACAATACTTAAGAACGATTTCGAATAATTTCTTAGTAATTAAAGAACTATTTATAAGCGGTTTACACATTCAAATGCAGTTGATTTTTAGAAATCAACTAGAATTTGTAGATAATTTGATCGCATTTACCGGAGATGATGAATTTTTTGATCGTTTTTGCACCGAGGAGAGTGTGAAAAATTTTGTCTTCATTTCACCAAAGCCAATTCATTCAGAAAAATCTCTTAAAAAGCTAATGAAAGAACATAATAGCGACGGGTTTGAAGATGTCTGGAAATTATTTAAAAATATAAAAGATTTCATGTATAAAGAACTATCCCAAACTACTCATGGACACGTTGTTAAAGTTGCATTACAAACTTTTGGTGAAGATATAAATGACAAAAATATTTTATCACCTAACTCAGCAGGGGTGATGAATCCGCTACCAATTACAATGGGTATTTTAAGACAATGCCTTAATTATTTTCAAATCACATATTCTCTTATTTACATCCAATTAGAAAAGAATAGTTTATTAAATGCTAAGAATCCTTTATTTGATTTAACCAAGTACTATTTCAATAATGATGATTTTATTAATGATGAATAAATAATTAATAAATAAAATGCCTCCGGCTAACACGGACAATATGGGTAAGTTGTTTGTCATGGTTTTTGCTTTAACTCCTGCACTCAAGACAGTTATGTAATGGTTGTTGCACCCGGACACGCGCATCTGCCCTCAATTAAATTCCAATATATCTTGACAATTTTCTGGCTTCGATCGAATTTGTACCGCGACACTGCGCCAGTGCACTCAACCAAATTTGTAACCGGTGATAACTTCGCGGCTCCGATCAAATCTGTACCGCGACACGCGTAATGCTCAACAAAATCTGTACCTGGACGGCAAAAACCACGCCATACCCTCCTTGCACCGGGACAGCTTTCTGGCCCCGAGTGCTCGGGGTACCAGGACCCTGCCCGGTGCTGTCGTCGGGTAACACAACCTCCCCATATTGCCGGGCCGTTATGTGCAAGCATCTGGTGCCACCGAGACTAATATCATCCAGATAAATTTGCTATATTTGTAACATGAGAACTGCTCAAAAAAATAGTGTGACGATTGATAAAGATCTTTTAAGAGAAAGAATCTTGAAATCAATGATAGCCTCTTTTCGGATCGAAAATATCAATATACCTGAGAAAACTGCTCAAGAGATTTATCACAGAGTAAGAAAAAAACTCAAAAAAGTCGCCTGATTATCCTCTCCATTTGTGAATAATCTTTATCGGCTACTGCCTGAACTGCTGATACATATTGAGAAAAGACCTTAGCATCAATCTTCTCAAAATTCAATCCTTCATGACCTTGTTTTCTAGCCATGAGGTTAGCAAGTATTCTAGCAGCCCTACCATTCCCTTCTCTGAATGGATGAATAAATAACAATTCACCATGGACAATAGCAATATCCTTGATTAATAACTCATTAGAAGAATATTTGTTTGGCATCTTTGATAGTATTTCATTCTCAAAATTATCCATATTTTGGGAAATAAACTGAGCAGAAGGGAATAGAAATCCACCTTTAGACATGTTGACAGTTCGATACTTACCTGCAAATGAGTATAAATGACCTAGAGACAACTTATGTATGCGTTTGATATACTTAATATTGAATTTTGTACGGACTGATAGCTCATCGGTTAATGTAAGCTCTGCTAACAAAAATCCCTCAAATTCAGATTGTTCAATAGCTTTCTTATCCTTTAGATTCAACAGATTCGGCAATAATTCACTTTCATCCTGACTGGATAAATACCTTTCCATAGTATAAAAATATAAAATTGTACTCTGAACAAATTTAAGACAATAAACAATGCCAGCACATAACACGGACAATATGGGTAAGTTGTTTGTCACACTTTTTGCTTTTGCTCCTGCACCCAAGACAAATTTGTAATGGTTGTTGCACCCGGACACGCGCATCTGCCCGCAATTAAAATCCTGCATCGTGACAGATTTCTGGCTCCGAGACAATTTGTACCGCGACACTGCGCCAGTGCCCCTAACAAACATTCTGTACCGTGATAGTTTATCGGCTCCGATCAACCTTGTACCGCGACACGCGTAATGCTAATAAAACTTGTACCCGGATTGCAAAAAGTGCGCCATACCCTCCTTGCATCGTGACAGCTTTCTGGCTAAAGTACCGGGACCCTGCCCGGATGCTGTCGTCGGGTAACACAACCTCCCCATATTGCCGGGCCGTTAGCGGTAACTTAATGGCCTTCTGCACGTTAGAGAATTAAATTCCAAACTATGAAAATCCAATCCTTTGATCCAATAGCTACCACGGATTCGAAAGTAATCATCTTGGGGACAATGCCAAGTAATACATCTCTAAAGTTTAACGAGTACTACAGCCATCCAGATAATTTGTTCTGGGATATAATTTTCAGAACGTGTATTCCCGGATGGAAAATTGACGAACTGGTTAAAGTTGAATACAAAGAAAAGGTCAAATTGCTGGAAAGTAATCATATTGCACTCTGGGATGTTCTAAAATATTGTGATAGAAAAGGGAGTTTAGATATAGCCATTAGAAATCAGGCTCATAACGACTTCAAAGCATTTTTTGTAGATTTCCCGAAAATCAAGACGGTTTTCTTTAATGGTAAGAAAGCTTCAACTTTTTTCGATGATTTAAAATCGGCTCCGGAAATCTTTGTTGGCAAGACCTTTATTACATTGCCGTCTACAAGTCCAAGTAATACTCAAAACACTTTTTTCATTTTAAAAGAATGGTTCCAAATAAGAAAGTATATTATCAATTAAATACATAGAAGGTATGAAAAAAATGTATCTGTCAATTTTGTTCATTCTGGTTTTACATAGCCAAATATCGGGACAATCTCAAGAAAATATCAAAGATTATTTTATACCAGTTGCAGGTAAAAATAAAACTATACTTTCATCACCCAAGATGAACAATGATAATCTAAACATGACCAGATATGTTTTTTATATCAATAAAAATGGATCATATGATATCCTTACTGCAACTTTCATGAATGGAAATTCCACAGGAATTCAAACCATGACAGTTCAATTCACTAATAATGAGGTAAAGATGACAAATTCTACTTCTACTACCATGTTTGAAACGAATGTAAAAAAGACTTATACTCCTCCAAGTCTAATACTCAAAATGCCTATATCTGGACAAAAAACCACTTGGGAGACGAAAGAGATATCAGATGATCTTCAAAAATGTATTGCTACCTGGACACAAGTGCAAGTAAATGGAGAGCAAAGGAAAGCTATTAAGGTAACCAAATCATTTGAAGGACTTTCTTCGGTTGAAAATAATTATTATGTAAAAGGAATTGGGTTATGGAAAATTGAATTTGAGGACAACGGATCAAAAATGACTCAGTTTGAGTTTATTAGCCTTGAATACGATCCACAAGCTGACAAATAAAGCAACCGCTAACACGGACAATATGGGTAAGTTGCTTGTCACGGTTTTTGCTTTTACTCCTGCAACTAAGACAAATTTGTAATGGTTCTTGCACCCGGACACGCGCATCTGCTCGCAATTTAAATCCTGCACTGTGACAGATTTCTGGCTTCGAGATAGTTTGTACCGCGACACTGCGCCAGTGCCCGCCACCAACTTTGTAACCGGGGATAAATTCGTGGCTCCGACCAAACTTGTACCGCGACACACGTAATGCTCAATTAATTTGTACCCGGACGGCAAAAACACGTGCCATACCCTCCTTGTACCGTGACAGTTTTCTGGCTAAAGTTCACAGGACGTGGCCGGTACTTCGTCGGGTAACACAACCTCCCCATATTGCCGGGCCGTTAGGCATAATTAGCAGCATCCACAGCGAGACAACGCCTTAAAAATGAGACACTATTCATAAAATTTTCAGACCTGAAGTAAACACTCCTACCACAATGAAAACTAAAACTATTGAATTCTTAAGATCAAAGGATTTCAAATTCATACGAAATATTGGTCAAGGTGGCACTGGTAAAACTATACTAATCAAGGATGAGATTATCAATGAACAATTTGTATGTAAAAAGTACTCTCCAATTTATGAAGAAGACAAATTAAAATACTTCAACTACTTCATAGATGAGATAAAAATATTATTCAAATTGAATCATCGAAATATTGTTAGAGTATTTAATTATTATTTATACCCAGATCAACTTACCGGATACATCCTTATGGAGTACATAGATGGGTTAAATATAGTTGACTATGTTTCGAAAAATCCAGACAGACTAAATGATATTTTCCCCCAGGTAATAGATGGATTTAGTAATCTAGAACAAAACTCCATTTTACATAGAGACATAAGACCAGAAAACATTCTAGTGGATGACTTAGGGATAGTTAGAATAATTGACTTTGGATTTGGGAAAAGACTGGAAAGCTCCATTGACACTGAAAAAAGCATTACATTAAATTGGAGGTATTCAGTACCAAAAGAATTTGAGAAGAAAATTTATGATTTCAGATCTGAAGTATTTTTTATTGGAAAACTTTTTGAAGAAATACTAGTCGAAAAAGGGATTGATAACTTCAAATATTCTTCCATTTTATCTGAAATGATAAAGCCCGAATATGATCAAAGAATTCCTTCATTTTTTGACGTTTCTCGAAAAATTTTAGGTAATACATCGGAAGGTGTTGTGTTTTCTGATAAGGAAATTTCTGTATATAGAAACTTTGCAAGGGATCTAACATCACTAATAACAACCTTAGATGTTAATACTGAATATATTACAGATATAGATACTGTAACAATGCAACTTGAACAAATGTACAGAAACTCTATGCTTGAAGAGCAAATACAAAACTCTAATGGATTGATAAAATGCATGATAGTTGGAGGCTACTCATTTCGTCGTGAGAATCATGTTTCTGTTCAATCAATAAATGATTTCGTAAAGCTTATAAAGTCTGTTTCAGATGATAAAAGGAAAATAATAATTAATAATCTTTGGAATAGGTTGGATTCAATCCCTAGAGAGGATTATGCTAACGATTTGCCATTTTAAAATATAACTATGCCTAACACGGACAATATGGGTAAGTTGTTTGTCACACTTTTTGCCTGGTGACGTAAACGCCAGCCGGGCAAAAACTGCAAGTGTTTTAGACACCCGGACCCCTCTTTTTTCTTTTGATCTTTTATCTTCACGACAACCGGCTGGCAATTGAGATTCGTAATGAGAGTTAAACCCGGATACCCGCAACTGCTCACAATTAAACCTGTGTACCTTGACTCAATCATTGGTTTCAATTTCCGTTTGTACCGCGACACTGCTCCAGTGCACCCAACAAACTTTGTAACCGGGGATAAATTCGCGGTTCCGATATAACTTGTACCGCTATCGCGCCAAAACGAAATAAAGTTTGTACCATGATTGCAAAAAGTGCGCCATACCCTCCTTGCACCGGGACAGTTTCGTGGCCCCGCTGGCGCGGGGTACCAGGACAGTTGCCGGATGCTGCGTCGGGTAACACAACCTCCCCATATTGCCGGGCCGTTAGCTGTCACCCGGCGACCATTCTGTAACCTGATTATTAACATCCATAATGCCTCTTAAAGACATAATCATCAAGATAGATAATAAGGATATCTTTTTTAATCCAGCTTGTTCAATTCCAGTCAGAAACTCAAACCTCCCAATGGATCATATGACCTTCAGGACCCATGATGATATATTTTGGAAAGTTGAGTTAATTCATTATTCTGAAGACAACAAATGTTGGAGAATTAAAGTGATGGATTATTCAGTTAAAAATATTGATACATTTCACAAACAAAAATCGACACGCCAAATTGAAAACCTAGAATTTGAAAAACTTGACTGGCAGAAACTGGAACCTCAATTATCCTCATATCAGGCAATTAAACTAATAGACATCCTCTTTAATCACGATATAATTACAGAACCTAAGACTGACAATCTATACCAAAACGTTGAAATACCATTCAATCAATCTTCTTACGAAATTCCTGAAGAAATCCCATTGCCAATATCTAGACCAAAATTTAAAAACCAATATATTCCCAAAAGCCCAATTATCGAGCACTTGAATATTAATTTTTCAATGAAATTTCAAGAAGCCACTTTCATTGACGGTGCCGTAATATTTAAAAAGTTCATTAAGAAAATAGGAAGTCAAATCGATTTTAAGATTGAGAATAATTGCATACTGGCAGAGTTTGAAAATATAAAACTTTGGTTTTCAAAAATACTTAAGACTAAAAAATTTAATGTGTCTGCCATTGTTACTTCAATTGATAGAAAATTTTCCAGCGTGACAGCTTCTTCACCAGAAATAGAAATGATCACCTCTAATATTATCGAAAGTGTAAAATATGACAGAACTATTGCTCTGACAAAACCACCAAAGGCAGTCAATCCGAATAAATCTCTTTATACTACTGAAGATATTTTCCAATTGATTGATCCCGAAGTTCAAGAGGGAAATGTTTTCAGCCAATCAGAACCAGAAATTATTAAATCCTTGACTCGAACAGAATTTGTCAGAAATCGCAAACAACTTGAGTATTTATCAGATACCAAACAAACTAACAAAAGTAAGATCCATTACACACTTAATCCTCTTTTTGGATTTTTATTTCTTAACGAAACCGAATTTAAATATCACTTTATTTGGGAACTACTTCAATCACATGCAACCTATATATGGAGTATAGAAAAGCCCAATAAAGACATCTATTCACTTTACGAAAAGATAGAGGAGATTATAAATACTATAAAATTAATTGGCAGAGAGAAATATAAAAAAACATTCTCAAACAAAAACTTCGGCTATGAATTCGTATTTAAAGCCATTGACCATCAAGACATTAATATTAATCTTGACGAGGGCTTTAAAAAATGGAAAAACAAACTTGATGAAATATTGAACTGAAAAAACAGGGCAACAGCTAACACGGACAATAAAGGTAAGTTGTTTGTCACACTTTTTGCTTCTGCTCCTGCACCCAAGACAAATTTGTAATGGCTGTTGTACCCGGACACGCGCATCTGCACTCAATTAAAATCCTGCACTGTGATAAATTTCCGGCTTCGAGATAGTTTGTACCGCGACACTGCGCCAGTGCCCGCCACCAGCTTTGCAACCGGGGATAAATTCGCGGCTCCGATTAGCCTTGTACCGCGACACTCGTATAACTCACAAAACTTGTACCCGGACGGCAAAAAGTGCGCCATACCCTCCTTGCACCGTGATAACTTCTCGGCTAAAGTACCAGGACCCTGCCCGGTGCTTGCGTCGGGTAACACAACCTCCCTTTATTGCCGGGCCGTTAGCTGCAAGGCAAATTTGCACCAAGCCCTCATTCTACCGGGACTTCCGACGCACAAGCAAGAGTTTGGCGGCCCTTCCCTGCAACCGTCCCTTCGCCGCCAAACACATGCTTTTTTGCCTAAACAGACTCCGCCATATAGACAACTTTATCATAATATAAAAATCCCTGTTAAGTAAGCTCAATAAATACATAAGAAAGAGAAAAAGTTACTATCTTTAATGTTAATGATAAAGATTCTTTAATATAATAAAATGCTTTAATAATGGTTAATAATGTTAGTTTCCCTTTCCGTTTTTTCTTAATTACATTTATCTGGTCATGGATACTTTGGACCCCGCTTGTCCTTGGTAGCTTAAAAATCATTCCTCTTTCCGGTAATCTTATATCAATACTGATATTCCCTGCAATAGTCCTCGGCGCTTTTGGTCCGCTTGCAGGCGCACTTTTTGTTATACATCATGAAAGAGGTAAAGGTTCCACAAGAAAATACCTTCAGAGTTTTCTTGATTTCAATTTAGGTTGGAAAGTTTATATTATTCCTATTATAATATTTGGCGGCAGTACATTTATTGCCTGGTTTTTCCCGGAATTATTTGGTGAAGAACGCTTATCAATGTTATTACCTTCTATCTGGGTTTACATTCCTTGTTTATTATTTATGATCTTTTTGGGTGGCGGCCAGGAAGAACTTGGCTGGCGAGGTTATGCTCTGCCTATTCTTGAAAATAAATTCGGAATATGGTTAGCAAACATAGTTTTAGGGATCATTTGGGCTTTCTGGCATTTACCATTATGGTTCATAACAGGTACCAATCAGACTTATATGAATTTCGGAGGGTTTATTCTCCTGATGGTCGGATACTCTTTCATTCTATCCTGGACAAAAAAAGTCTCAGGAAACAAACCATTTTCAGGACTTTATGTTCATGGTCTGGCCAATTCTTTCATTTCAATCATGCCGACATTGACTATTCAAAAGAATTTGCCACAGACACGTTTTTGGATCTGGGTAACCTTGACATTATTTATCGGGATAATAATTACCGTTTTACGTGAGAAACAGTCCATAAAACAATTTGAGCAAAATGAATAATGCTGAACACAAAACACAATCCAAAGAAATAACAACTTTAATAATACACTAAAAAAATACTTTTTATATGATATCAAGAATCTGGCACGGTTATACAACCAAAGACAACGCTGACGTTTACGAAAATCTCCTTCAGAATGAGATATTCGTTGGTATCGCGAAAAAAAAGATAGATGGCTACAGAGGTATTCAGCTTCTCAGGCGTGAATTATCTGATGAAACAGAATTCATTACAATAATGTGGTTTGCCTCAATTGATTCTGTAAAAGATTTTGCTGGTGAAGATTATGAGCAAGCAGTTGTACCTGATTCAGCTCAAAAAGTCCTCTCCCGTTTTGATAAAACATCTAAACATTATATTGTCAAAGCAAATACCTATAAATGTACCCCATAAAATAATCTTTTTTTTCTTTGTACTGGCAGCAATGGTTGGTTGCAGGCAGAAATAAAACAAGCTACCTGTCGCTAAACCTGATAAGGTGGAAATGCTGATCGTTTAAACCGGATAAAGCCTGCCATACAGAGATATATTGCCAAATGAAATACAATTAAAGTGTCTCAAAATAGAATAACTTTCAATTAAATATTAAATATCATGGATAAGCTTACTATTACAGAAACAATCATTGCTTTGGAGACAGCTGCTCTCGAAGCATGGCACAATGGAAATCCCTCTCCCTATCTCGACCTATATTCGAAGGACTTCACTTATTTTGACCCTGCCCATGAAAGGCGACTTGACGGTTGGGACAAGATAAAAGAGTTGTATGAAAGCATGCGTGGAAAGGTAAAAATGGATAAATTTGAAATGATAAATCCCGTTGTACAACAAACCGGTACAATGGCAGTCCTGACTTTCAATCTCCACTCATATTCAGGTGAAACGATCTGGGAAGAGAATTGCACTGAGGTGTACAGGCTTGAAGAAAACAACCAATGGAAAATCATCCACAGCCATTGGTCGTTTACTAAACCTTCTATTGTTTAGTACACCATTCACCTATTAGATTGCTTATGGATAAAATATTTACATTCACTGATAGACAAGCGTTCCGTGAATGGCTTGGTAAGTACGGGACAGAGAGCGAAGGCATATGGTTACTCTTTGGTAAAAAAGGGAAAATTGTCACATTATCTGCTAGCGATGCATTGAAAGAAGCTCTTTGTCACGGATGGATAGACGGACAAATGCAATCTCTTAACGATAATACTTACAAAAAGTATTTTGCGCGACGTTTACCTAAAAGCAAATGGTCTGTTAGAAACAAAGAGCTGGCACAAACTCTTATGGATGAGGGTTTAATGACCCAACAGGGTTTAGAAGCCATAGAAATCGCCAGGAAAAAAGGTTTATGGGATAATGCTAAACGTATCATTATTAACGATGAACAAATAGAGATGTTAAAGGAAATCATTCAGCCGTATGAGCCTGCTTATAGCAACTTGCTAGCTATGTCACATTCGGTGCAACTTATGTATACCGGACTTTATCTTGATGCCAAATCTGATAAAACCCGTCAAGCTCGGTTTGAAAAGATTATCGACAGACTTAATAGGAATTTAAAGCCAATGTGATTCCAGTCAGAGCAGTGAAAAAATAATTTAATTTTCAGACATTTATGAGTGTTAAATTAAAGATAAACAAGAGAAATGTATAAAACAATCTTTTTGTTCCTTAGTCTAACAACAACAGTTGGTTGCGCTAAGCAAGAAAACAGATTACCTGCCGCTAAACCAGAAATGGCAGGTATATCATCAGAACGGTTAAGCCGGATAAAGCCTGTCATGCAGAGATATATTGACGAAAATAAACTGCCGGGTATGATCACAATGGTTGCCCGCCATGGCAAGGTTGTTCATTTTGAAAAATATGGATTGATGGATGTTGATAAGCCAATGCAACTGAATACTATTTTTCGAATTGCATCAATGACAAAACCTGTGACAAGTGTTGCTGTAATGATGTTATATGAGGAGGGGTATTTTCAGTTAGATGACCCGGTTGCTGATTACATACCCGAATTCAAGAATCTGAAAGTATTTTCATCGATAGATAAAAATGGAATACATACAGTGGATCCAATACGGCCAATAACTATTCGCGATCTTTTGACACACACTTCCGGATTTACTGGTGTAGGTGCAGATACTCCTGTTGATTCAATTTACAGTACAGCAAATCTCTCCGAAGGAACTTTAAAAGATATGATTCAAAAACTTTCTAAAATTCCACTTTTATACCAACCAGGTTCAAAATGGAATTATAGCAGATCAACCGAGGTATTAGGTTATTTAGTAGAAGTTCTTTCTGGTAAACCATTTGATGTATTCTTAAAAGAGAGAATATTCAATCCGTTGAAAATGGAAGATACTGATTTCTATGTCCCGAAAGAGAAATTCAATCGGGTTGGTGCAGTATATGCACCAGATTCAGTTGGAATTAAGATTATAATGGAGCCAGACACAAATACTGTTTCCATTCCGGTGAAATTTTTATCAGGTAATGGAGGACTTGTTTCGACAGCCACAGATTATATGATTTTTTGTCAAATGTTACTAAATAAAGGAGAATATAATGGTATACGACTTTTGGGAAGCAGAACTGTTGATTTAATGACTTCAAATCATATTTCAAACGAGATAATGCCAGATGATGAATTTTTTGGTCCCTTACTATCAGGAATGGGGTTTGGATTTGGATTCGCAATATTACAAGACAATACACAAGCAAATATAATTGGTTCAAAAGGTTCATATTGGTGGTCGGGTTCTGGTAATACATATTTTTATATAGATCCAAAAGAAGACTTAGTGTTGATCCTGATGGCTCAATTTGTTCCAAATTATTATTATCCGATTTATAAGCAACTAAGGGTACTGACTTACCAGGCTATTGTTGATTAATTGTATTTGTTGTTCGTCATACTAAAAACAAAAAAATGGTTAAAAATTATTACTATTTGATAGTTGGAGTATTATGTTTACTCTTTGCGGTTACTCATACATTGAATGGGGTCACTACAAGTTTGCAAATTTTGAACAATTCTGTAATTGAGAATAATACAAAAGTTGCATTTACCTATGTTTGGCATATAATAGGCATCGAAAATCTTGTCTTAGGAATAGCATTACTCATTATGGCATTTCAAAAAAAGATGTCAAAATTTAAGTTTACTGCTTGGCTGATAATTATGATATTAACAATGCGTTGGATTGTTATTACATTATTTACTCTTTTGAACAATAGCGGTGATCTTATGCCACTAATACCTGACACTGCTGCAATTTTTGTTGTAATTGTTTTATTGTTGCTCGGAACAAAAGTAAAGGACAAAACTCCCAATGGATAAACTTACCAAAACCCATTTGCACCCAGTGGAAAAGGCGGGTGCATTAGAAAGCCGACTTCGTTTATTGCTGCAAAATCCTAAAAGAATATTAAAAAGTTATATCCACCCTGGTATGAAAGTGCTTGATTTAGGCTGTGGAACAGGATACTTCACATTGGAAATTGCAAAATTACTCGAAAAGAGAGGGAAGGTTATTGCCACTGATGTGCAAAAAGGAATGCTTGACGTATTAAGACACAAATTGAAAAACAGCGAATTACAGAATCAAATTCAAATTCATAATAATCTGGAAAACACTCTCAATCTGACAGATAAAGTAGACTTTATATTTGCATTTTATTCTTTTCACGAAATGAAATATATAGACAGTATTATTAATGAACTTCAAAAAATATTAACCCAAGAGACCAAAATCTTTATTTCCGAACAAAAATTCCACGTTTCAAAATATACATTCAACACAATAGTCCAAAAAATGGAAAATATTGGATTTGAAATTTATAAACGACCCAAGATATTATTAAGCAGAACAGTAATTATGAAAAAAAGAAGTTCGAATGCATAACAAAGGGTATAAGGTATAGCGGTTTCATTCGTTTTGTAAGAGTTTCAATCCGCATCAAGGTTTTTGTTTTTGGATCAAGCCAGAAATAACTAAATTAGGGCATAACCACAATCTTTCTTTTTAAAGTGCATAATCGTTGGAATTCAAATTTAAGTTATGCCGTCCCTGCGCCGTCAGGCACATTACGCAAAACAATAATCTTTTAAATATTTGAATTTATCTTTGCGTAAAGAGCCTTCCGGCCCGTCCCTGCCACTCGGCAAGGCAGGCGTCTAAAGCAGTTTACTTTGTTTCACCAAGACAGACACAAAATTTGCCCAGCAGCTAACTCACTGGTACATGTAATAAGCTTTCCAAACCATGACAATTTTGAAAAACACTCCCAAAACGCTTATTACATATACCAGCCCTCATAAATCCGAAGACTCAATGTTTTATTAGAAAGAAAATGAAGATTATAACAAGACAACTAAGAGACTTTTCGCCATATGGACAATTCGTGCATCATGACAAATTTGTGCCATTTGCCGGGACTTAAAAAATGATGATTTACCGTGACAATTTCTGCAACCATGATAGTTTTAAAATAGCCCAGCAGCTAACAAGCGGGTATAGGCAATAAGCTTGTCACAATTTTTGCCTCTCACCTTGACAATTACATCATGAAACAAAACTTCTCTTCCGTTTACCAGCTCAGTGATTCCGGCTCTGGACAAATCCGTTATACCGTGACAAATTATCTTTCGCCGGGACTGGCAAAAATTGCGCCATACCTTCCTTGCCACCGGGACAGCTTTTCGGCTAAAGTATCAGGACTGGTGGCCGGATGGCTGCGTCAGGTAACACTTACTGCCCATACCCGCTGGCCGTTATGTTTAAGCGGGCTTCGCATTTCTAGACTAATTCGCCTTAAGATCAAGCCTTTACGCTCCATGACAGATTCCGCCTAAACATAACCGAAGAGAGTTTTAACAATCAACCATGACAGTTTCATAACGGAGAGTAAATTCTATTTTGAGAGCATTTTATCTACTTATTAAACTCACCTTTTCAGAAGTTTTCCAAATTACTATCGGGACTGGAATGCTTTTTGCTGTTATAGGATTAACACTGGACTTAACCAAAAGAATATGAAAAAGACAATCCTCCTTAGCGCACTCTTGATTTGCATAATGTCTTGTACAAAAAAAGACGATTGCAAAGAAGACATAATTAATATAAAGAATTTCGAGACAGATTATGGTTGTGTGAATACAAGGTTCGGCCTTAATGTTAATTTAAATAATGAGTGCACAGTTATAAGATCTAAAGAGGATTATGATAACCAAGTATCTGGAGATTGTCACCCTGACATTGATTTTTCTCAATACGATTTAGTGATAGGCAAACAGTCAACAGGTAATTTCAATGACACAGTTTTATTTGATTTCCGGAGAACTTGCCCTGATAAAAAATTAACACTCACCATTGATGTTATTCAATTAGATATTACTCAACCCTCGACTATTGTATATCATACTTTAATTCCAAAACTTGGTGACGAGGAGGCTCTAAATATTGTTATTAATATCAAAAATTAATACTCAATAACCACCAGGACAATTTCGTAATCACTGACAGATTTGTTTGGACTCAAAGTTTTAAAATTCCGCCTAAAACATAACACGGACAATATGGGTAAGTTGTTTGTCACGGTTTTTGCTTTCGCTCCTGCACCCAAGACATATTTGTAAAGGTTCACGCACCCGGACACGCACATCTGCACACAATTTAAATCCTGCACCGTGATAAATTACTGCCTTCGAGATAGTTTGTACCGCGACACTGCGCCAGTGCCCTCCACCAAATTTGTAACCAGGGACAAATTCGCGGCTCCGATCAAACTTGTACCGCGATCGCGCCAGCACGCAATAAAATTTGTACCATGACGGCAAAAACACGTGCCATACCCTCCTTGCACCGTGACAGCTTTCTGGCTAAAGTACCAGGACCCTGCCCGGTGCTGTCGTCGGGTAACACAACCTCCCCATATTGCCGGGCCGTTAGTACAAATGGAAGCAAAAATTGGCCACACACGATTTTAATAAAAGGCTTCTATTT
>Ga0307378_10007332_pt1 | contig 14875 bp, 15 predicted proteins | sample UN1MG_FD_202238 | JGI IMG/M metagenome (GOLD analysis project Ga0307378, IMG submission 202238) | Soil microbial communities from Risofladan, Vaasa, Finland - UN-1 | ecosystem: Environmental > Terrestrial > Soil > Coastal area > Acid sulfate soil | place: Finland: Risofladan, Vaasa | collected...
TGGAATTGGCCTGTCCGAGGCGCAGATGTCTCGTCTCTTCCAGGCCTTTGAACAGGCAGACACATCGACGACCAGGAAATATGGCGGAACAGGTCTCGGACTGGCGATCTCCAAGAAGCTGGCCGAGGCTATGGGTGGCCGGATCGGTGCGACCAGCGAGTTGGGTCAAGGCAGTACGTTCTGGTTCACCGCACGCCTGCGCAAGGTTGCGGCGCGGCGGCGGATGTTGCGCGGGGGACTTGAAGGACGGCGCGCATTGGTCATCGACGATAATTCGTCGGCGCGAACGGTGCTCTCGAGCCTTTTGGACGGCATGTCGATGACTTCCGACGAAGCCCCTTCCGGCCAGGACGGCATTGAGATGGTTCTACAGGCCGCCGGAAGGGGTGAGCCGTACGATGTCGTATACATAGATTGGCAGATGCCGACGCTGGATGGCATTGAGACCTCCAAGCGGATCATGGCGTTGGAAAACATTCCGACGCCGCACCTTGTCATCGTCACAGCCTACGGACGAGAGGAAGTTATCAAGACCGCTGCAGAGGCTGGCGTGGATAGCGTCCTCATAAAGCCTGTCACGTCTTCCACGCTGCTGGACACGACTCTGACCCTACTTATAGTGGACGAAGGGGGCGGCGACATCGAGGAAAGCCAGACGGTAGCGCATGTCGACGTCTCTCGCTTGCGCGGCGCTCGCGTGCTTTTGGTCGAGGACAACGAAATCAATCAAGAAGTCGCTCTTGGCCAACTCGAGGATGCTGAAGTGGAGGTCGATGTGGCCGACAACGGTCAGATCGCGGTGAACATGGTTCGTTCGAAGGACTACGACATCGTCCTCATGGACATGCAGATGCCGGTCATGGATGGAATCGAAGCAACTCGGATTATCAGGGCGGACGCTCGCTTCACTGAACTGCCCATCGTTGCTATGACCGCCAATGCCATGGCAGTCGATCGAGACAGATGTCTCGAGGCGGGCATGAATGATCATATCGCGAAACCCATTGATCCCGATCAGCTGTTCGGCGCGCTGATACGTTGGATCGGGCAGACATAGACAAGAGTGCGGGGGGCGACCAATGGGCTTAGATTGCGGGGTGCTTGACGGCGCAGGCTTCGATAGCGCGGCCGGGCTGAAGATCATGGGTGGTAAGGCCGATCGTTACGCCAAACTCCTGCAAAAATTCGCCGATCGCGAGTCTGGCTCCGTGGGCGATATTAGAGCGGCGCTCGAGGCCGGCGATACCCCTACGGCAGAACGGGCGGCTCACTCGCTTAAGGGATCCGCAAGTACGCTTGGCGCCAATCAACTTGCTGAATGCGCGGCCAAGGTTGAAGCCGCGATAAAGTCAGGTCAGGATGTCGACGAAGCGCTGGAAAGCCTGTCAGACTCTCTGCGGAACGCCATCTCGGCAATTCAGACTGCCGTCACCGAGTAATGTCCAACGGCAAAAAGTTCATACTGATCGTCGATGACACACCTACCAATATCACGGTCGTGTCGGGCATTTTAAAGGATCAGTATCGCACCAAGATCGCCACGAATGGCGAGAAGGCACTTTCCCTCGCCGCAAGTGCGGAGAAGCCTGATCTCATCTTGCTCGATGTGATGATGCCGGGCATGGACGGGTATGAAGTGTGCCGCCGGCTCAAAGAAAGCCCTGGGACAGTCGATATTCCCGTGATCTTTCTCACCGCGAAGACCGATTCCGGTGATGAGGAGGAGGGCTTCGACGTCGGTGCCGTTGACTACATCCATAAGCCATTTTCAGCGCCTATCGTTCTCGCCAGAGTAAGAACGCAACTAGCCCTGAAGGATGCACTGAATGAGGCGCTGGAGGCTCAGGCAGAAGCCGATCAGTTGCTGCACGTGTTGCTACCGAAGAAGGCAGCGGATGAGATTCGCAGTTTTGGAACAGTGATCCCTCGACGCTACGAGAATGTCGCGGTCTTGTTCTGCGACGTGACGAATTTCACCGCCTATTGCGACAAACATGAGCCAGAGGACGTGATATCCAGGCTTGATGCGCTATTCGTAATCTTCGAGCGCGTGACCGCGAAGCACGGGCTGGAGAAGATAAAAACTATTGGCGACGGATTCTTGGCGGTCGCCGGCCTCTTGCGTGAGGTAGAGGATCCCCTTGGCGCAGCCGTGCGGTGCGGGTTGGAGATGGCCTCGACTTTGGTTGACGCCCAACTGGGCTGGGAGGTGCGTGTTGGCATTCACGCGGGACCTGTGGTGGCTGGCGTTGTTGGCCAGGAGCGGTACCAGTTCGATATCTGGGGTGACACCGTCAACATGGCCGCACGCATGATGGGCGTAGTCACGCCCGGTGGCGTTGCCGTGACAAAGGAAATCTGGGAGCGGCTCAAATCTGACTTCGACGGTGAGCCGGTTGGCATGCTTGAGATCAAAGGGAAAGGCAAGATTTCTGTTTTTAGTTTAGGTCCGTCGAAGGCTTGATTGAGGGCATCAATATGTTTTGTGAAAGTGCTAGCGAGCGAGCCCGACTTCCGCTTCTGGCACAAAGCGGAAGTCGGCTTCAGTACTGAACGTGTCCGTTATTGGGGGTGACCGGATCTAGCTTTTCCGTCAGATCAGTTCCGACCAATCATTTTCTAACTTTCGTGGCTTGCTCTACGAAACGCGGTGCACCCGCGCGGATCGCATCCGCAATGTAAGATGGGGCTAGGTGCCCGTAGTGCTTCTCGACCATGCGGGTATCTGAGTGTCCTAGATTCTTCGCCACGATAAGAAGCGGAACCCCATTCATGGTGGCGAGGCTTGCCCAGGTGTGGCGCAGTGCGTGAAAATTTATTGGCGGATCGATCTTGGCGCGACGGCATGCTTCGGCCATCGGCCGCAACTGATGGCTCTTGCGCCAAGGTGAGCCGTTGGCTTTGAGGAGCATGGGTTCGCCACCGATGCGGTCACGGCAAACCTGTTCGAAGAAGGCTCGCCCCTCGTCAGTTAGAACAACATGCCGAGGCTTGCCAGCCTTACTGGTAAGGATCGCGACGGTGCCTGCCTCCGCATTGAAGTCCCCCACATTCAGCAGACAAAGCTCCCCGTATCGCGCGCCGGTCTCGAGCGCGGCGCGCACCAGCATCTGAAAGTCGAGGCCATGCTGCGCGCCTCCCAAGAGGTCTTCTACCACATTTGCATGACAAAGCCGAGGCTAGCGGCCGCCTCAGAAGGTGAGCGCGACCGTGGCGCCCGCCGCCAGCACCGCGAACGAGACCAGCGCCATCACCCAGACGGGCGGGGAGGGCGCATGGATCGCCGATCCGCTCTTGGCCGCCATATCCATCTTCTTCTTGGACATATCCATGCCGGGCATGCTCGCGGCTTCGGCCTTGGGGCGCACCGTCACCATGCCGTGCTTGAGGTGATGGGCGACCAGCCACCAGTTCATCGGATAGGCGAAGGCGGCGCCGAGCATCAGGGCGATGGACATGCGGAACCAAAACAGCGGCTGCGTCGGGTCGTGAGCCGCCTCGTTGCCGGCGAAAGCGAGCGCCGAGACCGGCAGCATGCCGCCCATGAGGCAGTTCATGGACAGCAGCTCCGAGGTGAAGGTGCCTTTCAGGGCGCGGGCGTAGGAGCCGAACATCTCGCCCATGAACAGGGCCTGGAAGATGGTCCAGCCGAACGCAAAGCCGAGCACATATTCCAGGACAAAGTCCGCGGCCATCGGCAGCGAGATCAGGGCGCCAAGGACCGCTCCCACCAGAATGCCGATCCCGTCGCCGGCCACGCAATGCATGGTCGAGCCCAGCGCCTGGCGCCAGCGCGCGGAGACATATTGCTCGTGCATGCCGGGCAGGGGCTCCCGGCAGCCCAACACATAGAGAAAGGCGCCGAACGGCCCCGAATAGGCGGTGAACAGCACAAAGGCCCATTTCATCACCGGATGTTCGGGGGTGGTCCGAATATCGAGGGCGACGAAGGCGACCGACAGCGCCGTCAGGGCAAACCACAGCAGCATCACGCCATCGATCAACATGGATGGGTCTCTCCTCGAGATTCCGGCGAATCGCTTGCGACTTCGCGCCAGTCTAGCCCCGATGGGTGGCTCCGAAAGGCCCACGGCGACGGCGAGGCCCCCATGGGAAAAGGCCCAAAAAGAGAGTGGCAAATTTTCCTGCCAACCCCCTGGGAATTCTTGACGCTTGCAGAACGGGTCTGGCGCGGAAAACCTAGGGCGAAGACTGCTCGAATCTTGAGCGTTTTGGCCCAACATTGGCCAAGGCTTTGCCAATCGTCCCCCCTGTGTTGCCGTCCTGCTCTATCGGCGCGGGATCGATAGGCGTAGGCTTATGTCAGTCTTGCGAATCAGTTTTTTGCGGTGCAGCATTCGATTACGAAGGCTGGTCAAGGCGCTAACGCCGCATTTCGGGCCTTCGCACCGGAGAACGGAATTGCGAAATGAGCCGCGAATCCACCAACTTAGTGGCACTCTGCCGCAGGGCGTTTACCTTGCATGAAACTTGCATGTGCCATACTTAAGTTCGTGGGACCATCAGGTCGATGGTGCGATGCACCATGCCCGATGTAACTAAGGCAGTTCCAGCCGGTCTAGGGATTTAGGGGAGGTATCAGGTCCTTCGGGACCCCAGGGAGTGGCGTTACGTGCAACCTTGAAGAGGGGGCCACAATGCCGATGACTCTTACCCTAGCCGTAATGGCTAGCCTACGCCTTCCGGTGCAAGCGGTGAAGCAGCCGCCCACAGCACCTCCACAGAAGCTCAACGCCGCTTTTTGTCAGTCCGAAGCCCAGGCCGTCGCCGATCTAGAGCGGGGGGCCTGAGCCATGCCAGTACCCATGCCAGCAGCAGTCGTTCTGATCGTCTGCAAAACCTTTGTCGCCGGGCCCGCGGACCAAAATGCCGCCTATACCGGCTACGAGAACCGCGAGTGGGCCACGGAACACTCCATGATGGTGTGCCGGCGCCAGGAGGTTCAGCTCTTCGACCAGGCGGAATCCATGGGCGCGGCGGCCCAGCCATTCAGCCTGCAACGGTGCCAAAGATCGGGTATAATGCTCGGCACCCAGTGGGATGCCGGTCATAGGGGATCGTCCTATCGGTTCTGGCGCGTGGCGTGTCCCGTGCCGATTGTCGATACCCGGACCGGGGATGTCATCGCCTGGAAGATGCCTGAATGCGGCCACCGCGATACGGTGCGCTGTGAGGTCGATGCGGAGATCTAGGGCGGAAACGTCCTAGGCTCCCCGTTTCGGTTGGAGGACTCCTTTAGGGAGGACTTGGCCATGCCACTCTGGTCGAGGATTGCGGCCGGGCTCGTGCTCGCCATCGCCTTGCTCGGTTTCGTGGGCTTCAAAGCCTATTCCGAGAAGCTCGGTCCGATCATCCAGACCTATGGCACGACCTATTACAATGGCTCGGGCCCGCCGGTCGTGCCGGTGCCGTGCAAGTCGGAAAGCGACATCCGCGCGGCAATCGCCCGGGTCCATGCCAAGTTCGATCATTTCGGCGGCGAGCAGCTCAAATCCTTCGAGCAGCGTGCCGCTCATCTCAAGGGCCTACCGCCCTTAAGGATCGACACGCTTTACGTCATCACCGCAGACGATCAGCTCCGCGACGGCAAGACGGTGTTGTTCATTGGGCTCACGTCGAATTGTGTAAGCACGGTGTTCAGCTTCCCGGCGCGGCTCTACCGCGAGCTCGTCACCGTGTCTGGCGCCGCTTGATGGAAGGGTGACCGCCAAAGTCGCAGAGGGTGAGCTGGTCTACGCCATCGGCGATATTCATGGCCGGTCAGACCTCCTAGGCGGGTTGCTCGGAGAGATCGAAGCGGATGCCGCGCGGCGCGATGCGGCGAAGAAGACGCTCGTCTTTGTCGGCGATTATGTGGACCGCGGGCCGGACAGCTGCGGCGTCATCGAGAGGCTGCTCAAAGGTCTTCCGCGAGGGTTCGCCGTTCATTTCCTGAAAGGCAATCACGAGGCGCTGCTACTCGACTTTCTCGACGATGCGCACCGCCTCGACCATTGGCGCAGGAACGGTGGAGAAGAGACGATGGCCTCCTATGGGGTCGACGTGCAGCGCCTGACAGAGACCCGGGCGCGGCCCGAGGCCTGGCGCGAGGCCTTCCTGGCGAAGCTCTCCACGGCGCATTTCGACTTCTTCCGGCACTTAGGTCTCCAGCTGCCCGTTGGCGACTACCTCTTCGTCCATGCGGGGGTGCGGCCGGGCGTGCCGCTCGACGCGCAGGCCGAGACCGACCTCATCTGGATTCGCGACGAATTCCTCGACGCCACCGAGCCCTTCGGCAAGGTGGTGGTGCATGGGCATACGCCCGCGCAAGCGCCGGTGATCAGGCCCAACCGCATCGGCATCGACACGGGCGCCGTATTCAGCGGCCGGCTGACGGCGCTAAGACTCGAGAACGGAAATCAGAGCTTTCTGCAGACGTGAGGCTCACGCCCGCGTTTCGGGAGCGTCGGCCACCAGGCCGCGCAGCCGGCTGGTCAGGCTGCCACCGCCTGACTTCTCGGCGTGGCGTTTGGCACGGCGCGCGGCGAAGCGTTGCGCCAAGCCGTTTTCCTCCGGCCCTTGTTCCTCCGGTTCTTGTTCCTCTGGTTCTTGCCCCTCGTGATCGTCACCGCCTTCGATGTCGTCTTCGATTTCCTCATGCGGTGCATCGCCGTGGTCTTCGGCATAATCCTCGGAAGCTTCGGCATAATCCTCGGAAGCCTCGGCATAGGCCACCTCGCGCGCCTCGGCCTGCTCAATCGCAGAGTCCGGATCTGCGCCGTTGCCGGCATGAGGGTCGTCCCAGCCGGGCTCCTGAGTGACCTCCGTCTCGGCAATCTCCAGGCGCGTATACTCGGTGTTGACGTGCGGGGTTTCGGCGGCAGGCGATTGCTGGGCCGCCTGGTCTCGCGCGGCGGTGAAGATCTGGCCGGCAAGCCGGGTCAGCTCGCGGCGCAGGAAGGCAAATTCCTCGGCGCTGGTTTTGGCGCGATCGAGCTCCTCTTGGGTGCGCGACAGTTCCGCGGCAAGGCGCTGGCTTTCGGCGGCGGCGCGGCCATCGGACTTCGAGGACCCGCGCATGGCGGCGGCGCTGCCGCTCTCCAGCGACATGCGCAAGCGGTCGATGTCGGCGCGCTGATTGTGCACCGTGGCGCGGGCGATCTTGAGTGCCTCGGACTGCGAAGCCACCGTGTTTCGCAGTTCGGCATTGACGGTCTCGAGGTCGGACAAGGCCTTCTTCGCTGCCTTGAGTCTGGAATCGAGATCCGGCAGGCGCCGCTTGATGGTCTGCTGGAGGACGCGGTTGGCGTTTTGGCTCTCCTGGAGCTGGCTCTTAGTGCCGCCGAGCTCGGTGTTCAGCACCTGAATCTCGACCCGGCGCTTGTTGGCCTCGATCAGCTCGCGGGCGGCCTTCTCCTTGGATTTCTCGAGGGCGACCTCCACCTTGCGAAGCTCGATGGCGAACTCGGCGCGCAGCTGGTCCTTGTCAGCCTGGATGTCGGCGAGCGACATCGGCATCGTCGCCTCGAGCTTACGCGTGGTGAGCTTGACGGCGCGGTTCCACAGCGGCGGAGCGAGCATGAGGCCGAGCAGGCATCCCAGGAAGAAGCCCAACGCCCCGAACATGAACCATTCGATCATCAAGGCCTGCGATCCCCGAAATTAGTGCTGGCGCATCGTCATCCCCGACGCTCATCGAGCGAGCTCAAGCGAATTCGGCGGCCGTCCAAAGGGCAACCGCGAAGACCCTGGGCTCTCGCTTCCTTAGCGCCAATCTAGAACGGATTCCAGGTGGGCTGGCGCGTATATTTCAGGTAGCCGATATTTGCGCCCAACCTAAGGCCGACGCCCGAACGGATCGGAGCCAGGACCAGGTCGTTTCGGGCCAGATACGTGACGCCGACGCCGCCAATGAAATAGGCGGAGCCGTCGACCCCGGCGAATCTGTTGTAAATCTGGCCCGGGCTGCCGAGATTGTAGACCAGGACCATGGTTTTCGACCCCGCGGCACCGAAATCGTAGCCGACGGACGGCCCTTGCCAGAAGACCCGGTGCTCGCCCGCGTCCTTGGTATGGAGCACGCCCTCGCCGTAGCGCAGGCCGGCGACGAAGGCGCCGCCGGCTTCTTCGCCCAATATGTAGCCGTTGGGGCGGCCTGAGCGCTGGAACGCATATTCCACCACTTTGGCGAAGCCGACCGAGACCTTGCCGAAGAACCGGTGCCCGGCGCCCTGGATCTCGTCCATGGAGAAGGTGCCGTCGTCGGCTCCGGGCAGCTTCTCGGAGGCGTATCCTTGGGTCGGCTGGGCGGGCTCGTCGGTCGGGCCGCCTTGGGGATAGGCGCCCGGATTATAGGGAGTCGCGGCGCCGCTCGACCGTGGCGGGGGCAGCGTCCTCGGCTCGGCGCCGTTGACCATATCGGCGTAGGACTCGGGGGTGATGACCATCGTGTCGTCCTGGGCCGATGCTGACGATAGAGAGAAACCGTACAAAAAGATCGCCGAAACCACGGCAATCGCGGTGCTGAACAAACGCATGACTATGCCCTCGGGCTCGAAGCCGGCGTGCCCGGCCGGCCGGCGGGGCCAAGAGCCCCACCGCTATGGTTTACCGAAACAGTTACCAAACGGTGGAAGGGTTACCGGGGCGTTAAGACGGAGCGTCCCCAGGCGATGAAGCTCGGGTTGCGCAAGCCGTCTTGGGTCTTGCCGTAGCGGAAGCGCCCGCCTTGCGCGTCCACCACATGGCCGCCCGCGGCCTCGAGAACGGCCTGACCCGCGGCGGTGTCCCACTCCATGGTCGGGCCGAAGCGCGGATAGACGTCCGCGTTGCCGCGCGCGATCTCGAGGAATTTGACCGAGGAGCCCGCGCCCGACCGCTCGGCAATGCTGAAGCCTTCGAGGAATTTCTCGGTCTCGGGATCGAGATGGGACAGGCTCACGAGCGCTGTCAGGGCCTCGGGGTTGCCCCGCCGCGCATGGAGCCGTTTTTGCTCGAGCGCGCCGAGATCGGCGCCTTTTGCATCCGGCGCCATCGTCGCCTCGATGGCCACCCCGTCCGCCGTCGTTACGGCGAGAAGCGACCGTGCCGGCGCAAAAACGAGGCCGAAGCACGGGTACCCTTCCTCGATCAGCGCGACATTCACGGTGAAATCCGAGCGCTTTTTGATGAATTCCTTCGTGCCGTCCAGCGGATCGACCAAGAAGAAGCGCGGGCCGAGCGCTGCGGTCCGATCGGCTGCGGTTTCCTCGGACACGATCGGAATGTTCGGAGCAAACTCTTTCAGCGCCGCGAGAAGAACGATTTCGGCATCGCGGTCGGCTTTGGTGACGGGAGAATCGTCTTCCTTGGTCTCGACCTCCGTGGGGCCGGCGTAATGCGCCATGATGGCGGCGCCGGCCTTGGCGGCAGCGTCTGTGAGAACCGAGGCGGCATGGCCCAGGTCGAAATCGGCGGTCTTGTCGGAAACGAGCGCTGTTGTGTGTCTTGGTGCTGACAAGGCAAGATGCTCCAAACAGATAGTGATTCGCGCTTTCGGCCGCGTGCGCGATGGCGAGGGTTGCGCCCCTCCTGTACCAGAAATTTGTGTGAGGGCCACGTCATCTCCACGGCAGTCTTGCGGAAGCGAAGGGAGCAGCCATGACAGAGCCGACGGCACTCGGCGATCTTGACCTTGCGGCGCTGGTTTCGAGCCGTATTTGTCACGATGTCATCAACCCGGTCTCGGCCATCTCGAATGGCTTGGAGATGATCGGAGAGGAGCAGGACGACGACATGCGCGAGGCGGCCATGGACCTCATCCGCAAGAGCGCGTTCCAGGCTTCCGCCAAGCTCCAGTTCGCCCGCCTTGCCTTCGGCGCCGCTGGGTCCGCAGGCGCCGAGATTGATCTTCGCGATGCGGAGAAGGTGTCGCGCGATTTTGTGCAGGGGACCGGCAAGCACGAGGTCTTGTGGGAAGGCCCTGCGGTCACGCTGCCGAAGAACAAGGTCAAGCTCCTGCTCAATCTCGTGGCGCTCGGCGTTGTGGCGCTGCCGCGCGGCGGGACTGTAAGTGTCGAAATCACCGGCACGCCGCCCGATGTCGGATTGACGGTTCGCGCCAAGGGCACCGCGGCGCGCCTTAACGACCAGGTGGCGGCGCTGCTGTCCGGTGGGAACGGGGGGGAAGTCGATGCCCACTCGATCCAGCCCTACTACGCTAGGCGGGTGGCCACGGCGGCCGGCCTGACCGTGACGACGGCCGTGGAAGGCGAAGAGGTCACCTTCAAGGCCGCTTGAGCCCCCGAAATCCGGCGCTTCAAGGCGTAATCTTCCGGGTGGTCAACGAAGCGTAAACCAGAACTCACCCACAATCGCCCGGCAAAGCCTGCGGGGTGCTGAGGCGCGAATCGGCCTGATTCGCGTCAAAGGTGGGTCATGGACGAATTACTGGAAGAATTTCTGAACGAGACGGTCGAGCGGCTCGATGAGCTCGACGCCAATCTCGTGCGCTTTGAGCGGGAGCCCAACGACGCCGAGATGCTCAATGCCATTTTCCGGCTGGTCCACACGGTCAAGGGCACATGCGGATTTCTCGGCCTGGAACGGCTGGCCAAATTGGCTCACGCGGCCGAGACGCTCATGGGTCAGTATCGGGACGGGACCGCGGTCACCGTCGAGGGCGTCAGCGCCATCCTGGCCAGCATTGACCGCATCAAGGACATTCTCGCGGGGCTCGAACGGGACGGCCAAGAGCCGCCGGGCTCCGACGACGATCTCGTGGTCTCGCTTCAGCAACTCGCGGAAGCCAGCGCGCTGGTGCAGTCCGAGGGCGCTTGGCGAGGTCGCGAGGCGCCAAGGGCAGATACGGCTTCCGGCATCTTGGCGGGCGCGCCCACTGACGCGACCCTGGATGAGCTGGAGCGCGCCTGGCGCGAAGCCCCGGGCCCGGACACCGAGCCCGCCCCGTTGTCCGCGCCTGAGCCTGAAATTCCGGCTGCCGCGGCGGATGACGGCCACCCTGCTCGCAAGTCCGACGCTGTTAGGTCCGATCCGGTTGGTGCCGGTCCTCTCGATGCCGGTGGAGGGGACTGGGTTGCGCGGTCGCAAACCGTGCGCGTCTCCGTCGACACGCTCGAGCATTTGATGACGACCGTGAGTGAGCTCGTGCTCACCCGCAATCAGCTGCTCGACCTCGTGCGCCGTACGGAGGAAAGCGAGTTCAAGACACCCTTGCAGCGGCTCTCGAACGTTACCATGGAGTTGCAGGAGGGGATCATGAGGGCCCGCATGCAGCCCATCGCCAACGCATGGCAGAAACTGCCGCGGCTGGTTCGGGAGCTGTCGCTTGAGCTTGGCAAGAAGATCGAGATCGATATGCGCGGCGGTGAGACTGAGCTCGACCGCCAGGTGCTCGAGCTGATCAAGGATCCGCTGACGCATATGATTCGCAATTCGGCGGATCATGGACTTGAGGCCCCGGATCAGCGAGCGAGTGCGGGCAAGGCCGCGATCGGGCGGATCGAGCTGAGCGCTTCGCAACAGGGCGGCTACATCGTCATTGAGATTGCCGACGACGGCCGCGGCCTCGACGTGGAGAAGGTCCGTGCCAAGGCGCTTGAGAACGGACTTACAACCTTGGCCGAGCTCGACCGCATGAGCGATGCCGAAATTGTGCAGTTCATCTTCAAACCAGGCTTCTCCACCGCGAGCATTGTGACCGAGGTTTCCGGGCGCGGCGTCGGCATGGATGTGGTGCGCAGCAATATCGAGCTGATCAACGGGACGGTCGATCTGGAATCGACGGGTCCGAAGGGCACGACCTTCGTCATCAAGATCCCTCTGACTTTGGCGATCATGGCGGCGCTTATTGTCGAAGTGGCCGGCATGCGCTTCGCCATTCCGCAACTGAGTGCGGTCGAATTGGTCCGCACGGGCGAGGATGCCGGGCACCCGGTCGAGCTGATCAACGACACAGCCGTGTTGCGATTGCGCGATAAGCTTCTGCCGCTACTCGATCTGCCCCCCTTGCTGGGCTTGGGAGATCGGGACAAGAGCCTTGAGCGGCTGATGAATTCGGGCCTTACCGCTGTCGTTGTCCAGGTCGGCGCGAATCTTTTCGGCGTCCTGGTCGACAAGCTGTTCCGCACCGAGGAGATCGTGGTCAAGCCCATGTCCAGCGTGCTGCGGCATGTCAGCATGTTCTCCGGCAACACGATTCTCGGTGATGGTAGTGTCATCATGATCATCGATCCCAATGCGCTCGCCGCCGCCTCGGGCTCAATCGACATGCATACGCAGTTCGCCAACGCGGCCTCTTTGGCGCCGGCGGAAGCGGATGAGAACAGGACGTCGCTGCTGCTGTTCCGCTCGGGTTCCAAGACCTTGAAAGCCGTACCGCTCTCCTTGATCACGCGACTCGAGGAGATCCCAATCCACAAGGTCGAGGAGTGCGACGGGCAGAGCGTTGTGCAGTATCGCGGTGCGTTGATGCCGCTTGTTTCCATGCAGAGCGATCGGGCTCCGCGAGGCGATGGCTTGCAGCCGGTACTGGTGTTTACCGAGGAGGGCCAACCCGTGGGCCTCATTATCGATGAGATCGTCGATGTCATCGAGGAGCCGTTGGTCATCGACCTTCAGGCGGAGACGCCAGGGGTGATTGGTGCAGCAATCATCCGTGAGCAGACGGTCGAGATCGTCGATGTGTCTCATTACTTAGGGGCGCTGTTCGACCGGCGCCGCGCATGGGCGCCGGCGAAAGCCGAGCGGGCATTGCGGCTGCTGCTTGTCGACGACAGTCAATTCTTCCGTAACATGCTGGCGCCGCTTCTGAGCGCGAGCGGCTATCACGTCACGCTCGCGGCGTCGGGCGAGGAGGCTCTGGCGCTCAAGGACAAAGGCGAGCGCTTCGATATGGTCATCAGCGATATCGACATGCCGAGTATGGATGGGCTCGATCTAGCCAAGCACATTAAGGCCGATCCCAACTGGGCTCAGGTTCCGCTGATTGCGCTTTCCTCCTATCCGAGCTCGCAGCTCGGCGAGCGGAGCCGAGCGGCCGGTTTCGAAAGCTATGTGGGCAAGTTCGACCGGCAGACACTGATGCATACGCTTCAGGAATGTTTCAAAGGCTGGGGTGCGGCGGCATGAACAGTGAGCGGGGTTACGATAAGGCGACCGAGGGCTTCGTCACGGTGATGACCGCGGGTCAGCTTTTTGGGCTGCGACTCGAGCACGTGCGAGACGTATTCGTACCGCAAGGCCTGTCTTCCGTGCCGCTCGCGCCGCCGGAGGTGGCGGGCCTGCTAAATCTGCGCGGTCGTATCGTGACGGCCATCGATCTTCGCCGCCGGCTTGGCTTGCCCCCGCGTGAAGAGAGCGGCCCCACGGTGGCGGTCGGCATCGAGCAACGCGGCGAGCTTTATGGATTGGTTGCCGACAAAGTCGGCGACGTCTTGTGGCTTGAGCCTTCGCGCTATGAGGCCAACCCCACCAATCTCGATCGGCGCTGGGCGCAAGTCTGTTCCGGGGTCTACCGGCTCGACGGCAAGATCCTGATGGTGCTCGACGTCGAGAAGGTACTTGATTTTAATCAGTTCGGTGCGGCCGCGTAGGTGCGGCTTTAGACGGCGTGCCGAAGAGGAGGACGCATGAAACATTGCTTGGTGGTGGATGACAGCGCGGTCATTCGCAAGGTAGCGAGACGGATTCTCGATGAGCTGAGCTTCTCATCGTCGGAAGCGGAGAATGGTCGCGATGCCCTCGATCAATGCCGTGAGTCCATGCCCGATGCGGTGCTGCTCGACTGGAACATGCCAGTGATGGATGGCATCGCCTTCTTGGTCGCCCTCCGCAGGGAGAGCGGCGGCGATGAGCCCAAAGTCATTTTTTGCACGACCGAGAACGACGTCGAGCACATCACGCGGGCCATCACGGCCGGCGCCAACGAGTACATCATGAAGCCGTTCGATCGTGACATCATCGAAGCCAAGTTTCATGAGGTTGGGCTGATCTAGGGCCCAGCTCCATGGATCGTTGCGGCCAGGGCTCCACCATGCAGATAGCGGCAGCCGGTCCGGCTGAGAAACCTCTCTCTGGCACACCGGTCCGGGTGATGGTCGTCGACGACTCGGCGGTGGTGCGGGGTCTCGTGACTCGATGGATCGACGAAGAGCCGGGACTGGATGTCGTTGCGCGTCACGCCAACGGCAAGCTCGCCGTCGATGACGTGGCCCGCAGTGCGCCCGACGTCATTCTCCTCGACATCGACATGCCGGTCATGGACGGGCTCGCGGCGTTGCCGCTGCTCTTGCGCGCGCGGCCCCAGGTCAAGGTGGTCATGGTCTCCACGCTGACCAAGCGTAACGCGGAGATCAGCTTCAAGGCCATGGCGCTCGGGGCGTTGGACTATGTGCCGAAGCCCGAGACCAATCGCGAGATTACGACGCTTCCGGATTTCCGCGACGAGGTTATCCGCAAGGTCAAGGCGCTCGCCGCCGTGCACCGGCGCGGCGCGCCGCATGCCGAGACCGCCAGAGCCGTCGTTCCCTTCAAGACGCGCGCCTTCTCATTGGTGCCGCCGCGGGTGATTGTGATCGGCAGCTCCACGGGCGGTCCCCAAGCGCTGACAAGCCTGTTCGCAACACTTTCCGCTTCGCTTGACCGCATTCCCGTCCTGATTGCCCAGCATATGCCGCCGATGTTCACCACGGTTCTTGCCGAGCGCTTGGCGCGGGCTTCGGGGCGCGAAGCGAAGGAAGGGCTGGACGGCGAACGTCTTCAGCCGGGGACGATCTATGTGGCGCCCGGGAACCTTCATATGACCGTCCGCCCAACGGCGCCGCCGCAGCTTGCCGTTGCGGACGGGCCGCCAGTGAATTTTTGCCGGCCCGCGGCC
>Ga0307378_10007335_pt1 | contig 14873 bp, 31 predicted proteins | sample UN1MG_FD_202238 | JGI IMG/M metagenome (GOLD analysis project Ga0307378, IMG submission 202238) | Soil microbial communities from Risofladan, Vaasa, Finland - UN-1 | ecosystem: Environmental > Terrestrial > Soil > Coastal area > Acid sulfate soil | place: Finland: Risofladan, Vaasa | collected...
CAAATCTAGGGATTCCTCGGCAAACATAACATCGTGAACCCCGCCGCCGAGCTGGCTTAAGTTGTTTAGGTCATCGTCCACTGCATCAAAGAAATCTTGGTTATATTTTTTTTGCTTAATCCACTTCTCGGCAATAGCTGTGATTTTTCGGCCCTTAAAATTATTGTAAATGGCCTTGGAATATGCGTTGGGGTTGTGACTGACGGGTGCATTTATCTGCAGTTTGACTAAATATGATTGTTTAATACCTGTGAGTTCTGAAATTTCAAAAGGGTCTTGGGTGCTGCCTTTGTGAATTGCATCAGAGATTTTACCCAGGGCAAGATTGTAAAACCATTCCTTGTTCGGGTACTGGGTCAGATCAGCAATGCAGTCGGGCTCGGCGAGGAGCATGCCTATAAAATTCTCTTCGGCTTCGACAGTCTCATCATATTCAGTCATTGTTTGCCTCTGTCTTAAGGTTTACTTTTCGGTAGACGGGCTTTTCTGGTTTATCAACTGGCTTCATTGCATCTAAATTGATGGGTGGTGTTTTAAATCTCTCGTACTCCTTCCTAACTTCGGCCATGTTTGTGGGCAGAGCCGGTCGGCTTTTTTCTTCACGCCACAGGCAAAAATCTTTCATATCCTTAAATTCTTTTTTTGCCATTTTCATGACTTTATTGCCTGCATCAAAGTCATAGAAAGCCTTGTTCGGTCCATGGAATAGGGCGTTGGCATATCCCCATTCCTTTTTTGTGCCTTTCCTCTTTGGGGCGGTAGCGGGTGCCTCAGTCGTAGTTATGTGGTTAGTTCTGATGATGATAACCGGGTCTGTTTCACCCACATGAGCCAAACTTTTTTTTGCCTGTGGTGACAATGCTATGACCCCTGGGGCTGGCTGCAAGATTAGGTGGCTGATGCTATCTATTGAAGTTTTTAAGGCCTTGGCGGTGTATTCCAGGCCTGCAATATCAAGCGGTATAAATTGATTTATGTCACATCGGTATTGGAATTGTGGAAGCTTGTGTAGGTGGCTCATCACAACAGCCCAGGCCAAAGAATCTGCCTTACAGCTATACAATTGACCCACCATAAATTGACAAAGTTTGTCAAAATGCACGAACACTCGATCGGATGCAACCATTGGCAGACCTTTTGATAGGTTTAGTTAAAGTTTATTGTGGCTTGCTTGAGAGAGGAATGTATAACCGTTGCTAGAGACATTGCAACACAACATTTCAAAGGGGGCTGATTTTGATCATCGATGGAACCGCACGATATGACCCAACCTTTTGGGGGGCAGTCAATTGCACCGATAAGGATTATTTTTCAGACCCAGGAATCAACTGTTCTGGGTTAAAAACAATAAAATCAAAAAGTGCATATCACTATCACATGTTTGAAAAGATAGATTACAGCAAAGACACAGAGGCTTTTCGGATTGGCTCACTCATCCATGCCTTGGTGCTGGGCACTCCTCACATATCAGAGTTTGCAGTTTACGATGGCAAAAGTAAAAACTCCGATAAATATAGAGAGTGGTTTAAGACTCAGCCGGAAGGTACCGAAGCTGTCTTAGAAAGGGAGCTAGAAACGGCACGAAAAATTTACAAGTATGCCTATGAGCAGAATGATTTAATCAAGATGCTAAAGGAAACTGCGCAGCATAAGGAGATAGCAGCTTTTTCTGATCGGCTCGGATACCGGACCAAAGCCAAGGCCGATGCTCTTTATCTTCCAGAAGGGGAAGAGGGCGATGGCATTATTTGGGATGTGAAAACCACTAATGATTTGTTCGAATTTTACAGGGATGCGAGAAAATACGGCTATCACATGGGCGACGTCTGGTACCGAGATGTTTTTCAAAGTGCTCTAAAAAGACGGTTTGATTATAGATTGATAGTGATCGAAAAAAAATACCCCTATTCTGTAGTAGATTATAACTTTTCTGATAGGGTTTTAGCTCAGGGCAGAAAATGGATCGACGAAGCTTTTGCTCAGTATTGTGTGGGTTTTGACTCAGGTGTATGGGCGAAGCCAGCTAGTAAAATCACTTTAGATTGGGGTTATTAAATGATGGAAATGGATGAGCCGACCACAGAAATTATTAAGCCAGAGGGCTTTTGTCATTCTGATCAGATTGATAAATTGCTTGGCGCTATATCAAAGGCCCAAGCAAAATTTCCATCTATAAAAAAGTCAGAGTCTGTGGATTTTACTCACAACGGCAAGCGCACGAATTACAGCTACGCTGACCTAGCTAAATTTGTGGCAGCAATCAGGCCTCATCTAGCAGAAAATGGCCTTGCTGTGATGCATGACTGCAAAACTATTCCCGCTGGCTGCAGCGCATCAACTTTTATCGGACACAGTAGCGGTCAGTGGATGAAATCCGGGGCCATAATTGTTAGGCCTTCGGACACAAAGCCCCAGACAATTGGCTCTGCTCTGACCTATGCTCGCCGCTATTCTCTGACTTCATTTTTATCGCTTTGCTCAGAAGACGAGGATGATGATGCTGCTGCTACTTCTGGAATTGAGCCAGCAGAGCGAGAGACCTTTGGAACCCCTGACCACATGGCGCTAGCTGCTGCGATCATGACAAAATATGAGGTGCACCAAAAAGACAGGCAAAGTGTGATTAATTGGTTGGTCGAATCGAAGCAGTCCGCAGATCCTTCGGTGCTAGACTTGACAATAAAAAGGGCAGCAATGGCAATTAAAGTGACTGCAGCAAAGGAGGCCTCAAAAGATGATGGGCCAGAATAGAAGAAATCTTCTGGGCAGAATAGGCTTATTGAATGAGCTTGAAAAAGCCCTCAAAAAAGAAGGGTGATTGATGCTGTGCTCCTGGTGCAATGGCTCTGGCGAAGGGCAGTATGATGGGAGCCGGTGCCAAAAATGCAAAGGTCTTGGCGAAGATGGCAGGCCAGAGCTGGATGATGACGAAGACATGGATACCGATTTACTGGACGAGATATTCTAAATACTTAAAGGAGTTTGTTTATGTATGCACAAGCAACAGTTTGCGGCCGGGTAGGGGCAGACCCCAAATATTTCACCACTCAGACCGGCACTAGAATTATGTCGTTCGGTGTTCCAGTCACAAATACAAACAAAGAAACCGCTTGGATTCAGGTTAAATGCTTTGGTAAATGCGTTGATTTTTACGAGGGCAAGATCACCAAGGGAGTCTCTGTTGCAGCTTCGGGAAAGCTTACCCCGATGTTTTATACTGCCAAAACCGGCGAGCAAAAATCTGGATGGGAATTAAATTTGCAGCCCTATTGCCTGCAGTTTCCTATGGAGCCCCAAGGCCAGCAACAGCAGCCAAGGCAGCAGCAAGCCCCGCAACAGCAAGCCCAGTACCAGCCATATAATCAAAACCAAAAATTGCCGACTGCCCCAAATTTAGACGAAATACCCTTTTGACAAACAAATAAATTCACCCCAACTAAAACTAGATCTGTTTAAGTTGGGGTGCCTCATCTCTTCCGGTAGACTTCGGCCAAGCCTCTTCTCAGCATTAAATCGCTGATATTTTCCTGAGCTAAAATAACTTCGGCGATCCATCTCCCAAACGAATCTTTGCCTGAAACATGTAGATCTACTTTTTTATTTTGGATCAGATCAACCATCGCCTGCTTCGCCTCATGGCCCCCGTCTTCGTGCATTTCTGGGGTATCAATCCGAGCAAGTCTGATTCTTTTTTTGATAGACAAGGAATCGGGAGTTAGTAGAATCGCACAATCAATGGTGTCGCCGTCAACTACTCTTAAGCATCTTGTATTGCTATATAAAAACATCATATGGAGCCCCTTAATGCCTACGAATGGAATCAGCGAGCGCAAAGTTTTAAAAGGAATTGCGCACAAAGTAATTATGACAAAAATAAAAAACATTTACAAAAGGGACAATCTTAACGTGAGCGAGCTTTCACGGCTTTGCGACATCCCTTATGACCGTCTTAGGCGGCTGCTGTTCCATGATCTCAGTTGGGGCGCTGATGAGTGGTTTAAAGTGATGGTGGTCTGTGGTGCCGAGGGTGGAGTGCCCCAGATGTATCGGACAACACTTAAAGAGCTAGCTAACTATCAGAAGTCATTACGCTACAGAAAACTGATACCAAAAACACCAGGGCCTACCCGTGGGTATAAGCATAAAGAGCTAAAGTGTGATGAAAGCATCGAAAGCTTTGACTAAAATGTGAATTCTTGATAAAAATTCAAGGCATTTTAATGATTTACCCATCACGGAGTATTTACCATGGCAATCGAAAAAGAATTCCTAGCAATGCGATCAATTGATAGAGCCTTCGCCTCTTTGAAGACTGAAGAGGATCGGGAGCGAGTGGTCAAGTGGACTGTGGATAAGTATTCACCAGCTAAACCAGTTGAGCATCAGCAGCACAATCCACAGTATGCTCCGATGCAAGGCGGCATGCAGTCACATCACCGAGTAAACTAATTTTTTATAAAAAACTGCGGCTATTCGGGACCCGAATCCTCGAGGAATAATACGGAAGACCGAGCAATTCTACAATGTTACAGTGAAGATTTAAATGTTAATACGGGTTTTGAACGGGCCTTGGTTTTTAACCTTGGCCCATTTTTTTGAGGTGAAAAATGGCTCTACTGACTTTCGATGCCTTTCTCGGTAGTGGATCAACCCTAATAGCCTGTGAAAAAACAAACCGCCAATGCTACGGCATGGAAATCGATCCTCACTATTGCAGCGTTATCATCAAACGGTATGAAGACTATTCAGGAAAGAAGGCGATTCATGCTTAGACTTAAAAGCAAGCACAGGCTTCTCTGCGGCGACTCAACCGACAAGGCTGATCTAGACCGGCTTATGGATGGTCAAAAGGCTGATATGGTTTTTACTGACCCGCCTTATGGGATGTTTTTAAATGCCGATTTCAGTAAAGGCATTACCCTTAAGGGTGGTGTACCAAAGAAAGGTGCTCATAGTATTATGGGCCATAAAGGCTTAAAGCACGAAAATGTTATCGGAGATCATGAGGATTTTAACCCTGAATTTATTCCAATAGCCTGTGATTTAGCTACAGAAGTTTTTCTATGGGGGGCTGATTATTACGCTGAGTTACTGCCAGATAAAAATAAAGGATCTTGGGTAATTTGGGATAAGAGAGTGAGGGCAGATGGTGAAGCTATAAAACAAGCTATGGCTAGATCTGAGTTTGAGACTTGCTGGTCTAAGTCTAAACACCAGAGGGTAGTATGCCGTATGGTTCATTCAGGCATCTGTAGTATTGAGAACGATAAAAGGGTGCATCCTAACCAAAAGCCTGTAGCCCTAGCCGAATGGTTCTTCGACCGATGGGGCAAAGACAAAACCCTAATAGTAGACCTATTCCTAGGCTCCGGCTCCACCCTAATAGCCTGCGAAAAAACAAACCGCCAATGCTACGGAATGGAGATCGATCCTCATTACTGCAGTGTGATCATTAAACGCTACCAAGATTACACTGGCAAGGAGGCCGTTCGTGCTTAGAGTTAAAAGCAAGCACCGTTTGATGTGTGGTGATTTTTGAGGAAATAAAATGTCTTTACTGACTTTCGACATAAATGTTTCAGAGATTATGCAGGACCCAAACAATGCACGAAAACATGACGGGAAAAACCTGGATGCTATAAAAGGTTCCTTGGCGAAATTCGGGCAGCAGAAACCAATAGTCATTGATGAAAAAAACATCGTCCTGGCCGGAAATGGCACCCTGTCGGCAGCGAGGTCTCTAGGCTGGAAAACTATCACAGCCGTGAGATCGGCTCTTAAAGGGTACGATGCGACCGCCTATGCGCTTGCAGACAACCGTTCGTCCGAGCTGGCCGAGTGGGACCAGGAAATCTTAGACTCTCAGCTACAGGCGTTGTCTGCTTTTGATTTTCCTTTAATGGATATTGGTTTTGATATGCCTTCATTGGATGATGATGGTGGCGGCAAGACTGATGATGATGCTGTCCCAGAAACTCCTGAAAATTTTTATGGTGTGAAGCGTGGCGATATATGGCTGCTGGGTACTTATCTGGAATGTGATAATTGCAAAGCGAAAGTTGAATACGATAAGGCCAAGGTCGATCAAGTGTGCGAGGCCTGCAATGCTTAGACTTAAAAGTAAACACCGTTTGATGTGTGGCGACTCCTCAGACGTTAAGAACATCGAGAAGCTTCTTGATGGATCCAGGGTTGCGGGTTTTGAACGGGCCTTGGTTTTTAACCTTGGCCCATTTTTTTGAGGTGAAAAATGGCTCTACTGACTTTCGATGTATCCCTAGATAAAATCATGACTGACCCCAATAACGCACGTAAGCACGACCGAAAGAACTTAGATGCTATCAAGGCATCACTAGCAAAGTTTGGCCAACAGAAGCCAATTGTGGTTGATGAGAAGAGTATTGTTTTGGCTGGTAATGGCACCCTAGCTGCTGCTCGGGAGCTTGGCTGGGAAACCATCACAGTAGTCCGGACTAGCCTGACTGGATATGATGCTATGGCCTTCGCCCTGGCCGACAACCGAACGTCTGAGCTAGCGGAATGGGATCAGCCAATTTTAGGCACTCAGCTTGCAGCCCTGCAAGATTTAGAATTTGATCTCGCCGATATGGGCTTTGATCTCCCTTCGATGGATGAGCCAGAAGACGAGAAAAATGCTAGCAAGGAATTGGATCTTGGTGATTTTGATAATTTTGATCACAAGTGCCCCAAGTGTTCTTTTGAGTGGAACAAATGAACCCAACAGGCCCATGGCGGCTCACAGATCTTGAAAATATCCCTAAAAATGGCCTAAAAGTATTTAGCTGTTTCCACGGCGGCGGCGGTTCAACTATGGGATATAAACTTGCTGGGTATGATGTGCTAGGTGGCGTTGAAATCGACCCAAGGATGATGAAAGTTTACAGAGCAAACCATAATCCTGAGCACTCATACCTAATGGGTGTTAAAGAGTTCTGTAAAACGCCTGATAAGGATCTGCCGAGGGAACTGTTTAATCTGGACATACTTGATGGCTCGCCGCCTTGCTCATCATTTTCTTCGGCAGGCCCAAGGGAGAAAAAATGGGGTCTAAAGCACAAATTTAGAGAGGGTCAGGCTGATCAAGTTCTCGATGACCTTTTTTTTGATTTTATTGCTGTGGCTGACAAGCTAAGGCCTAAATTGGTGATAGCTGAAAATGTTAAGGGGTTGATTCAGGGCAATGCTAGAGGCTATGTAAAACAGATTTATCATGGTTTTATAGAAGCCGGTTATGATTGCCAGCTTTTCCTTTTGGATGCTGCTTTTATGGGCGTTCCGCAGATGAGAAAACGCACTTTTTTTATTGCCCGGCGCCGTGATTTAGAATTGCCCAAAGTTAACTTGGAGTTTAATGAAAAGCCGATCAATTGCAGAGACGCGGCCGATTATGTGGCTGCTGTTGATAGTGTTCTTTCTGAGGATACGCTTGATTTGTGGCATAAAACGATACCCGGAAAGAGTTTTAAAGATGTGCATCCTAGAGGATCAAGGTTCAATGATATAAAAGTCAGTGGTAGCAGGCCCTGTTTTACGATCCGATCATCTGGGGCTTTGTACCACTGGGATCAACCTAGAACCCTTAATAAGCACGAGCTACTCAGGTTCCAAACATTCCCCGAAGATTATAATTTTTGTCGCCAAAGCCCCCTCTATATTTGTGGTATGTCGGTCCCTCCGTACATGACCCAAAGGATAGCAAGTCATCTTAAAAGCCTCTTCCTGTCTGCCTGACTTTGCGGATTAGCAAATAATGATTGCAATTTTAAGTAAGCACTGTAATACCATTGTGTGACAATGGTTTTTACAGGAGTTTATTATTTTGTTTGCTTTGATTCTGACCGTAGCAGCAGGAATTACGGGATGGTTTCTTTGTATTTGGATTTTAATGTCATAAATGGAGTTGGAAAAATGGGTAAAGCATCTAAAAAAGCAGTCAAGGCAGCACTAGAATACAGGGACGAGGTTAGGCATGTTTATAATACGCTGCAGGGTGTTCAGTCACGCTACCTGGAAAGTGGAGGCTCATTAACTAAGCCCACGAACACCTTTTATCGCTGGTTGAATTACTACAACGATTTGGAGGAGCTAGAATACAGCAACACTACTGGTGACGAAAAATATGATCTCGTTTTGGAAAGCGTTGATAAGTGGGAAGGGAAAATTTCAAGTCTATTGCCCATTATGAAGAAAGAGCTTGGCATAGATGAGCCAGAGCCAGATAAAAAACAGGAGGAGCCAGAGCCAATTCCATTGGTGATGTCAAAGAGTGAATATTTGCTTGAGAAGGACGTAGCTTTAAAGGCCAGGAATCTCATGATCGGGCAGGGCTGCACAGCCAGTCTTTTGCCCCCACAAGCTCATGAGGCATACTTAGAAGATATGTTTGTTTTCCAGGGTGCGCAGATTCAAGCCCTCCAAGGAACCGCAAAAATAGTGGAGCTTTTCACAAAAATAATATGTGAGGGCAGGGCATGACTGCAAAGGAGGCTTGCTACTATATCCACAAAAAGAACGGCAGGCGCTATGCAATGCTTCAAGAGTGCAAGATACGAATCGGGGACTACTGGGTAGCTGGCTATGTTTACGTGCGCAATGGGAAAATGTTTTGCCGTGTAAAGAGTGACTTTGAAAATAGCTTCGTCGAAGAAACGATCCTTTGATCGAATTACTGAGGAATAAAACATCATGACAAAAATCAATAATAACCACATTACGTTCTATATCCCCAAGGAACGAAAGAGCTTTTACGATCGGGCCTTAAAAGCAATTGCTGCTGGCCCCGCAGACACTAGTGTCTCTAGGCATCTTAATGCTCTGATTGATGCTGACTTTAAAAAGAGGAGATTGATTGATGATGACGGCACACTGAATTTTAAGACTCTGACAATTCTTGAGATACCGGATTCTCTGCTGCTTGAGGAAGTAAAGCGCCGAGGGCTTTTTTGATCAATCCTTAGACATTATGCTGTCTAAATATTAGGCGGCATTTTGTCTTTGTGAGGAGAGAAATACCAATGCTGATAGATGTTGAGTCAATCACAACCCAGGTCCAAGTTCACCTCACCGAGGCGGAGATAAAGCGCCTAGAGCTAGCCTTGATTGTGACTGTGGATGAATTTTTAAATGAGTTGCCGCGTGTCAATCGGCTTGGAGAAGAGGTCGAATGGTGAAGCTGTCAATCCTTAGACATTATGCTGTCTAAATATTAGGCGGCATTTTGTCTTTGTGATCTCAGCAGTTACCTCAATTATCCTCAAACAATACAACCGCTGCCTAATCCTTGGGCAGCTATCCATCTTGTATCTACCTGTTTGCAATAGCTTTTATTTTGGCATTTAGCTTGCAATTAAATGGTTGACACTGTGGTACAGTACTGTATAACAGTAACCAGTGGAGGCAATGAAGCCAACAGGGAGACATCAAAATGATTAAGAATTGCAAAACAAAAGGCTGCAATAATAAAGTTGAAGAGAAGAAATATTGCATTGACACCACCACCAAGGAGATCGAGATGAGAAACGCCAAAATCAACATGAATGAGATCATCTACAAGCAAATCAACACCGACTGGAACTATATGGCAAAGAGAAAGGCAGAGAAAGCCGGTAACGGACACAGCACCTTGATCACCGCTGTCATCGAGGGGTCAAAAACTCTCCTCCTCGGTGTCAAAGTTTCTTGCGGTGCTGAGGACTATCTCAAGATCATCGACAGCGAGATGATGACCGGGGATCTCTTTGGCAGAGGCAACAACAGAGATGCATCTGAGAAATTGATGATGAGACGTTTCCTCAAATAAGGTTTCGGTGTATCGAGGGGGAATAGAATTCAGTTGATTGTGCGATGGGTGACTTGTTTTCAACAAAAGGAAGGAGCACAAAGATGACCACACTAACAATAGAAGTAAGCACAAAGATGACTAAGCAACAGATCGAAAAGAAAAGAAAAAAGCTTCTCGCATTAGGAAAAGATCCTCGTTTTGTTGAGATGCTTCTAAAGGGCGCAGTTGAACCAAAGAGGATGTTTTAAATGGAGCAATACAGATTTGACATGAATGATTTTAAACGGCAGATGAAACAATGGGTCAGAGATAACCCAGTCAGGAACAATGAGGATTTTAAATACTTCTGTGCAATGAGAATTCCAGATAGTCATGCATGGGTCATTGATCAGTCTTTGGCTTGGTATAAAAATCTTCGATTGAAGGAGGCGCGCACATGGAAACCTATACATTATGCATCCCAACTAAAATCCTTTCTGGGATTGGATAATTGACAAGTATCTCGACGATTTAGCAATAAAGATCACGACAGATTATCCTTGGTCTGATTATCTAGCTCTGTGATAGATTTTAGGGCTGTTGATAATTCAAAAGGAGAAAAAAATGCAGAAATTAAGCCAAGATCAGACTACTAACTCAAAGCATCTGACTATTAGAATCCCCGACGATTTATATGAGTGGTTGGAAGCTGAAATATTAAAAAGTGGATGCAATAAATCACAATTTGTTAGGCATTGCCTAGAATCAATTCGAGAGGAATGAAAATGGATTATATTTACACAAGAGTATCAACTGAGGGGCAATCAGCGGCTCTGCAGCTACTAGAATTGAAGGAGCTTTATCCAGGTGGTAAAACTTACGAGGAAACCGTTAGTGGGATGAAACACAGGCCCATATTAGCTGCTTTGCTTTTGAGCATGGTAGCTGGCGATAGGCTGATCATTTATTCCTTGGATAGACTAGGCCGCAGAGCCCACCAAGTGCTCACTATGCTCGAAGATTTGAAAAAGAGGGGCATAACACTCATCAGCAAAAGAGAGGGCGTAGACTACAATACAATGGCTGGGAAAATGGTCACTCAGGTATTCATCTCCTTTGCAGAAATGGAAAGGGAGCTGATTTCTGAACGGACAACGGCAGGACTAGCTGCAGCGAGAGCCAAGGGTAGTCTTTTGGGTAGGCCAACAGTCATACCGCCTGAGATAATAAAAAGGGCTGTGGATTTGGTCCAGAATGGCTACTCAATCCCCAAGGCGGCAGGCATGGTGACTTATATGACTAAGGAAAGGAACAAAAAAGGCTGTAGATTGGTGGGTCCACAGCCTATGGTCGAGGTTAATTTGAGCGTGAGCTATCTACGAAAAGTTATGAAAAGAAAAAACAATCAAAACTGATCACTCTGTCATAGCCTTTTTAAGCTTTGCTGCTCGCTGCTTAAAACGGTCCTTTCTTTCCATAATTCCAAACTTTCTTTCCAGCCACTTGAGCTTTCTGTATTGCTTCGCAGAAATGCTCTGGTATCCCTCTGGCAATACCGCAATTACAGGCGTATTTGAATGAACTTTGGCAAAAGAAATAGGTTCTGACTCAGTGGCAAAGTATTGTTTGTATTTCATCTCAAAATCCCTTTCGTTAGTGGTGGCCTAGCTATCTTAAGATAAAATGGCGCACATTTACAGCAAATCATCAATCCTAATGTCAATGTATTCCTCGAAATCGTAAATCTTTCTCTTTTTGAGAGTCACTATCAAGCAGTCATCTCTGATTATATGCGGCTGCAGAGAATCTAAGGTCAGTTTTGCCAGATTATCTATATCTGGCACCACACTTGGGTAGGGCCTCTTGTGAGCTGGCACGCTTCTAGGCCGCAAGAAGGCGAATACTAATTCAACCTTAACTGCCTCTGTATAAATAGGGTCATTTGGGTTAGTCATGGGGCGAAACCCTGGCTCAGAAAACCTTGCTATCTTTTTATTGAGGCTTTCTCTCTTGATCCGATCCATCGCAGCATATGTGCTCTTGGGGTAGTAGCCTTTGCCGTTGTGTGTGTGCTTTATTGCGGCTTTTGGCACTGGGCGCATCATTATCCGGCAATGGAAGTGCATATCCCTCGGCTGGCCTAAGATTAAATCCATTTTTACTTTTTTTCCAATTCAATCCAGTCAAACATCAGGCTTTCGCTGCTTGCAGTCATAACCATTACCCACTGGCGGGGATGGCCATCCTCAAAGCTTATTACCGTGCCATCTTGCCCTTTGTAGGGGCCTATTCTAATGCTAACTGCGTCCCCTAATTTAAATGGGGGGATTTTACCTATCTTTTGCCTTGCTTTGTGCAATTGCGAGCAGAGTTTTGAACAAAATCTTGCCTTCTTATCTGATCTACACGACATAGAGAAGGTTCTGAATGGGATCGGTCTTAGGCACATGACACATTCTACTGAAGTCTTAACTGGCATAACTATAGGCTCCAATGATTGACGCAGTTTAGCTTTGGGTCTCGACAATCGTCGCATAAGAGAACCCCTTTACTCATAAAGTAGCGGTCCACAGCCAAAACCACAGGCTGGTTACACTTATCACAGTCATCTATCTCTTCGTGCATGATTCATGCCCCTAATCTTCTTCTGAGTTACTAATATCAGATTGCATGGTGTGCATTTGAAGCCGAGGTTTCTAAGTATCGGCTTCCCATTGTCATTGTATGAATGCCAGTCACCGATATAGCTGACCATAGGCTGTTGGCATTGATGACAGAGCCTTTTCATTCTTTGCCTAGCCATAGGGTCTTTCCGTTGTGACAAGTGCATCCCAGGCCTTTAAAATAGCTGTGACAAGTCTCTTTGGTGAATGAGCCGCCCAAATCATCATTGGCCCAGCATGCTAGATCACATTTAGACCAATCTTCCTCTGTTGTGATGGTGGATGTGCATGATGAGGCTAAAAAAAGCCATAATACTGATAATTTCATCAAAACATAGCTCCCTTTGGAGTTGGCCCGCTTGGTGGTGGCGTTGGCTGTGGGGGAAACCAAGAGTAAGCTGATGGGATCGTCATTTAATAGTCTTCCTATTCTTCCCAGAAGCACGCTCCAAATACCAAATAGCCTTATCAATATCCTGGCTGAAGTTACCATTATGCCGAGATCGACAAATGTACTTTACCGCATTACCAAGATTAAACTCAAACTCCTGATCTTCGATGAAGTCAATGACCTCGATATTGCCCTTGTTGTAGTGAGATGGGTGGTCTACTTTTTCAACCTTTTCTATCTCCATTAGTCCTTATCCTCTCTATCGCTGGTGTCGGGGATGACCCTCAATTTACATTTAGAACAATACGCAAACTTTGTGAAACATCGGTAAAAGGTCTTTCCTGTACTTAGATGACCGCAGCCTGGACATTCGAAAAGAACTGAAGCCTGGACTACTTGGGGTTCTTTTAGGACTGCCTTACTTGATGTCATTTCCATACCGATTAAACCACCCATTATAAGATTTCTGAATACTCTTCGACTTCATCTTCGTAGCTCTGTCTTCCCTCGCCAATTTCAATACAGTTTTGACCATAGGCTTTTCGTAGAGCCCTGGAAATAGTTGGCGGCGGTTAAACCAAAATAATATGGCGGTTATTGATGCGAATGTTAGTGCTAGGGCTGTCATTATGTGCCTCCTTCGATTGCTTTAAGTGCTGTTGCTGCTGCTGCCATGGTAGATGGATCTGTGGTTGTATTGTGTATCTGCAATACCGCCGATGCTAGGTTGAATAGCGCCTCTTTCGGAATAGGCATGCATTACAGCAATGTCTAGTCTGCTAACGATGTCGGCTAAAATAACCTGTGTGCTCATCTTTTTCCTTTCCTTTTGGCTCTGGTATCATGTGGATTCTGAATAACCGGACATATCCATCCACATCTATCCAGCTATCTAATGCTCTCTGTGCTGCCTGCTTTGTGCGATAGGTGATCCCGTTTCGTGGGCCTTTTAACTCCCTCGTGTCTCTGTCTACTATAAGGTAGCCGGTCCTTATTGTTCTCATTTTTCTACCTCATCTTGGGCTTCTAATATATCTGGTGTGCTGCCGGTCACTCCTGTTGTCATGATCATGGCGGAGGATAAAGCCTCATGGTCATCTTGGGCTTCGAATTTGGCTGCCACTTTTGCTGAGTCATTCATTGCCTCTGTATTGTCAGGCTGCTGATTACTGTTTCTTAGCTGTGCTTGGTTTAGTCTGCGCTGCTCGCCTCTGGATATGAATCTGCCGTTGGGAGATCTTGGCTGGGGCTGCCTTTCTCTGGCCTCCCGTCTGATAGTGGCTTCTCGTAAGTGGCGCTGTGATTCACTGAGTTCATGAGCATCTGCCCTAGCCTCTGTCCGGATTCTGTTGAGGCTATCCGCTACCTGCCTCTTCCGATCCCACCAGGCTATCCCACATATGAGCAATCCAAATGATGCCATCCCGGCCAGGGGCAGGATTAGGAATACCATTGGGGGGATATCTGCTACTAAATCTCTAAGCATTTATATACCTCTGTGCTTGTTTATATGTCTGTTAGCTGAAATGAGGGCGAGGATGCCTATGGCTGTGGATATTACGGCGCCCCATCCTATGTGCTCGTAGAGACTGCCTAGGGCTGCCTCCTGGCCCCTTAGTAGAATATCTTGGCTGATCATCACGAATATGAGGTGGAGGATTACGGTGTATCTCACGCCCCCTGCTATGGCCATGACTAGGGTGGTGAATGGGTTGGCTAAGAACTTCTCTGCTGTTCTTAGTGTGGTCTCGTCGTCCATTATATGCGCACCTGGATAAGATTCATTCGCTCTCTAGTGGATTCGTCCAGTATGATCACGCCTGTTAATCCCTTGTGGATAAATGCTGCTGTGGCTGGGCAACACCTACAGTACCAGCCTGTTGATAGGTTGTAGAGCCATTCGTGTTTGCATGTTTGCTTTGCTGATATGCTTTGTGGGTCGGTTGGTGGGTGGATGGGCTTTCTGGGGTGGGTCGGCATGGTATTGACTCCTGATTCTGGTTAGTGAGGGTGGACGCTGTGCTATTTGTATGTGGGG
>Ga0307378_10007336_pt1 | contig 14872 bp, 13 predicted proteins | sample UN1MG_FD_202238 | JGI IMG/M metagenome (GOLD analysis project Ga0307378, IMG submission 202238) | Soil microbial communities from Risofladan, Vaasa, Finland - UN-1 | ecosystem: Environmental > Terrestrial > Soil > Coastal area > Acid sulfate soil | place: Finland: Risofladan, Vaasa | collected...
CCTCTTCTCTATTCCTGGCTGTTTGGAAGTACCGGAAAACGCTGTGTTTCTTCCCGGAAACTCGTGAATAGAGAAGAGGAACCCGTACTTCTGCCACCTCCACGGTACGCAAATCCCGGATGAACCAGAAAGGCGAGGGAGTCTATCGAATCCGCCCGCATCCCCCAAGAGCAGTTTCTCGGCCCAACCTGCCCCGTCACCCACCCAGGACGCCCAGCAGGATTCCCGCCAGCAGGGACAGGCCCAGCAAGAGGGCCACGAATCCTCCCAGGACGACGACCCAGAAGACGTCGCACGGCGGGGCCGTGGCTCGCAGTCGATCCAGCTTGCCGCTACGACGCATGCGGTCGAGATACTCGGGCCGTTCCTCCTGCAGTTCTTCCTCACTGACCAGGCCGGTCAGGACCGACATGTCCATGGGGAACTTCTCCGGCCGCAGATGCGTGCTGAAGAAGTGGATGGCAAAGACGAACCCGGTGGCCAGCAGCGCCTGCGTCGAGTGGATCACCTTGGCGACGTTCAATGCCCTGCCCGGCAGGAAGGTGCAGAACCAACCGGGGAACCAGAGGATCAGTCCGGTCGCCCCGATGATCACGATGTCAGCACACGCGCCCCAGAAGTCGAACTTCTCCCAGTAGGTCCAACGTTCGAAGGTCGGCTTCGGTCCCCGGCCGAAGAACCAGCGGACCATCTTGAAGAAATCCCTGAGATCGCGAAGGTTCGGCAGGGTCGAATCCGGCCCGAACATCATCCCCAGCCGCGAGGTGCCGTCGCGGGAGCCGATCACCAGCCGGCCGAGCATCCGCACCGCGTACACGACCAGGCAGGCGATATTGACCACGCCGAAGATGCGGTGGGCAACGCTGGTCGAGTCGAACCCTCCGAGCAGGTCGGCCACCGTCCGGGCCCACGGATAATGGCTGTATTTCAGCGGCAGGCCGGTCAACGCCAGCCCCAGGAACGACAGGACCATGACGGTATGGGCCACGCGATGGGACGGCCGGAAACGCACGTAGGCCGTGCTGCCCGGCACCAGGGACTTCGGACGCCCGTGCCTGGCCACGTGGATCAGACTCCGGATGAACCACAATAGCGAGTGCAAACCGAAGAAGCTGAACGTGGAGATCAGGAAGGTCATCAGCACCACGTACACCCAGTACACGACGGGGTCCCGCTCGGGGTCGCGACGGTCCGCATGGGGATCGAAGTCGAGGAAACTGGGCGGGGCGTTCGGATGGCACTGCCCGCACATCTGCGCCAGATGGCCGGCGGCAAGCTTCGAGTTCGGGTCGGAAGCCGGCGGCACGTCGTGGGCGCCGTGACAGTCGGAGCAATTCGCCGCCGGACCGTAACCCAGTGCGCTCAGCGATCCGTGGGTGCTCAGCGCGTAGCGGCTCGACTGACGCTCATGGCAAACGTTGCAGCGGTCAGGCAACTCCAGCCGAAAAGTGTCCGACTCGGGCGGCAGCGGGTCGTGCTTCGTATGGCAATCCGTACACGTCGGCTTTCGTTGCGGCTCCGCTTCCGACGTCACCTCTTCCGTTCCGGTTCCGGGGCCGCCTCCGCCGCCGTGTACGCTCTGCAGAAAACGCTCCTGGATGAAACGGTGGCATTTCGCGCAGGTGGCAGCGACGTTGGCGGGGTGAAGCGTGGATTGCTCTTCGTCCACCGGGTAGATGCCGTGGGCGCCGTGACAACTGGCGCACACGGCCGTGACCAAGAGTCCGGACTGTTCCAGGCTCAGGCCGTGCACGCCCCCGTTGTACGTGTCCAGAGACCCCTGGTGGCACTTGCCGCAGACCTGCACCTGGTGGTTGATGAACCGGCCGTCGTCGACCGGCAGCATGCCGTGTGCCTTCTCGTCGTGGCACGCACTGCAAGCCAAAGGTGCCCCGCTCTCCCATCCGGCCGCGGCATGTACTCCGTCCGCCACGCCGAGTTGTTGATCCTCATGACATCGGGCACACGATCTCTGCACCTGGCCGAGCGGGAACACGAAAGGAGCCACGACAGATTCCGTTTCCTCGACGTCGGTAGCATGGGCTTCGCGGACGTTCAGGGTCCGGGGGGCGCCCCCGTGGCAATCGTGGCAATTCACGCCTGCCCTGAAATGAACGTCTTCGGCCAGGTCCTCCGGGGGAATGAACAGCCGTAGCTGGTCCGTTTCCCACACGTCGGGATCGTTGTGGCACTGTGCGCAGGCGTTTTCCGCCGGCGAGAGTTGAAAACCGGCGATAGACTTTGCCGCCAAGACCCGTCCGCCGGACACAGTACACGTACTTAGAAACAGGATACCCAGGAGTGTTCTCATGTTGATCAATCCGTCTTTTCCCGTGCTCGGCGGGTCGTCGAAACGAAATGAGGCACTGACCTCGACGCGGCTTGCGCAGTGCCGGGGCCTTGGTGGGAATGGGTAAAGATTGGTGGCCGTCGTGGAGTTCGCCGTGGCGTACTCTACTTCTCGTCCCGGGTTTCCGATCCGGCATGCTTGGCAAAAAGCGCGTCGGAAAACAGGCCCACGATCGTGCCGGCGGCGATGGCGGCGCCGACCGCCAGATAGGCCAAGACGGGAACGGGAGCGAGGATATAGGCGATCGTCACGCCTGCCAGGAAACCCATCGAAATCAGGACAACCTGCCGGGTGACGTTGCGATGCGTTCTCCTCCCCGGTGTCTCTTCGGCCTCTGTGGCTTCGGCCTGCCGAACTTCGCACGATGGTGCTTGGGCAGTCACCGTCACGCCCGAGTCGGGCTCTGCCACCGCAGTGGCCGTCGCCGCTCGTTTCGGCGGATGGGCCAGGGCCGAGGCGGTTGCTTCGCTCAAGCGTCCGGGGCTGAGAGGCTTCTCCAGGTAGTCGGAAACTCCCAGTTGCGCAGCCTGCTCGGCCGAGTCCCGGCTGGGGTATCCCGTGATCACGACGACACGCAGTCCAGGAAACTCCTTGGTTACCGCGCGGATGACATCGAGCCCGTCCATATCGGGCATTTTGAGGTCGGTGAACATCAAGTCGAACCGCTCAGAGCGACACGCCTGCAACGCGTCGTTCCCGCTGCCGACCGTGTGGACCGAATAACCTGCCTCCGTCAAGGCACGTTTGCAGCTTTCACGAACGATCTCCTCGTCGTCCACGACCAGGATTCGTTTTTCGACGACAACCATTTGATCACCTCGCCATCCGAGATTGTTCACAGGGATTGTTCACAGGGGGTAGTGACCGCATTCATGCGGTTCTCTTGCGGTTTGGGCAAATCGGACCCGATGAATGGGGTCACTACGAATGTGATGCAATCGACGTGCCGCACGCAGATGGAAAAGCCGCCAAGTGTTCGGTGGCTGCGTAAGGTGTCGTGAGAAAAGCAGTTGCGAGTCCTGGAAGTCCGGCTGGATGCAGAGCGGGTCTCGCGGATTGAGGGGAGATGCATAGTTTTCGTATGCAGCAACCCGCGTAATCCTTCGTCCAATCGATGCTTTGGCCGCTGTTCATGGAGAAAAGAAGGTGCATATCATCGTTATGCATCTGCAAGAGAAAAACATGCACCCGTCACTCCTGCGACCTACACCCCGTCAGGAGGGTTTTCCTCCGCCGCCGTGACGTTGTGCTTGCGCATGAGGGCCTGGAAGTTGGATCGCTGCATTCCCACCTCGACGGCGGCGTGGGTCACGTTCCCCTGGTTTCGCCTCAGGGCTTCGCTGACGAAGCGGCGCTCCACTTCCTCCACCGCCTCCTCGCGCAGCTCCTTTTTTCGCTGCTTGAGTTCCTCGCTCGTCCTGGGTATCCGAACCGTCAGCGGCGCGCCCTCGCGGATATCCAGAGGCACTTGCTCCCGGGTGATCGTCTTGCCGGTGGAAAGCACGACGGCGCGGTGGATGGCGTTCTCCAACTCCCGAACGTTGCCGGGCCAATCGTAGTCGACCAGGAGATTGACGGCGTCGGAGGAGATCTCCGACACGTCGCAGCCGGTCTCCTCGCGGAACTTCTTGAGAAAGTGCATCGCCAGCGCGGGAACATCTTCCTTCCGTCGGCGCAGCGGCGGGACGTCGATCGGAACGATCTTCAGTCGATAGAAGAGGTCCTCGCGAAAGGACCCGTCGGCGACCATCGCGTCGAGATTCTTGTTCGTGGCGGCGATCAACCGCACGTCGGTTTTCTGCGTTCGCGTGTCACCCACCGGCGTGAACGTTCGTTCCTGCAAGACGCGCAACAGCCTCGCCTGGAGCATGACGGAGGTGTTGCCGATCTCGTCGAGGAAGAGGGTGCCTCCGTCGGCGACTTCGAAAAGCCCTTTCTTTGCCGAGACCGCGCCGGTGAAGGCGCCCTTGGCGTGTCCGAACAGTTCGCTCTCCAGCAGGCTGTCCTGCAACGCGCCGCAGTCGACGGCGACGAACCGCTTTGTCTTGCGGGGACTGTTGAAGTGGATCGCCCGGGCAATCAGTTCCTTTCCCGTGCCGCTTTCGCCGCGAATGAGCGCCGTGGTGTTGGTGGGGCTGACGCGCGCGATCAGATCGTACACGGCCTGCATGGCTTCACTCCTGCCGATCATGTTCTCGAACTTGTATCGGGACTGGAGTTCACGGCGCAGGTAGCGGTTCTCGGAAAGGATCTCCGTGGTCTCGAGTGCCTTGCGCACGGTCAGGGCAAGCTGGTCGGCGCTCAACGGTTTGGGAACGTAGTCGGCGGCGCCGAGCTTGATCGCCTCCACGGCGCTCGATATTTGGGCAAAGCCCGTCATGATGACCACCTGGGTGTCGGGGCGAACGGCTTTGACCCTGCAAAGGAACTCCAGGCCGGTCATCCCGGGCATTTTCAGGTCGACGAGGATGACGTCGTACGGGTTCTTCTCCGCCATCACGATCCCCTCCTTGGGATTCTGACTGGTATCCACCTCGTAACCTTCCTCCGACAACACGCGGTCGCAACTCTTGCACACGATCTCTTCATCGTCGACGACCAGGATCCTCGCGTTCTTCATTTGCCATCCTCTCGTTTCATGCCTGATTCGTCGCCCGAGCGGCCGGCGGGCAGCTTGATCGTGAAGGCGGCCCCTTCGCCGAGAGTGCTCTCCACGTCGAGGGTCCCGCCGTGTTGCTCGATAATGCCGTAGGAGACCGCCAGGCCGAGCCCCGTTCCCTGCCCCACGTCTTTCGACGTAAAAAAGGGATCGAAGATCTTGTCGATGTTCTCCGGCGGGATGCCCGTGCCGGTGTCGCGCAAGACGATCTCGACCTGGTCGGGCGCGGCCTGGCGGGCTTTGGATTCCGCGCGGGCCGCGGAAACGGTCGCGCGCGTCCGGATCGTCAACCGCCCGCCATCGGGCATGGCCTCGCCGGCGTTGACCAGCAGGTTCAGGAAGACCTGCTGCATCTGGCTGGTATCCATCAGGATCGGGGGAACGTCGGGGTCGAAGTCTCGCTCGATCTCGATGTTGAGGAAGAGCGCCTGGCGCTCGACCAGCGCGACGGCCTGCTCCAGCACGACGTGCACGTCCTGCCGTTTCTTCTCGGGAGGGCGCTCGCGGGAAAAGTCGAGCAGTTGCCGGATGATCGTGGCGCATCGGTCCGTTTGAGTGACGATCACCTCGAGGTCCCTCTTCTCCTGCGAGTCGCCGGGCATCCTCTTCGCGACAAGCTGCGCGAAGGTCAGGATGCCCATCAGGGGGCTGTTCAGTTCGTGTGCCACGCCGGCCGCCAGCAGACCGATCGAAGAGAGCTTCTCGGAGCGGACGATCTGGGCCTGCGCCAACGTCAAGTCGCGCGTCTTGTTCTCGACCTCCTCCTCCAGACGATGCGCCCAATCGCTCAGTTGTACCCGAGCTTTCCGCAAGTCCTCCGTCATGTTGGTGAACGAGCGGGCCAGTTGTCCGATTTCGTCGTCGCTGGTGGTCTGGATCGCACAATTCAAATCCCCCCGAGCGATCCGGCGGGTGCATTCGAGCAGCCGTTGTACCGGCCGGCTGACGAATCGGTAAATGAACAACCCCACCAGCCCGCAGATGAACACGGTGGACACGCACCCGAAGACGACCGCGTTGCGGGTGGTTTGCGCCACGCGCTCGTCGGCCTGTTCGAGCGAGACGCCGACGTCGACGACCCCCAGCAGGTTCTGGGATTCGGGGTGGACATGGCATGCCGCACTCGAGCAGGAGGGCTCGTTGTAGATCACGTCGATGGCCGCCAGGGCGCGATACCCCCGGTTCGTCGGGAACTCTCTGGCTCGCTTGGATTTCTCGTCGAGGCTCTCGAGCGGTTCCTCGGCCTTGTGACACTGATTGCAGGCCTCCTCGGTCCGATCCACCTCTTGGTTGATCTCGCTGGGGTCGGCCGAATAGACGATGACGCCCTGCTTATTGAGGATGCGGACGTGCTCGATGCCTTCTTGGGCGCCGACCTCCTCGATCATCTTGTGGACGTCCTCCCGGCGGGACTCCAACATGGCGTGCCGGGTGCTCCGCCGGATCGTGTTCGCCAGCCGCAGGGTGCTGGCCGTCGCTTCGGTGAGGATCTCTTCGCGCTGGCTCCTGGCGGTCAGGTACGTATGGAATCCACCGTACGCGATCAGGACGCAGGCCAGAGGGATCACGAGTCGCAGGCGAAGGCTCATCGAAGGTGTCGCCGGACAGACAGTCTTTTCGGTAGGCCAGAAGCGGCCGGTTCGTCTATCGAGAGAACCCCTTAGTATACCCGACGCCGCCGCCCATCGCCACCGCGCGCGAATTTCCCCGGCGATTTGACTACACGCGCCGCCTCTACTACAATTGTTACAACATGGACATGCCGCACCCGAGTGGGCGGTGTACCACCCACAAGGCCGCAGCGACTGGAAGTCCCCCACGTCTTTTTCACAAGAAGGAGCCCATCGGTGAAAACGTTCCATCACATCGGACTGGTTACGGTCGAGGAGAAGCCGGGCGAGATGTATTTCGACTCGCTGAAGGTCTGGGGGACCAACCCGGACGACGATCCGAACAAGGTCGAGTGGGTCCGCTTCAAGCCGGAAAGCCCGCTGGCCGACACGCCCGTGGCCAAGATGCCGCACATCTCCTGGGCGGTGGACGATCTGGATAAGGCAATCGAAGGCAAAGAGATGGTGGTCGGTCCGTTGTCGGTGGGCCAAGGGATCCGCATCGCCTATTTCATGATGGACGGGGCCTTGATCGAGTACCTGGAAATCAAGACTTAACGACTACCTGAGAACCTCGCGACCCATTGAAGGAGATTACCCATGACGAAGAAAAGCGGCATCACCCGACGCGCGGCGGTCGGCTCGGGACTCGTGGCGGCCACGGGCATCGTGTTGGCCAAGGCCGGAAACGTGCTGGCCGACGTCGGCAGCCGCGCCCCGAAGAAGAAGGTCCCCATGCCCAAGAACGAGGACTTTTACGACGCGGACGGCAACTTCCTGCCGGAAAAAGCCCGACAGGCCTACTACGACATGTTCGAACGGTTCGGCTATCCCAACCCGAAACCTCAGCAGGAGTTGATGTGGGTGCAGGACTTCGGTCTGGGCGATTTCGTCCACGCCGGCATGGCTGGCGTCTTCTGGTGGAACAACAAGGAGCACAGTTACTTCGGCCATTCGATCTATCTGCTGCCGGGTCAACAGATTCCCGAGCACAAACACGTCAAGACCGAGGACGGGGCCGCCAAGATGGAGGCCTGGCATTGCCGCTACGGCGAGATCCACTGCTTAGGCGAAGGTCCGGAGACGAAGCCCTGCCCGGTGAAGTTGCCCGAGAGCCAGGAGCCGTATCGGACCGTCAAGAACGCCACCCGCGTGCTGCCCGGCGAGGTGCTGGAGTTGAACCGGCCCGAGGCCTTCCACTTCATGATCGCCGGTCCCGAAGGCGCCATTGTCAGCGAGTACGCCACCTACCACGACGGCAACGGTCTGCGGTTTGCCAACCCGAACGTCAAGCTGGAATAGATTCTCCCCAGAAGGAAACGTGAAGCGACGGGCTCCAGCGATGTCTGGGGCCCGTCTTTTCTTGAGTGGGTAGTGGGTAGTTGTTGGTTATCGGTTATCCGTTGTCAGCATCCGTATACTGCCTGCTACTTGCCGCTCACCCGATCCCCCCGCAACGCAGTGCGGGGGCGTTTCGTTTTCCCCAAGCCGCGCTCACTCTGCACTCACCACTCACCACTACTCACCGTATACTGCCCACTACCCACTACCCACTACCCACTACCCACTACCCACTACCCACTACCCACTACCCACTACCCACTACCCACTATCCACTGCCCACTATCCTCGTGAACGTCCCCGAGACCATCCTGATCGCCTACGTCTTCCTCGGGTGCGTCTACTGGTTGCGGCAGGCGGTCGGCGCCGTGCGGATTGTGCGCGCCGTGCCCGTGCTGGCCGAGATCGATCCGCCCGAGCCGCCGGTCTGGCCGAAGCTCTCGGTGATCATCCCGGCGTGCAACGAGGCGGAAACCATCGAAACGGCCGCCGCCACCGTGCTTCGACAGGCCTACCCGAACCTGGAGATCATCCTGGTCGACGACCGGTCCGACGACGGCACCGGCGAGATCATCGACCGGATCGCGGCGGGCGACGATCGCGTGCGGGCGTTGCACGTCACCGAGTTGCCCGACGGATGGCTCGGCAAGGTCCACGCCTTGAAGTGCGGGCTGGAACACGCCGCCGGCCGGTGGGTGCTGTTCTCCGACGCCGACGTACACCTATCCGGCGACGTGCTTCGCCGCGTGGTGGCCTACTGCGAACATCGCCGGATGGACCATCTGGCCGCCGCGCCCGACATGTGGTCGACGACGTTTCTCGTGGACGTCGCGGTGGCCATGTTCCTGCGGAGCTTCTGCGTTTTCATGCGTTGTTGGGCGATCGAAGATCCCCGCTCCACGGCGTTTATCGGCGTGGGGGCCTTCAATCTGGTCCGCCGCTCGGCCCTGGAAAAGACGCCCGGTTTCGAGTGGCTGAAGCTCGAAGTGGCCGACGATGTGGGACTGGGGATGATGCTGAAGCGCTGCGGCGCGCGGTGCTGCATGGTCAACGCGCGAGGGCTGGTCGGGCTGCACTGGTATCCGAGCGTGGCTCACATGGCCCGGGGCATGGAAAAGGCATTCGCCTCGGCGGCCCATTGCCGCGTCGTGCGACTGCTGGCGATCTGCGCTCTGACGGCCGGCCTGGAGTTGGCCCCCTTGGCGGCGTTCATTCCGCTGGGCCACCGGGGGCTGTGGCCGGCGGGCGTGGCGATGATCGCCTCGGCCGTGCTGAGCATCGTCGTGCTGGCCCGTTGGACCAGGGGCCGCGTCCTGCCGGGACTCTTCTTTCCGCTCGGCGCGCTGCTGAACACGGCACTTCTCTTGCGCGCCGGCTGGCTGGGCCTCCGCCGCGGCGGCATCGTCTGGCGCGGAACGCTCTACCGAAGCCGCGTGCTGCGCCAGGGCATCCGCGTGCGTTTCCCGTAAGCGGCCCACCCTACCATCGATTGCGATAACCCGGCGGGAATGGCGCCGACTGACGTTGATTTCATCCCAAGACTCGACCGCCATTCCCGCTCGGGTTCATCGCCTGGTTCCGCCGGGCGCCGACGTTCCACCGGGAACACGGTCGTATGAGTCAACCAGTTCATTGTACGCATTCTTGACGTCCGCCCAAAGCGGCGGTGAGACATCGTGTGGATTCCCTTCGATCAATTTCTGCAGAGTGGCATCCGGCGATTGACCATGAACAAGAGCCAGTGACGCAGCAAGGATCGAAGGTGAGCGACTCATGCCCGCGCTGCAGGCAATCAACAAAGGAACCTGTTTGCGAATCAGCATGGAGGTCGTGGCGATTGCGGAATACAACAACTCGGGGGCGTTGCCGCTGCCGTCAACGACGGGAAACCGGCAGTACGTCAGATCGCGAGTCAACTGCGGTGGCGGTTCTTCGAAGGCCAAATCGATGACCGCGTGGATGCCCAAGTCGTGAACGCGAGAGAGATCACAAGTATCTCTGGCGTTTCCGATCCAGAGTTTCTGAGCGATGATCTCGCGCATCCATCACCATCGACGTCAGTTAACGGCGGAACTCTCCACTGCCCACTACCCACTACCCACTGTCCACTACCCACTGTCCACTACCCACTGTCCACTACCCACTGTCCACTACCCACTGCCCACTGCCCACTGTCCACTGTCCACTACCCACTGCCCACTACCCACTACCCACTGCCCACTACCCACTACCCACTACCCACTCAGTAATCGTACCACATCCCCGCGCCGAGCTTGTTCTCGAAGCGGTCGAAGAATTCGTACTGATCGCTCTTGCCGTTGTAGCAGTGCATGCCGATCCGGAAGAGGTTGCCCGACGTGCCGCGCCATTGCACGCCGACCTGGACGACCACGTTCCCGCCGAACTCGACCTCCTCGCGGAGATGGCCGTTGACGGCGATGAACGGCACCGGCCAAAGACCGGTCGGCGCCGCCGGGCTGTAATCGACGCCGAACTGGAACTCCCACGGCTCGGCCCCGTCGTCCACGCGAAACGCATAGGCCGCCTCGGCGTAGAGCCGCAGATCCTCGGTCGCGTAGAACGAGTGGCCCCAGACGATCGCGTCGCGGAGATAGTTCAGCCGCCGCGCCCCGGGATGGTTCAACAGGAACTCGTCGGCCAGATGGGCGCTGAGGTGGTAGAACGCCAGCTTCATCCGATAGCGCCCCCGCCCGAAGGTCAACGGAATGCCGTAGCGGAAGTCCATCGCGACCACGTCGAGCGATCCGGATTCGATCCGCGGGAAGACGGCCCCCTCGAAATCGATCTGCCAGCCTTCCGGCCGCAGCGGATCGCAGGTGCCGTAGCGGACCAACCCCACCCGGCCGCCCAACGCCACGTCGTAAAAGCTCCCTTCATGCTGCTCGTCCACCCACTGCGCGGCAAATCGCGGCTCCTTGACCCCGGCCAGATACGACCGGTAGATCAGTCCGTCGGGCAGCCACTGCCACTGCGGGCAGTCGGCGGCGAAGGTTGAAAAACCCGCGGCCTCGGAGTCGAGGAACAACGGTGGAGAGGAAGCGCCCGGTGGGTCACCGCCAAGGATGAATTCCTCGTCGAACAGTTGCGGCGCGGACTCGGTCGGCTGCGCCTGGCTCAGCACCATGCCGGGCGAATCGAACAGTCGCGGGGCCGGGGTAGCGCCGTTGAAATAATCTCCCTCGACTGGCGGAAGCCGAAACGTTTGGCCGGCCGCTCGACCGGGCTCTCCGATCGCCAGCACGGCGGCCACCGCCGCCACGGCCCACGTTGCGGCAAGCCCCGTGGCACGTCCCTGTGTCGTCACCGCAATCACCTGCTTTCCGGAGGCGAGAGATCCGTCGTCGTGCGCACAAGTTGTGGGGCACGTTGAAAACGTGCCCCACGCTAGAGGTTATTCGCCCGAAGAAACTCTCTCTTGGCCGAGCCTATGGAAACAGCCCCTCAACAGAAATATCGACAAATCCGGCACGGTTTCCCGGACTCCGTTGTCCCTACCCGCTTTGCCTCCCCAGCTTTCCTGCGCCGACCGGGTCAGGCAAGTTAGGCAACCCGTGCGGGCGCTTTTCGGCTCGAGCGGCCGGCGCGATACGCATCCCACACTCCGTGCAGCTACGCAGCTTCAAGTGGGGACGGACCAGATCCGACCAGAGTTCATAACCGGCGGCGTTCAGATGCAGCCCGTCGTCCTTGAAGATCTCGCCGCGGGGTCTCCCGTCGTCGCCGAGCATCGGTTTGTCGACGTCGACGAACGCCAGCCGTTGGTCCTTCTCGGTCACCGCCGCGATCAGCGCGTTCGCTTCGCGCATCTTGTCGATGAGCTGCCAGCGGCTGATGCTCGGCTTGATGGCGATGAAGACGATTCGCGTCTCGGGCAGGGCCCGATGGACCTTGGCGACGAACGACTGATAATCGGCCAGCACCCGTTGGGGGCTCTTCCCGGAGGCGACGTCGTTGTCCCCGGCGTAGAAGACGATGATTTTCGGCCGGTACGGCAGGACGATTCGTTCGGCGAAGTGGACCGAGTCGGCAATCTGCGACCCGCCGAAACCGCGATTGATGACGGGCAGGTCGGGAAAATGCTTCTTCACGTCCCAGCCGACGATGCTCGAACTGCCCACGAAGAGAATCCCTTGCTCGGGCGGCGAGGCTTGCCGATCTTGCGCCTCGAACCGCCCGATCGTCGCTTCCCAGCGGTTCTCCTGCGGCGGCGTCTGGGCATCCGAACGGCCGGCGGCCGCCAGCGCGACGATCGCGACGGGCAACACGTAGCGAGACATGACGGAGACAAGCGGCTTGCATGGCATCGGAGGGGGTCCTTTCACTTGGGAGCCGCGCGGAAAAAATCTGTTCAATGGGGTGGCACGCCCTGAGGAACGAAGGGCGTGGTTTGGCCGGTTTTCCACGCCCTTCGTTCCTCAGGGCGTGCCACCCTCGATGTACTCCACCGCCTTTTCCAACTGCGGATCGACCAACGGCTCGGGCTGGTCATTGCCGTTGCCGTTCCCATTGCCGGCATCCGGGATGAACAGGTCGCGCTTTCTCCGCTGCTCGTAGAGCCTGGCGAGATCCTCTCCCTCGACGACGACCTCGTATCCTTCGTCGGGCAGAATGCCCCATTCGTCCTCTTCGGTGGCGTCCGGGGCCTTGTGGATGTTCTTCTCGCCGACCCAATATTTGGCCGTGGTCAGTCGGATGGCGCCGTGGCCGCCGTCCAGTTCGATCAGGTCCTGGACGGTTCCCTTGCCGTACGTGCGTTGGCCGATCACCTTCGCCCGACCGTGCTCCTGCAGGCAACCGGCGACGATCTCGCTGGCGCTGGCACTGTAATGGTTGACCAGCACGGCGATGGGGAAGTCGCCGAACGTGCCGTCCTCCGTGGCCGGAAACCTCATGTGGACGACGTTGCCACGCCCACGCGTGCTCACGATGTCGCCCGACTCGATGAACATGTCGCAGATGGCCACGGCCTCTTCGAGCAATCCGCCCGGGTTGTCCCGCAAGTCGAGAATCAACCCCCGCATGCCGTCATCGACGAGTTCCGTCAGCGCCCGGCGGAGTTCATCGGGCGTGTCCCTGGCGAACTTGTTGATCCTCACGTAGCCGATCCGGTCTTTTCCCGGCAGGAAGAAATTCCATTGACCGTTTCGGATTCTGGTGTCGCCGAGGACGGAATCGACGTGGACGGTCTTCCGCACGATCTTGATTTCCACGGGATCTTTTTCGTCTTCGTGGAGGATCGTGAGGGTGACCTGCGTGCCCCGCTCTCCCTTGATTCGGCCGACGGCCTCCTCGAGCGGCATGCCTTGGGTGCTCTCGCCGTCGACCGCCAGGATCTTGTCGCCGGCGCGGATACCCGCCTCGTAAGCCGGCGTGCCGACGATGGGGCTGAGCACGGTGATTTCCTCGGTTTTCGGGTTGTACCCGACGACCATGCCCACTCCGTCGAATTCGCCCTTGATGTCCTCGTCGAGTTCTTTTTTCCGCTGGGGGGCGAGGTAGGCCGAATGCGGGTCGCCCAGCCGGCGCACCATCCCTTCGATCCCGCCTTCCAGCAGCGCTTCCTTGTCGATCGGTTTCAACGAACGCTGCGAAATCTTGTTCATCGCCTCGACCAGAATCCGGCCGAAGCGGTTGTTCTGCACGCTGCCGTGGCAGAGCGTCGAGACGACGGCAACCACCAGGATGACGACGATATTGCGACGAGGCATGGACCCGGTTCCGGTGGATAGGGAAGGAAAATGCTCACCCGACCTTCCTATTATGCTACCGTAGCCAGGATAGGTGACGCAAGGGGCCTCGTGAAACAGGGGCGGAAGCCCAACGAGGCAAGAAAAAAATCAGGGCAACTCGACGGATCGAGTTGCCCTGGCTAACAAAGGAACGGGTTGTATATATTCGGCCCCGACCGGCAAACGGATCTACCAGGGACCGCGAACGTAGTAGACGCCAAATTGATCGGTGTTGCTGGGCCAGGCCGGCGTCGGCCGAAATGCGCCGCCGTCGTATTGTCCGGGCCCGGGATAGTTGCGATGGAACTGGCGGCAAATCGGCGTGATCCGCGTGTTGCCCACGCCCCAGCCCCAATGGGTTTGATGGCTCGCCGTGGGAGGCACGACCAGAGCGACCGGCATCCCCCACGCCGTGTGGTAATAGCCGCCGTGCCACGGGTACCATTGGGCCTGGCGACATCCGCACGGCTCGACGGCGTCGGCCGAATCGACCAACGCGAACGCTCCCAGAGCCAACGCGGCCACGGCTATCGTCAAAAGAGCTTTCATCTTCTCGGTTTCCTTATACCATTCAATGAGACGTCCATTTGTGGACCAGCGACTGGGGCGCAACCGCCATCGGCGATCGGCCCAGGGAGCCGAAATCGAACAGCGTGTTGTTCCACGAAACGACGGTGCGGGTCCATCCGCTGCCGGGGTTGCGGCGCAGATAGGTCCGCCCGTGTGAGTACATGAACTCGTGGGGCATCAAGGGCTGGTAGGTGACGTACGTATGCCCGACCAAGGGCGGCGTCGGCCGGGGACTGACGTAGAGTTGGGCCCCCACGCCGCCACAAGCACCCGGCGGGACGTAGTAGTTGTAGAACAGGTCGCCGGCCGTGCGGCCGGCCTCTCCGCCGAAAGCCTGTTGGCTGCCGCTCGGGTCGAGGTTCCAGACGGCCGTTGCCGCCACAAAGGCGACCACTATCGGCAAGAGTCTGTGGGCCATAACGTGACTCCTCGAAATTGGGAAGGAATGCGATCCGGGTAGGTATCGTGCCGGGCGCGTCGCCCGATGATGTTGTCGGCGTGCTCAACAAGTGTCTCGGCTTGTGGTGGTCCTGCGGGTGAGTCTTTATATGCCGGATGTGGCAAAGGTGCCAAATACAAGGGAAAACCGGGC
>Ga0307378_10007337_pt1 | contig 14872 bp, 15 predicted proteins | sample UN1MG_FD_202238 | JGI IMG/M metagenome (GOLD analysis project Ga0307378, IMG submission 202238) | Soil microbial communities from Risofladan, Vaasa, Finland - UN-1 | ecosystem: Environmental > Terrestrial > Soil > Coastal area > Acid sulfate soil | place: Finland: Risofladan, Vaasa | collected...
CTTGCATGTGTCTACTCCTCATCGCCGGCTACCCGGCGGCTCGTTGAGAGAACTAGGACTTGAAGTGACCGTACTCGTCAAGGTTGTCGAGTTCGGGTGAGCATGCCATGTCGAACTGCTCCGAATAGTTGTCTCGCTTCGGAGCGGCGGGTGCCACAGGAGCCACGTAGGGAACCTGGGGAGCCTGCGGCTGCACCGGCAGCTGAGCCTTCAGCTCCAGCACGGGCTTCAGTGCCTCTTGCAGCATGTCGGCGAACGTCGAGCTCAACTGCGTCAGATCGCTCTTGGTAGCGTACTGAGGAGTAGGCTCGGTGGTCGGCTCAACAGTTGCAGGAACAACAGGTTCGATTGGCTCAGGAGCAGCCGCGACCACGGGCTCGGCAGCTGGCTCAGGAGCAGCTGCGACCACGGGCTCAGTCGCAACCGGCTCAGTCGGCTCGACAGCTGGCTCAGTGGGCTCAGCCGGGGCTGCGGTAACTGGCGGCTCGGGGGCCGCAACTACGGGCTCGGTCGGCTCGGTCGGCTCGGTAGCCGGAGCAACAGCAGCCGCAGTCGCAACTACGGGCTCGGTGGGCTCGGTCGGCTCTGTGGCTGCGGGCTCGGTCGGCTCGGTCGGCTCGATGATCGGAGCGCTTTCGGAGATCATTGTGGATGCAGTCTCGATGTCCGTCAGAATCGCATCTGCCTTGTCACTCAGCGCGTAGTCCGCTGCCTGCGCTTCCACACTGAGATTCTTCAGGCTGCGCTGGACACCGTCCAAGATCTGCTTCACGGTACGGTTGCCAGCAGGAGCCGCATCGATCGGAGGCAGGATCATATCAGCGACATTGTCAAGCGTCTCGCCCATCTGGAGAGCAGCTGCGTCGTCAATCTGGCCCCCGGCTTTCAGGACCGACAAGACCTCAGCGATCTTCACCGCTGCGACCTCGACATTCTCAAGCTTCGGTAGCACTCGCATGGTTTCTCCTGCTTCTTTGCGTACCGCGAAGACGCGATGATTTGCACCGTAGTCGACGAAAGCGTTCTCGAAAGGTTTGATCTCGAACAGTCGTCTCAATGTGCGCCAACGTCTGTACTTTACTACTTTCACGTAACCAGATTGACTCATGTATGGGGGTACCCGCAAGTTTTGGCAAGGATGTCAAGCGTCTTCGTAACTACTGTGCGGGAGGGCGAGTGTGTAAGCTAAGCTACTGGATATACTGTACTACGGTTCAACCGATTCTGCCTCTTCGAAAAAGCCAGCCATCGCGTGCAGGCCCAGGGACCAAGAATTGATGACACCGGACTCGATATCGGCCCACAGGCCGGGGTGTCGAACTCTCGTAGACAAGAGCCAGCTGCCTTCTGGTATCTCTTGCCCACCCAGACTGAAAACTGCTCGAGCCTGCCAGTTCTCCAGAATGACCACATCCTCTGGAGAGAGTGGCTTCCCGCCCTGGTCGACATGGTGGTATGAGAATGGTGTCCCAGCATTCTCCATCCAGAACACCATGCCCTTGTAAATCTCTTCCGCGCTGTAGATGTCAGCGTCGCTATCTGAGGTCCTCGTTCCGTCTGGGCGCTCCGGCTCAAGGACAACTCCGGTCACGATCTGTTCGGCTGTGTCCTGCTTCATGACCCGGAACGGAACGCGCGGGTTCACTCCTGACTTGAACACACAGGACGCAGCAGCAGCTGCATCCTGAAAGTTAGATGCATATGCCTTCGCTGTGGTGATGATCGAGGCTCGTTGCTTCGCAGGAACAAGCTGCAGAGCATAGAGCGTGTGGGCTTTGACGTAGCCGTCACTGTCACGCATGCGCTCATCGAGTTCGATCTGGACTCCAGGAGGCATCTGTCGCTGAACAGCTTTCAGAATGGAGTCGCTAACCGTTCGCAGGACAGGAGAAGACACACCGAGGTAGAGCTTGTTGGCCGAAATGGATTGACCAATTGTCACAGCACGGGGCTCGATGCCGATGGTGCCACTGCCCACGTAAGCGAACACTTCGTCGGCTGTCACCTGCGGCGTATCAGCAGCCGGCAGCGTCTTTGCTGCACAGGCCAAATCATCAGTGTAGCGCGGGTGGAACCCACGTTTCTGCATCTCTGTGCACAGAGCGCGCTCAAGCTCGATGTAGCAGCCGGTGCCAGCTTCTCCAGCTTCAGTGTGCAGCTGCTTGTGCATCCGCAAGAGTTCCGGAGTCGATACGTTCTGCGGATGGTACTCAGTCGGAATCCTCATCTTCAACCTCCAGGTGCGGAGCATTCTCAGGTGTAAGATCACCACTAGCTACCGCATCGGTGCGCTGTTTGTCCTTCTGCCAGTATGTGGGATCTTGGCCCTCTTTGGCCATTTGATCATCCAGGCGCTCACCGCCGATCAGGGCTTCAATGAGCGTACGAGGCAGGAGATCAAAGCACTTCTTCAGGGGAAACTTCATGTCATGTCGCATGACAACAAGCGCCTCGTAGCACAGCTCGATGCGCTCTTGAACGGCTTTCGATGTCGGTTCCCGAAGAGCCGTGCTCGGATCATGGAATGATTCATTGAGAGCACGCTGGACAGCAGCGTAGAACTTTGGCTCCATCTTCGGGTTCACGGCGAGGTCATCTTGTAGATGTCTTGGGACCTCGATGGGTGGCAGTTCGAGCTTCTTTATCTGCTGTCGGTAGCCACCATGCCCATCTGGAAGGTAGAGTGCGTCACTCATCTGGAATCTCCCGTTTCTGGCGCTCCGCAAGTGCCTGCGAAGCAATGAACGTTCTGGCTTCGTGCTCTCCTCGCACGAGCTGCACGAGTGGAGCATCAGAAGAGTTCTTGAATCCAACACGGATACCGGGCTTTCCACTGGACAGCGTAGCCTCTTCGATTGTCACAGGCCTGCCTGGAAAGCACTCTGGACAGAGCGCGAAGAAGACCTGCCCACCCCATGTCACAACGATTCCATCAGCCAGTGGCTTCGTGCTCCGACAGTAGTTGCAACGATACTGACCGGCTTCAGCGAGATTGGTTGCATCACGCAGACGCGCAATGGTGGAGCTACTTGGCATCGTCTTTGTCTCCGCCCATCACTTCTCCTGCTCTGGGCACAGGTACCTGCCCAGGCCTGGTAGGCGTCGATGCGCCCATTTGCGCCTCCAGAGCGACAGTCAGCTTGCTCAGAAAGTCGGACTGCTCGTCTGATTCCATGAGTGCTGCAGCAACGAGTTGATTCTTGGTCTGGAGGATGGCAGTGAGCAGCTCTTTCGGGAGTTTGCTCCAGACACCGAGGAGATCTTTGTAGTCTCGATCGAGAATGTCTCTGGCCTCAACGCGACCGTCATCAGGCGTGAGGATACCAGCCTGTGTCAGCTTGGTGACGATCTCTGCACGCTCTGTTGGAGCCTTCGGTGGGCGTGGACGCAGCTTGTGGCGTAGTGTCTGAATGCCCAGATCCTTGAGCACTGTCGTGGTCACACGGTCGTCTATGATGTCTCTACGAGGATCGTAAACCTGCGCCTCCGCAAAGCGATGACCATGTTGCTGTAGCTCTTTGCCACTACCCTCGTCGTCGCCAATCTCACTTCGTGGAAGTCTGTATGCCATGCGGCTCAGCTTGCCAGCGTTCTTTTGGTAGTTCACTCCGAGCGAATCTGTGTGTTGCTCACTCTTTGTCTTGACGATCTCCATGTCTGGATTGGGAGATATGCCACCAGCAGTCGTCTTGGCGCTACGAGCCTGCAGGAAGTAAATCGATTTCTTGCCGCTCGCCCTATTAGTAGTAATCTCTTCCTGCAGTCTGTCCATACTCGCTTTGTCAATACCAGACCCACCAGACACCAGTACGAACATCTGCGGGACCTTCTGGTCTGTGAGGATCGTTCTGTTCTCCTCCTCGAGCTCTCGAGCTCCAAGAAGGCTTGGATATACTCCGGTCCAGTCTGGTTTGCCGTACGTGGTATTGACAGGAGTTTGCAGCTGGAAGGAAAGCAGCTCCGTGGCTGGAAGAGCTGGGATGCGCTCATCCGAGCCTTCTATGTCATAGAACTCGTCGTGCTGCGTGTGCATCTGCTCAAGCGTGTGATAGTACCTACCAGTCTTACGGGATAGTATCCGTGGGTCACCGAATTCTTTGTAGACACCAACAGCGTTTCCTGCACTGTCTACCTGTACGTAGCTACGGAAGCGCCGCGGCTGCCATTCCTGGCTCCAAGACAGACAGGAGACTGGCACGCGTTCGAGTACCGGAATGATCGCTTGGTCCATGGGTCTGGCCCGAACAGTCCACGAGGGAGTCCAGATCAAATGTGATGGCTGCCCCATTGTGTTACGCAGCACTTCCATGTAGCCAGTACCCATGATTTCCATGTCCAGTCCAACGAGGCTACGTGTTGCTCGGTACGTGGTGCCGGGACAGCACCTTGCAGTCCATGAAGCCAGGAACTGACGTTCATTGTCCTGGCGCTTTGCGAGTCTGGCGTGCGCAGTCTGGATCTCCTCGTCGGTGGCGTCGATATCCGCCTCGAAGTCTCCAGCGGCCAGCGTCTTCTCGTAGATGAGAGCCTCCTTGACACGAGAACGGGACTCTTCTCTTGTCAGGTCGATGTAGGGCTCGAAGACGACATTGGCAGCGTAGACGTTCACGTTGATCGCAGACAGAATCGGCGCGAGATGCGGTGACAGTTTGTAGACGGCATAGGCGTCTTCTGGCCTCTCAACGGGTTCCACGATGTATGTGCTGTCATCATCGCTACCGAACAGCACACCGAGAGTGTCGCCCACGCTACCAGGGGTGTGATCACTGGGCGATGAAGCGTCTAGCGTCGCAAGTGAGACTGATTTACCAGGATTGGGGTCATCGGGAGCAGTCTGGAGCGGAGACGTCTTGCTTCCGCCAGTGGCTGCTTCCTGAGAGAGATCTGCTCGAGTGAGATCGGATGTTTTCTTGGGTTTCATTCTGGCCTCGTAACTGCTTGATTGCTCTAGACTAGCCAAACTCCCTTGAATTTGCCATCTTTCCGTGCCACCATCTGCCTATGCCTTGTACCAACTGGGAAGCCCAGCAACGTGCTCGCAAAGCTCGGTATCTCATGCGATGCATTGAGATGATGGGCATATCTCACCACGAGGTGGCCCGAGCACTGGGTGTCAATGTCAGACGGATAAAACGTCTCGGGCAATCAACGCCCCAGCTGCACGTACTGTACGAGCTCGGACAGTACATTGAAGACCGTGCAAGGCGCATCGCTGAATCACAGCCGAAGGTCGAGCGGGTCAAGTAGCAGATACCGGGCTGTGTCGCCATCAGGCTTGTAATCCTTCGATGCGTCGAGAATGAGCAATCTGCGTCCGTTGCTCTCTGCTTCCACTTGCAGTGCCAGAAGCTTGGCGTATTTGTCAGACATGCCACGCAGCACAGCATTTTGCGTCCTGGCTATCCTCGACCACTTCATGATATCTGCCACGTCACGCTGAGTCTTGTCGTCAAAGTAGACAGTGGATTTTTTGGGTTTCTTTGCCATATACCGTTATCCGTTAAAGAGAATGGCAGAGCTTACCATATGTAATGCTTGCCAATCAACTTGTTGCACCGTCAAAATAATGGTTAAGACGTGGCGCAACGACAGCGTTTTCGAGAGATCTGCGTCTTGTGGCCAATGGAGACTCTTCGAGAGCATTGAGATACTTAGGGTAACAGATATAAATTTTGCCCTCACTGCCTCTCCTGCAGTAGCCTGACCTCTCGATGCAGTTGAGAGCATTTGCCAACAAGGAGTGAGGAAAATGTCTATTGCAACACTGAGTACCATCGCGCTGACCAACTTCAAGGGTTCTGCAAACGTCACCAAGCAGGACAGCGCTTCTCTGGTGGGTATCATCAACACTGTCATCGCCAAGGTGAACGCGGTGATCGCCGACATCAACCTTGGCAGCGTCGATGTTCTCGACGTTGGTAGTGGAACGGGGGCCTACTACGGGACCTCAGACAGCTGGCTCACCGTGGACGGCACCAATCCTCCCACGTTGTCTCGTCTCCGCATTCAAGACGTGACCGACGGCTCGTTTGGTACGATCATCAACACCAGTGGAACGCTTTCTGTGATCTAGTTCTCTTGCCGTAAGCTTCTCCAGAGCTAGTGGAGGTGGGAGTATGTCGAACGTTCAAACGCCTCTGGTGATCTTTGTGGTTGAGAGCCAGAAGTGGTGCTTCGCCAACATAGCAGCAGTGCTTCAACTAAAGTTGGCAGAGCACTTCCGCTTCAAGATTATGCAGGCGGGTCGCGTCGCCAGGGAAACCTGCGACGTGCTCGTCTGCTTCTGGTGGGATCACACTCTCCGCGTCAAGGCCAACGTCAAGACCAAGGCTGTCGTCACGTGTCTGTACGACGAGCTGAGCTGGCACATCAATGACCACAGCAAGGCGCAGTTCAAGCTGGTACTTCGCAACACAGACGTTCTTGCTGTCTGCAACGAGGGCATAGCGCAACGCGTTCGTGATCTGTACGGAGACCTGACGCCGGAGATCATGCTCATTGAAGACGGTGTTGATACCGATCTATTCAAGCCCACACCGCTGCCAGTTAAGTTCAGTCTAGGCTGGACAGGCAATAGCAAGAGGCACACTCCAGGAGGGCCTGACGACCTCAAGGGGCTTTCACTGATCAAGCAGGCAGCAGCGAGCACAGGAACAGAGCTTCGTGTTCTGGACGCCTCAGCTGGTGGGTCTTGGCCGCTGTCCGCGATGCCCAAGTTCTACGACGCTGTTTCTGCTGTCATCATTGGCAGTGCTGTAGAAGGTACGCCCAATCCATTACTCGAGAGCATGGCATGTGGTCGTCCGGTCATCTCAACACGAGTAGGGCTAGCACCAAAAGTGATCTCTGAGGGAAAGAATGGATTCCTCGTCGAGCGCAGCGTGAGTGCGATGGCAAATGCTATCAGCCAGCTCGCGTCGACTGGCCACATGGAGCTACAGGCACTGGGGCGCAATGCCCGTGCCACAGGTTTGGAGTGGAGCTGGGACAAGAAGTCCGCGGCCTGGCGCAATCTGCTGCAGCAAGCGATCAGGGTAGGTGAAAGGCGACCGGAGCCTGCAGATGCACCGCGAGATCAATTGACACTGTGCCCGGTTCAGGTGATACAAGGATCGCCTCCAGCTGCGCCTCGTAAGGAAGTGTCCAATCCACCGAAGGTCCTCGCGATCTCCGACGTACGTGGATGGGCGTTCCACGTCAACATGATGGACATGGCACAAGCTCTTGAAGACCAGTTTGACGTAGATCACTGGTTCATTGAAGACTGGGTGCAAAGTGGACTGGTCCCGGACTTCGAAACATACGACACAGTGTTCTGCATCTACCATCGATGGGGTATTGACCACATTATACCCTGGGACCGCACCGTGGGTTCTCTACGTGCGCAATGGTTCTGGCCTGAGAACCAGGAACCACCAGGTGTGGAAGAGTATAGCCTGGTGAATCAATTCAGAGCGTTCCATGTTGTAACAAAACACAACTACGATGAGCTGAAAAGCTACTGTCCGGACGTGATGTACCTGACCAACCCCGTTAACATGAAAAGGTTCCCCAGAGCCACTGACGTAGATGACAGACTTGTCGCCTCGTGGAATGGCAACGCAAAGCATTACAGTGGGAATATTGATGTAAAGGGTTTCTACTCTATCATACTCCCGGCTGTGTGTGCAGCACAGTGCGAGTTTGTCTACGCGGAGTACAACTCAAAGCGTCTAGCTCCGACTGAGATGCCTGCTTTCTACCAATCGGCCAATGTGGCTCTGTGTCTGTCTACATACGAGGGCGCATCGAACTCCACAATGGAAGCCATGGCGAGTGGACTCGCGCTGATTACCACAGATTGTGGCAATCATCGTGAAATGCGAGACAATCAGATAAGAGAATATGGAGAAAGCGGAATCATCATTCTCGAATCCCGCGAAGCGAGTAGCGTTGTCGAGGAATTGAACGGGCTACAACGTGATCTCAAGCGTGTCAAGGCAATGGGAGAACTGAATAGAACCGAAATTGAAACTCATTGGTCCTGGGACGTGTGGGCGGCAGGGTACGCAACGTTCCTGAGAAAAGGCTGCCAGTAGCCCATGCCAGCACGTGAGGGGTTAGTAAAGCCCATGCATCTTGCTACCATGGCAGAACGACTGCGAATGCCAAGCGGCTGCCAGCATCGCTGGTATGTATTTGCCGCACAGTACGTGAAGGAGAAAACTGTGCTGGACGTGGGAGCGGGTAACGGATACGGATTGCCACTGCTCCTAGCCGGAGGTGCCGCGCTCGTAGACGGGATCGATCCGCTACCTGTTGGGCAAGTAGTTACAGCGAAGCCTATCGAAGACGTGGACTGCCAGTCATATGACTGCGTCACCGCAATGGATGTGATCGAGCACGTAGACGCAGATCGAGACTTCCTGATCTGCCTGCTCAGAACCGCCAAAGAACTGGTGATTCTATCTACACCCAACTGGAGACAATGGGGCTGCTCTAATCAGCATCACTATCGAGAATACACACCAGCAGAACTGCGATCAGTGACACAAGAAGCCACAGACGCATCCGAGTCAGAGTGGTCAGTTGAGTTCTGGCTGTCTAATATCAGCAAAGACCTGAGTGTGTACAAAACTGATCCATTGCGAGACGATGAGAACGCTGCAAACTTCGGTGTTGTTTTACAGAGAAAATAGCATGTCGAAACGAATTATATATTTTGGTGGCGCACGAGGAGTTGGCAAGACAAGAGCTTGTATTGCACTGGGATTGGATGCAGAGATAGGTTTCATTAACGGTGCGCCGGAACCGATGAGCTTTCCGTGGCCAGCGACACGAGTACATCCTGGCCAGAGAGTGTGGCCCGGTGAGTATGCAGAAGACGGCAGTGCGCTTCTGCATGACTACTCCAATCGCGATGCTTATCGTAGCATGTTCGGCATTCCCCTCGATGCATCTCTTTGTAGAGTATCCGGTGACGGCCTCTCGGTAGCAAGTACTAGCGCTGTCAGCAAGAGCGATGCTGATCCTTGGTCTGTTACTATCGATCTGCTGCGTCGTGTACAGCAAACAGTACTCGAGAAGTATGACTATGTGATACACGACATGCAGCACCGAGAAACTCTGCGTAGTGATGAACGTGCCATCAATTTAGCCACTCCCGCTTCCACCGTGCAGGAAAGAGCAAATGGAGCAGTGTGGGGAGGCCGCGCACCCTTTCATTACAATGAGCACTTAGAAGCTTCGCGACAGCAGTTTTGGAAGAACAGCGACGTATTCTGGTGGAACGCGCAATCAGCGCAACAGCAATCCAATCCATGCCCATGGACTCCAGCGCCAGCCTGGATCAAACGTCAGATAGCTGCGCTGTCTCCATGGTATCACTACTTTGTACTCGGTGGGATACCAGTTGGATACGCAGAGTTTCAGGGAAAGTGGAGCGCACTTCGCAAACATCTACCAGACAATCTAGCCAATAAGACATTCTTGGATGTTGGAGCAAATGCTGGGTACAATTCATTTGCTGCTGCTGCAGAGGGCGCAGCAGTGACAGCAATCGAATCTTCAGATATCTATCTGCAGCAAATGGATCTCGTCAGGCAGACCGGTGAGTACAAGGTTAAGACAACTCAGCGCGTGCAGTGTATTCGTGAACCCGCGCAATGCTACGACCTAACCAAGGATCACTACGACATTGCCCTGTTATCAGCAGTGCACTACCACATCAATCGCTCAAGTGCCGCACCGTACAGGAAGCCTAGAACAGACTGCGCATCATTTGATCTGTGGCCCATCAATGACAGTCTCACTGTGGTGCTAGAAGACTTGTTGATAGCAGCAGAGCGTATCTACATCGTCACAAATGTCGATCACTATCTGAGGCCTGACAATCCATTTGCAGAAGCAGATCCAGCGTGGCTCGTACGAGCACTCTCGATTCTGGGCTACAGGAATGCGTGTGTGCATCAAGGCTTTGGTAGGTCTATGATCGTCACTGCCAACGGAAGAGCATAGGTACTCCATGACACTTACAGAGCACGCAATCCCGTCGCTGCAGCCAGGTCCAGACCACCTCACGTTTATGCTTGGCTGGAGATGCAACGCTGCTTGTGTCCAGTGCTGGCAAGCAGCAGCTAGAAGAAGCGGAAAACTGGCCAAGAATACTGCGCCGGTAGAGACTGTAAAAGCTCTCATTGAGAAGTATTCGCGCACACTTCGTAGTGTGGAACTCTGCAGCTTTGGCGAGACAATGCTGCATCCTCACTTCGGAGAAATCATCGCGATACTGCAGAACTGGTACGCACGTTCCGGATCAGAACGGCAACGCGTCAGTTTGATAACAAACGGGTCTCTGCTGCACAAGCACATGAGCATCGGTGACATGCCGGGGCAGATCACAGTGTCATTCGATGCGCCAACTGCAGAAGTGTATGAGAGCATTCGTGTTGGCTTGAGCTTCAGCACGGTCTGGGAAAACATACAAGCTTTCGCAAAGCGAGAGAACCATTCGCATCGACAGATTGGAGTGAACATGACCATCTTCGAGCGCAATGCGGAGATGGTGTGGCCAATGGCAAAATTGCTGTCGAAAGCTGGCGTGCATTACTTGTCAACAATCCGCGGCGCGAATATGGGAATGACTGCAGCTTCAGCGGAAGAGCTCAGCGCGGATGATCTGCGCGTTAAGCAGCAGATGCATCGTATAAGACAAGAACTGCCCAATTTCACATTGCATGATAATTACAGCACAGGATCCGCACATCAGGATACTACTGCACCAGCAGCATTCAGATTCTGTCCAACGCCTTGGAAGTCCCTCGACATCGGGAACGATGGAGTGGCTCACCCTTGCTGCAGAGCATATGACACAGAGCTTGGTGCTCCTCTGGTTGATAGCGACCCCTGGATGCATCCTACTCTGCAACGACTGCGCGAGCAGCTCATTGCAGACGCTCTAGATACAAAAGAGTTCAAAGACTGTGCAGTCTGCCCCATGCGCTATGCATCATGGTCGCAGTTCTAGAGATGCGCAAAGAGTCACTGAATGCCACAGTTCGTTCCTTCTGACAGTCCAACTCGCAAAGATGGAGATCTGAACATGTCTAAACTCGAAAAGTTCTTGCCGATGCTCCAATGCATCAAATGCCACAACGACCTGAAACTGGCGAAGAGGAAAAGACCGCATGACGAACTGGTGTGCACATCATGTGGAAAGAGGTATCCTGTTCGTGATGATGGCATTCCAGTATTCACAACAGAGTACGATAGCGGTTTCAACCATCGATGGACCGCTCATCCCAAGCCGCAAGCAGAAACAGAGTCAGTATTCTGGAAGAAGACTGGGTGGTCACCAGATTACTTGAGGAACAAGACCATTCTCGACTACGGCTGCGGTTGCGGCAGATTCGCAGCGATTGTCGAACGCTGCGGAGCGCAGCCGATCTGTCTCGACGCAGCAATCGATGGACTCCACGCGACTCTCAAGAACGCGCCAAGTGCATTCTGCGTCCAGGGTGACATGCTGGCTTCTCCAGTGAAGCCCAAGATCGCCGATGCCGCCTACGCGCTCGGTACGCTGCATCACACGAAAGATCCACGAGAAGCTTTCATGCAACTAGCTGGCACTGTCAAACAGTACGGAACGCTTGCTGTCTGGCTGTACACGAAACACGTCACCGATGACTCACTGCTTCCAGCCCTCGAGCTTTTCCATGCAATCACCAGGACGTGCCCACCAGAAGCCTTGCACAATGCCATTGCTGAGTACGCTGTGGCTACCAGGGATGCGTACGCTGGCGAGTGGGGTCCTCTGCAACAGATCCTACGAGTCTCGAACTCTCCTGACGATGAAGAGTGCATCTCTGACACGTTTGACTGGCACTGCCCGCAGTACAGGAGCTGGCACACAGAAATAGAAGTGAGCTCATGGTTCACGAGTGCTGGATATGAGAACATCAGAATCGGCAATTTTCCAGTGTCCGTAACTGCGACCAAGAAGTAGGAACGAGATGTGTGGAGTAGCTGCAGCGATCAGACCTCTTGGAGCGTGTCTGGCTTGCAAGGCTCCAGGCATAGCGATATTGGAGCAGTCGCACCGCGGGCCGCACGCCAGCGGATCAATTGACATGCAGCTGCCCTGGGCTACGATCAGCGTGTCGATGAACAGACTGAAGATCGTTGATCAGTCCGACATTCCTGTTCCCTTCCAGTATAAGTACTGCGGCGTAGTGCTCGCTCTCAACGGTGAGATCTACAACTGGAGTGTACTACGTCAGGAGCTCGGCGGTCCCTGGGAGACAAACTGCGACGCCGAAGTACTCGCACGAGCCTACCGTGAATGGGGGATCGATGGAGCCCTCGCACGTTTCAATGGCATGTTCAGCTTCATTCTGATCGACACGTACACGTTCACGATCCACGTGGCAAGAGACCGCTTCGGACAAAAGCCACTGTGCTACGCAAAGCATGGCGAGCATTTGTACCTGAGCAGTGAGGCCAAGGGGTTGCCCATCAAGCTGGCAGAGACAGCGTGTCTGGACATGGACACGCTGGAGTACGACGTGCTGGAGGACATGCCCCTCGCCGGCGTCAAACAGCTTCTCCCTGGGCATCGGCTGGAGTTGACAGGACTGGGAGATCCCAAGCTGGTCTGCTGGTACGAAATGCCAGAAGTGGACGAGTGCACGAATACTGAAGAGCTCCTCGATGAGCTGGAGTCACTCCTGCTTGATTCCGTGTTCATGCGCTGTGATGCAGAGGTTCCAGTAGCATTGCAGTTTTCTGGAGGCCTCGACTCAGTACTGATTCATACCGCCTGCAAACGGCTCGGGCTAGATATCCCATTATACTGCGTGACAATGGATGAAATCGATCACATCACCACAGCGCGCAACGCTGCCCCCAATGACTGGGTCATTCCAGTAGAAGTGAACAAAGCGCAATTCTTTGAAGCACTGCACAGTGTAGCTTTCCACCTGGACACTCCAGCGACATGGACGGCTGTCTGTCAATACCTCATGAACGAAGTGATCGCCAGATCGGAGCGTATCGTAGTCTCTGGTGAGGCAGCCGATGAGCAGTTCAGTGGATACTCCAGATATCGCGCGCTTTACTGGCTGGAGAGATCTCGGCACGGAATGCTGTCACTGGCTCAAAGTGACCCGCACCTCGCAGGGTATCAAGCACTGATCAACCTCGTTAGCACCAGCGAAGACCCCGTTGCAGCACTCCTGGACCGTGGAGGAACGTCGGCTACCGGCATGCGTGCCAAGCACTGGATAGCCAAGTACGGTGGCTCTGGCCCGTCCTGGCGGCGTCTAGCACGTACTGAGTTCCATACGACAATGGCAGTGCTCCTTCGCATGGCAGACAAGATGGCGTCAGCCTGGTCACTCGAGAACAGATGCCCGTTCCTTGACTATCGAATCGTCGAGCTCTCTACAAGAGTTCCGGAGTCCCAGTTGATCAACGAACGAGAGAGCAAAGTACTGCTCAGGAACCTGGCCAGACGCTGGAACGTACCAGATGTCGTGGTCTCAGAGCCTATCAAGCGAGGACTGGCTGTGCCCTGGAGCATGTGGGGCCCAACCAGCAATGAAACAGCACGTGGCGCATGGGACCGTAGCTCGTTTGCCAGAATCATGCGGGATCACTGGCGTAAATCATTGCTAGATACCCATCACAGTTGCCGTAAACTTTCTATTGACAATTGAACTCCTGCTTCATAAGCTGAACGCTCGGTTGGGTGGGAGGAAAAAAGAAAGAGGAGAGAGCCCAGCCCACTCCCTGGCGAAAGTAGCTTCTCCAGCTGCAACTCCATTACACTGCAGGTAGTTAGAGGAGACACCTATGGAGATCAAGACCACTCTGTCACTCGCCGCTTCTGCCAACGCGAGTGCCTACGCTGCTACTGATGGCTTCAGCCGCGCCAAGATCAAGGTTGAAGTGGCCGACACCACAGACGCTGTTGGAACATTCTACGTGATCTCGCGAGCAACTGACGATGATCAGTGGGCGCGGCATCCTGTGCTCAACCAGGCGAAGACAGCTGGCAACGGGCTGCGAGCCACGTTCGACTGGCCCGTGCTGTGTGGCAGGCACGTGTCCGTAGAGTGGGTACGCACAGCTGGTGGAGCAGCTCAGACCGCTAGCATCTACATGCACCTCGGCTAGGGAGTCAGACAATGGCTATTGAAACCACATACAAGACTGACAATCAGTCCTCTGTTGCTGGGCGTCACCTCGGAACTGGCGGGCAAGTCATCGTCATCGGTGCTGCTTCAGTCGCTTCAACTGTACTGGCGGTTGGAGAGCATCGTATCAGTGGGAGCGGAGCTATCTGGTTCCGGCAGGGTGGCAGTGGTGTGACAGCAACAGCGGGAGCTGGCTCTACGTATCTGGCGTCTGGAGTGGTTGAAACCTTCAACGTGACAGGCACTGCCGACGGCTACGTTGCGGTCATCCGGGATGGAGCAGCGACCGGTAATGTATCCATCACGCAGATCAGATAGCGTGAGTTCAACGAGTCCACAATGCCTATCCTGTCAGTAACGTCACGGGTTCTAGACAGACAAGAGCTTCCAGGAGCGATCAAGGATTCATTCCCGCTCGCCAAGAAGGTCTACCTTTCAGAGTGGGCAGGGTTAGACAAGCACATACTGGTACATGACGGTACCCATATCAAAGTGCAGAGTGGGCCAGGCAGCGCTGTGGGCTGCGGAAACAGTGACTACGTGATGGTGTGCGGGTCCGAGAAAGAGGTAGACGCCGAGATCAATAAGTTGAAGCTGACGTGGGAGGACACGTCGAGCGTTCCAGACATAGACAATGACGTTGGAATCGGCGATCATAGGGATATAGGATAGTAATGCCCGCTCCACTGCGAGAGGAG
>Ga0307378_10007339_pt1 | contig 14866 bp, 17 predicted proteins | sample UN1MG_FD_202238 | JGI IMG/M metagenome (GOLD analysis project Ga0307378, IMG submission 202238) | Soil microbial communities from Risofladan, Vaasa, Finland - UN-1 | ecosystem: Environmental > Terrestrial > Soil > Coastal area > Acid sulfate soil | place: Finland: Risofladan, Vaasa | collected...
TTCCGTATCGTCGCTGTAGGCACGATATTCTAGCGGCAGTTTATCCTCATGCCCTTTGAAGTAATCGTATAGCCGGTATATTACTTCTCTTGCCTTTTTGGCATCTTCATTTGCCGACTGAAGGTTATATACCCGCTCAAAGAGGAAGTCACGGAGATTGTTTGTTGCCTCCAGAACCGTCTGGCTCATTATTATAGACGGTCTCTCTTTTATAATTTTATCACAACCGCGGGCTGTCCACGAGTTGTCAATGATATCGCGGACCAGAGTATTTATGCGTTGTGAATGAGAGATTCCCAGGACTTCCACCACCGAAAGTGGTAAATCACGCTCGGTGATAATGCCGGCTCTTACGGCATCACCGATGTCATGGTTTATGTAGGCAATTATATCGGCAATCTTGCCGATTTCACCTTCAAGGGTGTTTACTTTGCCCCATCCTTCACCAAAGATATCTCCTTTTGTCTTTGAGTGATTTAGAATACCGTCTCTCACTTCCCAGGTGAGATTGAGTCCCTGGCCATCATTTTCCAGAAGCTCAACGACCCGCAGACTTTGCTCGTTATGCCGGAAACCCTGATGATAGAGTTCATTGAGGACATCTTCACCCACGTGACCAAAGGGGGTATGCCCCAGGTCATGGCCCAGGGCGATTGCCTCGGTCAGGTCCTCATTCAGATTCAGGGCTCGCGCTATGGTGCGGGCTATCTGGGAAACCTCCAGGGTATGGGTGAGCCGGGTTACATAATGGTCACCCAGGGGGGCGATGAAGACCTGTGTCTTGTGCTTGAGCCGCCGGAAAGATTTGCTGTGTATGATGCGGTCGCGGTCACGCTGAAAGACTGTCCGTATAGGGCAGGGCTCTTCGGGTTTACGCCTGCCCTGCGATAATTTGCTTTTCACGGCGTAGGGGGAAAGGTTTTCCTCCCTTTCTTCGCTCATTAGACGGATATTAAGTTGCCTGTTCATTGGAGCTCAATCTCTTCTCTGCTACAGCAATTATCTCTCTGGTGGTGCCAATCATATCGGGGCTTATTGAGACTGAGGTTATTCCCCACTCCACCAATTTTTCAGTAAGTTCAGGGTATACTGAAGGTGCCTGTCCGCAGATAGAAGAAGTAATCCCCATGCTTTTTGATACCTTAACGGCTCTTTCCAGGGCAATGAGCACCGCTTCATTGCGTTCGTCAAAATCTGCAGCCAGTCTGGAACTGTCCCGGTCAACCCCTAGTATAAGCTGGGTAAGGTCGTTTGAGCCAATGGATATGCCATCAATACCGACCTCAATAAATTTTTCCAGCAAAAAGATATTGGATGGCACCTCAACCATTGTCCATAGTTTAAAGTCGTCAGAGCGCTTCAGGCCTTCAGCTTCCATAAGGCTCTTGACTGCTTCCAGTTCACTCACCGTTCGCACGAAAGGAATCATGACCCATAAATTATTATACTCCTGTCGCACTTTTTTGATTGCTTCTAATTCCAGCTTGAATACATCTGGCTCCAGGCTGTAGCGGAAAGCCCCACGGTAGCCAATCATGGGGTTTTCCTCAACCTCTTCATACTGTTGTCCTCCGGTAAGTCGGCGGTATTCGTTGGTCTTGAAATCGTTGGTTCGGTAGACTACCGGGCGGGGATTGAAGGCTTGAGTAAAAGTGATAAGACCCTGAGCCAGCTTGTCTACGAATTCCTTATTTCTGTTCTGGCTAATTACGTAGCGTGGGTGTTCCCCGATCTGGGCAATCATAAATTCAGCCCGGAGCAAACCCACACCGTCTACGTTGCGGGCGGCTATTGATTCGGCCAGCTCGGGTTCAGCCAGGTTCACGTAGACTCGGGTCTTGGTCTTAATTGCTTCCTTGAGGACATCAATAGCAATAGTCATTCGTTCGGTGGCTGCTTTACCCTCGTAGATTTTACCCCTTGAGCCGTCCACGGTAACAATCTGACCGTCGCTCAGGGTAGTGGTTGCATGTTCGGTCCCTACAACACACGGGATTCCCAACTCACGACAGACAATGGCAGCATGAGCGGTTCTACCACCCTGGTCGGTTACAATAGCTGCTACCCGCTTCATCGCCGGTACGAAGTCCGGGGTGGTCATTTGGGTTACCAGTACAGCGCCGCTTTCAACCCTGTCAATCTGGGAGGCTTCGGCTACCACCTTGACCGGCCCTGATGCCATACCGGGGCTGGCGGGGGTGCCGGTGATGAGTACCGGAGCTTTAATTTCAGGCTCAAACTCGGTTATTTCCTTGGTGGTGGTTACCGGGCGGGACTGGACGACGAAGATTTGATTGGCATCTTTTGCCCATTCAATATCCTGGGGAAACTGATACCAGTCCTCTATCCGCTTCCCCATTTTGGCTATCTTGATTATTTCCTCGTCAGTTATCTTTTGCTCACGCTGTCTGGAAGGTGGAACTGGCACTCGAATATTGGGTTCATCATCACCGCCGGCAGGATTTAGAACCAGTTGCCAGTCCTGCTTGGCAATTTTCTTGCTATCTATCTTTAGACTGTTCTTATCTACTATGTAGAGGTCCGGGATTACTTCTCCAGAGACAATGGCTTCGCCAAGCCCGAAAACTGATTCAATGGCGATTATGTTGTTGTCGTTGGTTATGGGCTCTATGGTGAACATAACTCCTGAAGACAGGGCCTGTACCATTCTCTGCACTGGTACTGCCAGCCCGACCTTATAGTGGTCAAAGCCTTGCTGTTCCCGGTAAAAGATAGAGCGTGGTGTAAAAAGGGATGCCCAGCACTTTTGAACGGCAACCACTACCTCTTTTTCACTATGGACATTGAGAAAGGTGCTCTGCTGTCCGGCGAAGGAAGCTTCCGGCAAGTCCTCGGCAGTAGCCGAGGAACGTACGGCGACCAGACCTCTACCCATTTTTATATAGGCTTGTTTAATCTGCTCGGCTAATTTGGGAGGCATGGGAGAGTCGAGGATTACTTGTTCAGTTCTGGCAGCAATTTCCTGAAGCTGTTTGCTATCTGTGGAGTCCAGTGGGCCAAGTATTTGGCGGATTTTACCGCTGATTCCGGTTTCTTGCAGGAAGTCAAAGTAAGCGTCGGCGGTGACAATAAAACCCGGGGGGACAGGTATGTTGGCGTTAGTCAGTTCTCCCAGGTTGGCTCCTTTACCACCGACAAGAGGAATGTCATTTTTACTCACTTCGTTTAATGATACGATGTATTTATGAATTTTAGGTTTAATGTTTATGTCCCCTTTATGACGATGTTAGTCTAATTCAAGTAAAGATTATTATAGCATATCTCTCTCCTCATGGTAAGGAGATTTTGGGGTGAAAATCCGAGGGCAGAGGTGAAGAGAATCTGCCTATTTACAGTTGACAATGATAGTTGCCTGCCGTAGAATGATGGTGCTGGACGAGAAACAGGGGGGAGGTTTGGATATGATAGAGATGACTATTGACAGTATTCGTGTTAGTTTAATGAACTATCAGCGGGTGGTGATTCTGAAGGAAAAGGGAGCTGGGCGTTATCTGCCTATCTGGATAGGTCCGGCAGAAGCTGATGCCATAGCCGTGAAGTTGCAGGGGGTAAATGTGCCCAGACCTTTAACTCATGATTTGCTTCGCCTGGTTATTGATTCATTGGGGGCTAGTATTGATTCTATTGTTGTCAATGACCTTAAAAGCGATACCTTTTACGCCAAAATTCTGCTGAATGTGGATGGCGGGCAAATAGAGATTGATTCCCGCCCCAGTGATGCCCTGGCGCTGGCGGTTAGAGCTCAGGTGCCTATTTACGCTGATGAGGCGGTTCTGGATAAAGCCGGCATTCTGCTGGATGAACAGACGGGAAAACCGGTTATTGAGGAAACTGAAGAGGGCGGTGGTAAGGAAAAGAAGGTGAGCGAAGAGGAAATGAGGAAGCTTTCGGCTTTTTCTGATTTCATTAATACCCTTGATATGGATGACTTTGATAAGCATAAATCTTAAACTGTAGTCTTATGACCTCAGGGGCTGAACTGATGGAGGAGAAACTTATTAAGAAACTGATGACTTCACTGAAATGTGATTCCTGTGGTCATCCCTTCGAGGTGTATAATGTTGATGTCCTCGGTTACTATGAGGGCTTGTGGTTTACTAAAGTGATTTGTTCGGCTTGTCATACTCAGTGTCTGGTGGCGGCTGTAGTTAAGGAGGAGAGAGCACCTGAGGCGGTTACTGACCTCACCGAAGCTGAGCTGGTTAAATTCGGGAATAACATGGTTGGGGTGGATGATTTGCTGGATATGCACCATTTCTTGGAGGGCTTTAACGGGGACTTCTCCCGGCTTTTTGGTCAGAATTAGTCTTGGTAGAACAAGATGTGTTTATTCTTTTATTTTGCGATATTGATGGTAAGGAGCCCTGGAACTGAAAATGTTAAGGGCTCTTTTACTGGCAGGTAGCCGGCGAAAACTGGTTTGACACAGGTAGTAGGTTTGATATGCTGCTCACAGTCAGTATATTGAGGTTGACATGAGCAGGTGGGTGGCGGCTCTAAGACTGGTAGGAGTGGGGTTTTTTATCGGCGGGTCTATTGTTTTGGGTGTCGTTGCCGGCCTCTGGCTGGATAGCAGGCTAAATACCGCGCCGATATTAGTGATAGTTGGCTTGATTCTTGGAGTTGCTGTTGCCTTCTACGGTGTTTACCAGTTGCTTCTGCCCCTCATTGGCAACAAACGAGGCAAGGAGAATGGGTGATGCCTAAAAAAGGCTGTTTGGGTTTTTCATTGCCCGTTTTGGCTGGGGTTTTGCTTGTTTTCCTTTTACTCTCGGTGACTGGCTTTATCATTGGGCCTCTGGGCAGGAGTATGTTTGGTGATTTGGGTTTACCTGCCTGGCTGAGTGTTCCCCAGCCGGTCCCTGAACTTCCGGCTGAAGAAGTTTTTCACCTGTTTGGCTTTCCGATTACCAACAGTATTATTGGTGCCTGGATTACCATAATTGTTCTGGTCGGCTTTTCCTATGTAATTACTCGCCGGATGAAGATTGTGCCGGGCAGGTTGCAGAGTGCCTTTGAGCTTCTGCTTGGCTGGCTTTACGACCTGTGCCAGAGAGTCGCTGGCGAGGAAAACGGGCGCCGATTCTTTCCGGTAGTAGCCACTATCTTTCTCTTTGTCGCCTTTAATGCCTGGCTGAGTCTAATCCCTGGATTTGGCTCGATAACGATTACTACTGTTGAAGGTGAGCATGTTCATTTGCTCAGGGGTGCCAATACCGATATAAATATGCCTCTGGCTCTGGCGCTGGTATCATTTATCTGTGTTGAATACTTCGGGCTGAGGTCGCTGGGCATTCGTTATCTGGGGAAATTTATCAATGTGGGGCAATTTTTCAGAAGTGTTCGCTATATAGTTAAGGGCAGTGTTCGTGCCGGACTCAGCGGGCTGATGACCGGGTTTATTCATATTTTTGTCGGTTTCCTGGAGGCAATGAGCGAATTGGTGCGTATTGTCAGTTTTACCTTCCGTCTTTTCGGTAATATGACCGCAGGTGAAATACTGCTGCTGATAGCCGCTTTCCTGGTTCCCTGGGTGTTTGCCCTGCCATTCTATGGCCTTGAGTTGCTTGTTGGCTTTGTCCAGGCACTCATCTTTGGTGGCTTGACACTGGTGTTTCTTACCCTGGCAGTGGCACATCACGGTGGAGAGGAAGCTTGACATAAGATATTCTGCTTAAAGCAATTACTAAAAGGAGGTAAAGAATGGATCCAGCAACAATGAAGTTATTGGCGGTGGGGATGGCAGCTAGCCTGGGATTATTGGGACCGGCGCTAGCTATCGGTCTTATTGGCTTTTCAGCTCTGCAGGGCTTGGCCCGCAACCCTGAGGCAAGTGGTCCCATCATGACCAACATGATACTGGTTACTGCCTTTGCCGAGGCTATCGGGATTTATGCCCTGATTATAGCCATAATCCTGGCTATGATTGTTTAGTGATTAATAAGGAGGCTATTATGGGACAAGATGGTATACCTATGTCGATAGCGGTGCTCTTTGTCGGTGTTATTTTGGGGGCGATGTTTCTTGTCGGTTTAATCATCGGAGTGATGCTCTTTGCCTGATGTAACTGACTGTTTTAATGTGAAATCCTATTAAAGGGGAGAAAAATGGGAGGTCTTGCCGACCTTGGTATAAACTTACCGGTATTAGTGGCGCAGATTGTCAATGTGGCTATCCTTCTTGGTCTGTTGTATCTGGTTGCCTACAAGCCGATTATGAGAATGCTGGATGAGCGCTCATGTAGGATTAAGGAAAGTATGGAGCAGGCTGAGGCTATTAAAGAGCAGGCGGCCCGTGCTGAGGAAGAGGTGAAGAAGCAACTTGAAGCCGCCGCCAGAGAAGGACAGGAGAGAATAGCCCAGGCGGTGCAAATTGGGGAGGATGTTAAGCAAAAAGCCCAGCAGGAGGCCAGACAGGAAACGGAAACCATTATAAACCGGGCCCGCACCGAGATTCAGCGAGAGCGAGATGAGGCTGTTGATGAGCTTCGTAAGGAAGTCGCTGACTTAACGATAATGGCGGCGGAGAAGGTTATTGACCGTTCCCTGGATAAGGAAACGCACCGCGACTTGATTGACAAAGTGCTTGAGGAAAGCACCGCCCTGAAAAAGAAATAATTTACTACAGTTAGGGAGATGCCGTGGCCGCAAAATATAATGTCAGGCGCTACTCCCAGGCGGTATTTGAGATTGCGCTGGAGACAAAAAAATTAGACAGGTGGCAGTCTGACCTCAGCAAGATTGTCAGTGTAGCTGAAGATGCTGCATTTATGGCTTTGCTGGAGAGTCCCAGATTTCATTTTGACAAGAAAGCCGGGCTGCTGTCCAGGCGGCTGAAAGGAATAAGTCCTCTGGCGTTAAATCTGGTTCTTTTGCTGGTAACCAGAGGCAAGCTGAGCATGAGCAGTGATATTGCTGATGAGTACCAGCGACGGCTGGACAGTTATCGTGGTATTGAACCGGCTGAAGTCACTACTGCCGTTTCTCTTGATGACAGGGACAGGGCGAAGTTGACCAAACACCTTGGCGCCATAGTGGGCAAAAAGGTGGTGCTCAAGTGTGAAGTAGACCCTGCTTTGGTGGGTGGGATTGTGGCGAGGATTGGCGGTAAGTTGCTGGATGGCAGTACCCATAGTAAATTAGCGGCTTTAAAGAGAGAGTTAATTGGTGCCGGGAGGTAATTAGAGGTCGTTTTGAAGGAAAGTGAGATAGACAGGAGGTGGCTTAGTTGACAACAAGAGGACAGGATATTGCTTCTGTTATCAAACAGCAGATTGAGCAGTTTGGCATGGCAGTAACCATGGTGGACGTGGGTACCGTGATTGAGGTCGGTGATGGTATTGCCAGAATTCATGGGTTAGCCGCCGCCAAATATAACGAGTTACTTCAGTTTCCCAATGATATTATCGGGATTGCTTTGAACCTGGAAGAAGATAGTGTAGCGGCTATTATCCTTGGTGATTACACCCCGGTTAAAGAGGGTGATGAAGTACGGTGCACCGGCCGGATTGCTGAGGTGCCGGTAGGTGAAGCGCTTATTGGACGAGTAGTTGACCCTCTGGGGCGTCCCCTGGATGGCAAGGGCCCGGTTAAAACTAAAAAGACTCGACCAGTTGAGCGGATTGCACCCAATGTGGTGTTGCGTAAGTCAGTGGATACACCGGTGCAAACCGGTATTAAAGCTATAGACAGTTTGATTCCAATCGGCAGAGGGCAGCGGGAGCTTATTATCGGTGACCGGTCAACAGGTAAGACGGCGATTGTCCTTGACACCATTGTTAATCAAAAAGGTGGCGATTTAACCTGTATTTATGTTGCCATTGGGCAGAAGGCATCCAAGGTGGCACAGGTGGTAGCCAATCTGGAGGCTCATGGTGCTATGGAACATACCATTGTGGTGGCGGCTAATGCCGCTGATTCAGTGGCTCTGCAATATCTGGCGCCTTATGCTGGTTGTGCTATTGGTGAGGAGTTTATGGAGGACGGGAAAGATGCCCTGGTTATCTATGATGACCTTTCCAAACATGCCTGGGCTTATCGTCAGCTTTCCCTGTTGTTGCGGCGTCCCCCGGGACGCGAGGCTTATCCGGGTGATGTCTTTTATCTGCACAGCCGTCTGCTGGAGAGGGCGGCTAAATATGCCGATGAATATGGTGGCGGTTCTCTGACGGCGCTGCCCATTATTGAGACACAGGCTGGTGATATGTCTGCCTATATCCCGACCAATGTAATCTCAATTACCGATGGTCAGATGTATCTGGAAAGCGACCTTTTTAACGCCGGCATAAAGCCAGCGTTGAATGTGGGCCTGTCAGTGTCCAGGGTGGGTAGCAAGGCGCAGACTAAAGCCATGAGACAGGTAGCGGGTAAATTGAGACTTGAACTGGCTCAATACCGTGAACTGGCTGCCTTTGCCCAGTTTGGTACCAGTGAACTGGATAAAACAACCAGGGCTCAGCTCGAGCGTGGTCAGCGGATCACCGAGGTCTTGAAGCAAACTGAATTTGACCCCGTGTCTCTGGAAAGACAGGTTATGATTCTGTACGCAGCGATTAACGCTTATCTTGATGACGTGCCTGTGGACAAGATTGTTGCTTTTGAGACTGATTTCAATAAATTTATGGAGACAAGTCATCCTGAAACAGGTAAATCTATTGCTGAGGCGAAAGAGATTAGCCCCAAGCTGGAAGAGGGTCTGAAAAAAGCTATAGAAGAATTTAAAAAAGGCTACTTAAAGCCGGTCGAACAAGTTGAGGAGGTTAAACCAGAGAGTGGCTAATATTCGTGCCATTCGCCGCCGGATACGCGGTATTCAGAGTACTTCCAAGATTACCAGGGCTATGGAAATGATTGCCGCTTCCAAGATGAGACGGGCACAGGAGCGTGGTCTGGCAGGAAGGCCTTATTCGGAGAAGATTCAACAGGTGATAGCTAACCTGGCAGCCCTGCCAGAGACGGGCAGGGTGTTGCATCCCCTGCTGCAGCGGAGAGAGGTAGGCAAAGTGGCTATCATCCATATTACTCCTGACCGCGGCTTATGCGGTGGGCTTAATGCCAGTCTTAACCGGATGACGGCAGGTTTTATTCTGGAGCAAAATGTGCCGGTCACCCTTGTTGCTGTTGGACGCAAGGGGTTAACTTTTATACAGCGGTATGGTCGTGATCTGCATGCCGAGTTTACCCAGCTCGGTGACCGCCCCAGCTTGCTTGATACCCTTCCCATATCACGTATCATTATTGATGACTACAGCAATGGAGCTGTGGATCTGGTCTATTTGGCTTATGCGAAATTTATTTCTACGATGGTGCAGAAACCGGTCTTGCGGCAGCTACTTCCGGTTGAACCGGCAAGCGTACCGCAGGCTGAAAACGTGGATTATATATATGAGCCGGGTCATGACGAGGTGCTGGGGTCACTTTTACCCCGATTTGTGGAAATGCAGGTTTACCATGCAATTCTGGAATCCATTGCCAGTGAGCAGTCGGCAAGGATGGTGGCAATGAGAAACGCTACGGATAACGCCAATGAGCTTATTACTGATTTAACCCTGATGTATAACAAAGCTCGCCAGGAGTCAATTACCAATGAGCTTCTTGATATTGCTGGTGGAGTTGCTGCTCTGGCTTAGCAAAGGAGAGTTTTTATGGCTAAAGGTAAAATGGCTAAAGGTAAAATGGCTAAAGGTAAAATGGCTAAAGGTAAGGTAGTTCAGGTAATCGGCACGGTGGTTGATATAGAGTTTCCACCTGAAGAATTGCCGGCACTTTACAATGCTATTGAAATTAATACCAGTAGTACCAAGCTTATACTTGAGACCCAGGAGCACCTGGGCAATAACTGGGTCAGGTGTCTGGCACTATCGTCTACGGATGGGTTAAACAGGGGCGCCGAGGCGATTGATACCGGGGCTGCCCTTTCGGTACCGGTGGGTAGAGCCACTCTGGGGCGTCTTTTCAATGTTATGGGAGAGACTATGGATAACCTCGGGGCAGTTAAGGCTGAAGAGCAATGGTCGATCCATCGTCTGCCACCGAGCTTTGAGGAGCAGGAGACAACCACCCAGATGCTGGAGACGGGGCTCAAGGTTATTGACCTGATTACTCCTTTCATCAAAGGGGGCAAGATAGGTGCCTATGGTGGAGCGGGAGTAGGCAAAACGGTTATCATCATGGAGCTTATTCGCAACATTGCCACCGAGCATGGCGGATTTTCTGTCTTTACCGGTATTGGTGAGAGGTCTCGTGAGGGTAATGACCTGTGGCACGAGATGAGGGATTCGGGTGTAATTGATAAGACAGTCATGGTCTTTGGACAGATGAATGAGCCCCCGGGTGTCCGCCTGCGCGTGGGGCTTACCGGATTAACTATGGCCGAATACTTCCGTGATGTTGAGCATCAGGATGTTTTGCTCTTTATTGATAATATCTACCGCTATGTTCTGGCTGGTATGGAGGTATCAGCGTTGCTGGGTCGCATGCCTTCGGCAGTAGGCTATCAGCCCACTCTGGCTACGGAGATGGGTGAGCTTGAGGAGAGGATTACCTCCACCAAGCAGGGCTCGATCACCTCTTTTCAGGCTATTTATGTCCCGGCTGATGATTATACCGACCCCGGTGTGGTTACCACCTTCGGTCATCTTGATGCGGTGATTGCCCTGGAAAGGTCCATTGCCGAGCAGGGATTGTATCCGGCGGTTGACCCGCTGACATCGACCTCTCGCATACTTACTCCTGCTGTGGTTGGTGAAGAGCACTACCGGGTGGCCCGTGAAGTGCAGAGGGTGCTCCAGCGCTACAAGGACCTGCAGGACATAATCGCCATACTGGGAATTGAAGAGCTCAGTGAGGAAGATAAACTCATGGTAGGCCGGGCACGTCGTATCCAGAGGTTTTTGTCCCAGCCGATGTTTGTTACCGAAGTTTTTACCGGCAGAAAAGGGAAATATGTGCCGGTAAAGGAGACGGTGCGCGGTTTCAAGGAGATTCTGGAGGGTAAATATGATGACCTCCCGGAGCAAGCTTTTTACATGGTGGGTGCAATAGATGAGGTGGTAGAACAGGCTAAGAAACTGACGGCTGAAGGTGAAGTGGCAGAGGAGAAGAAGAAAGGGGAGGAGACTGAGAAGTCGAAAGCATAACAATGGCTAGTATCAGGCTTGATATTGTCACTGCGGAGCGAGAGGTTTATGCTGGGGATGTAGATGTGGTGATTGCTCCCGGCGTTGAGGGTCAACTCGGGATTTTACCACACCATGCTCCTCTGATGACCACCTTGCAGGCAGGTGAACTTAGAGTGAGGAAGGGAGGGGAGGAAGTCTCCATGGCTATTTCCGGTGGTTTCATTGAAGTACGACCTGACAAGGTGGTGGTTCTGGCGGATACTGCGGAGAGGGCTGAGGAGATTGATGTCGCCCGGGCGGAAGAAGCGAAGCAGCGGGCTAGGGAACGACTGTCTGAGAAGCAGGTTGTCGGTGCTGATGAGGCTCGTGTTGAAGCGTCACTACGCCGTGCCCTTATCCGTCTTAAGGTAGCGGAGAAAAGGCGGAAGAGAAGGGCGGGGACCTAAAAAATTCACCTTTGATACCTGTGGGGACTAAATTTGACCGATGGTTATGAATTCTGAAGCGGGTGGTTTCGTTTCTGATTCCGGGTGGCTGATTATTGGGGCCGTTACTTTTACTGTGAGCCTGGTGGTAAATTTATTAATATACTCACCCTATTTACTTCTCCTTGGGAGGAGAAGTAAGGGGATGGGGTTCTAGGATCTTTTTGTTAACTCTTCTTTAGAAGATGTCTTTATACTATCTCTAGTCTAACTTTAGTAGCCGCTTTAGCCGCCTTCACCCTGAGTAGAGTGCGCATGGCCTCGGCAATCCGGCCTTGCTTGCCAATAACTCTGCCCTTATCCTCATCAGCAACCAGCAACTTGAGAGTTAAACCGTTCTCGTCAGTTTCTTCATCGACCTTCACTGAGTCAGGCGCATCCACGATTGATTTGGCGATGAACTCTACTAGTTCTTTCATGTTTTCTCCTTATTTTTGGTCTTTTCTATGATGCCTGCTTTGGTTAGCAGTCTGGCAGCGGTTACTGTCGGTTGGGCCCCTTGACTCAGCCAGTGTATTGCTTTTTCTTCGTTAATAGCCAGTGTCTCTGGGTCGGTCAGGGGATTAAAGTGACCAATGATCTCAATGAATGCTCCATCACGAGGTGACCGGGAATCAGCAACAACAAGTCGATAACTCGGCTTTTTCTTGGCACCTACACGTCGCAATCTAATTTTTACCATTCTTACCTAGCCTTCTCTTCTGATTTATACCTCACTTATTATGCAACATAAGTAAGTGGCTGTCAACGGTAATTGGCAAATAATTAAACACAAATAATATATATGGTTGTCAGGAGATTGTGTGGAGGTTATAATCGTGGTATGAAGGTGAAGAAACTGCATGACTGGCAGGTAAGTGTTGCCCAGGCTTTTGATATACAGCTGGGGTTGTCAGGTAAAGTATCCAGAGTCAATGAAGTTGCTACTCCTCGTTTTATTGCCGGTGTGGATATATCGGTAAGCCGGTCCAGGGAGATGGCTACCGGTGCGGCGGTTGTGCTGAGTTACCCGGAACTCAGACTGGTGGAAGTAAGGACCGTGAATGGGAAACCTGGCTTTCCCTACATCCCGGGGCTTTTGTCTTTCAGAGAGGCACCATTGATACTGGCGGCTTGTGAAAAGCTTACGGCTACTCCTGACCTTATCCTGGTTGATGGACAGGGTATTGCTCATCCCCGTCGGCTGGGTCTGGCTTCTCACCTGGGACTTTGGCTGGATACCCCGACAATCGGATGTGCCAAATCGAGGTTGTGCGGTAGTCATGAGGTACCGGACATTGAGATGGGTAGCTATGCTGAACTGGTGGATAATAGTGAGATTATAGGGGCAGCCCTGCGCACCAGGTCCGGGACGAAACCGGTCTATGTTTCCATGGGTCACAGGGTTGACCTGCCGGCTGCCATTCGCTGGGTACTGGAATGCTGCCGTGGTTATCGTTTGCCTGAACCGACACGGCTGGCTCACCTGGCGGCTGGGGGCAATCTGGCGCAGTCAGGGAGTAGTGTTATGTCTGAGATGAGCCGGGCTATCTAAGGACTTTTAGCTAGAAAAGTGAGAAGAGATGCAAGAATCAAGGGATAAATTAGAGGACTTACGGTCCAGAATTTCTATAGCACTGGTGCATCTTTGACGTTGCTGCCAGAGAAGAAGAAATCGACCGTTTGGAAAAGCAGTCAGCCCAATCTGACTTCTGGCTGGACCAGAACCAGGCGCAAGCCATTATGCGCCAGTTAGCCGAGCAGAAGAGACTGGTGCAGAAGTGGCGGGAACTGGAAAAGAGGGTAGCTGACATTGCTGAATTGCTCTCGTTGGTAGAGGCTGACGAGTCACTTCAGGCGGAGGTTCAATCTGAAATAGATGAAGTAGCTACCCTTCTTGATGAGCTGGAGTTCCAGAAGGCTTTCAGCGGTGAGTATGATGCCCGAAATGCTATTCTGGCGGTGCATGCCGGCGCCGGCGGCACGGAGTCTCAGGATTGGGCAGAGATGTTAATGAGGATGTACCTTCGCTGGGCGGAGCGCCGCGGTTATAAGGCAGAGGTACTGGATGTTTCTTCAGGCGAGGAGGCTGGAATAAAGAGTGCGATTATCGGGATTGACGGTGATTATGCCTGCGGCTACTTAAAATCAGAGCATGGTGTCCACCGGCTGGTTCGTCTTTCTCCTTTTGATGCTGACCACGCCCGGCATACTTCCTTTGCTCTGGTGGAGGTTATGCCTGAGGCTCAAGCTGGCGTTGATGTGAAGATAGAGTCTGATGATTTGAAGGTTGAGGTGTTCCGGTCTAGCGGGCCGGGAGGACAGCACATGCAGAAAACAAGCAGCGCCGTCAGGCTGACCCACCTGCCAACAGGGCTGGCAGTTAGCTGTCAGAGCGAGCGGTCTCAATACCGGAATAAGGAAATCGCCATGAAAATACTTCAATCCCGCCTTTTAGAGTTAGAGTTGACCAGGAGGGAGGAGGAAAAAGCCAGGCTCAAGGGGAAGCGCATCGTTGCCGGCTGGGGCAACCAGATTAGAAGCTATGTTCTCCATCCGTATAAAATGGTGAAAGACCACCGTACTGACTATCAAACCGGCAATCCGGAGGCGGTACTGGATGGGGAGTTTGATGATTTTATAATTGCCTATCTCAGGCATAGTCTGGGGAGGGAAGATGATTAAGAAAGTCAGTTTATTAGCCCTGGTTATCTGTCTGGTTCTGGCCTTTTTAAGTCCGGTATCGGTTCAGGCTGGTAATGGGCCGACAGTGCTGAATAGCTCAGCTGAAGCAAAGTTTCCTTTGCAGCTTAACTTTAACCTGTCAGCCGAAAGTAACGTCAATATTACTGATATTCGTCTTCATTATCAGGTTGACCGGGCTAGCTTTGCCGAGGTAACCAGTGAGGTATATATTGAATTTGAGCCAGCAACTGAAGTTGAAGCGGAATGGGCATGGGATATGAGGAAGAGCGGAGGACTGCCGCCGGGAAGTATTGTGGAGTACTGGTGGACGGTAGAAGATGCTGGAGGTAGTCGGGTTGAGACTGAACCATTTCAGGTTCAGTTTGATGATACCCGGCATTTGTGGAATAGCTTCAGCGAAGGTAAGGTAACTCTGTACTGGTATGAAGGGAAGCAGTCCTTTGCTGAAGAAATAATGGCTACAGCGCAGCAGGTATTGGTGCGGCTGGCGGAGGATACCGGGGCTGAAGTGGAGAGACCGGTGGATATATATATCTACGCCAGTTCTCAGGATTTA
>Ga0307378_10007342_pt1 | contig 14863 bp, 6 predicted proteins | sample UN1MG_FD_202238 | JGI IMG/M metagenome (GOLD analysis project Ga0307378, IMG submission 202238) | Soil microbial communities from Risofladan, Vaasa, Finland - UN-1 | ecosystem: Environmental > Terrestrial > Soil > Coastal area > Acid sulfate soil | place: Finland: Risofladan, Vaasa | collected...
ATTAATCATCCTGGTTGTGACAGGCGCGTAGTCAGATGACTACGACGAACGGTGGTGCCCGTTTGGCTGGCAGAGCCGATATCAATCATCCTGGTTGTGACAGGCGCGTAGTCAGATGACTACGACAAACGGTGGTGCACGTTTGGCTGGCAGAGCCGATATCAATCATCCTGGTTGTGACATGTGCGTAGTCAGATGACTACGACGAACGGTGGTGCCCGTTTGGCTGGCAGAGCCGATACCAATCATCCTGGTTGTGACATGTGCGTAGTCAGATGACTACGGCGAACGGTGGTGCACGTTTGGCTGGCAGAGCCGATATCAATCATCCTGGTTGTGACATGTGCGTAGTCAGATGACTACGGCGACCGGCGTCGCACGTTTGACTGGCAGAGCCGATATTAATCATCCGGGTTGTGACAGGGGCGTAGTCAGATGACTACGGCGAACGGTGGTGCCCGTTTGACTGGCAGAGCCGATATTAATCATCCGGGTTGTGACAGGCGCGTAGTCAGATGACTACGGCGAACGGGGGTGCACTTTTAGCCACCAGAGTCGATATCAATCATCCTGGTTGTGACAGGCGCGTAGTCAGATGACTACGACGAACGGTGGTGCCCATTCGGCCGGCATGGCCATATTTCGATCCGGCGGTTCGGTATACGGTAAGATCTTTGGCCCTGCCTGCGAGCCCGATCAAGACCACGTTACGGGGGTGCGTTTTACAACCACGTAAGTCTGCGTAGGATTGACATCGATCATCTGAGCTGTGACAGGCGCGTAGTCAGATGACTACACCGAACGGTAATCATGTCACGGGTTTGCGTTTACACATCTAAAAGCCTTCAAAAGAACGACATCCAACACCTGAGCAGTGACAAGTGCGTAGTCAGATGACTACGACTAACGGCGGTGCCTGTTCGGCCGGTTTCGATATGTTCCAATTGGATAGACCGGCACATGGGATGAGCTGTCCGCGGTTCCTTAATCGTTGTCGCCGAGGCCGGTTGGCAGATGTCACCGAATCTGCGTTAGTATATAGGACCGTCGGCTGCGGACGAACTGTTTGATTCCATCGCGTCTGCCGCTGCCTTGCCCATCTTCGATTAGAGCTCTTGCTGCGTCGTCCAGAAACTTATCGAACTCCGTCGGCGGATTGGCCGTCCCGTATGACGTCTGCCACGGGCCGTTCACCAATTCGGCCAGTGCATCCAGGTACATCTGCCGATATTTTCCTCGGTTCACAAACTGATAGACTTCCGGAAACTGGCCGGCGTTCATGGAGAACACATTCGTATTGGATCCGTCGCCCGATCCGAGAGCAAAGTCGATGTCCCAGGGCAGCAGGTACCACTTACCCTCGGGCAGGGCGTAGTAGAAGGCGTTGTTCTTGCCTCGGTTGTAACCGTAGCTGTCCCAGTCTCCGACGGCGTGGCGAATCGCCAGGACCCGGGCGAAGTGTTCGGGATGGATCACCGACTCGATTGTCTGTTCGTATGTCGAACTGCTCGATCGCGTGTTCATTGCAACTGCGAAATCGAACAGATGGTCCCAGTTGTCGTTCTCGCGATGCGATCGCTTCTCGAATCCCCAGCGATAGGTTTCCTTCAGCCGCGGGTGATCTGAATCGTATTTCAGCCCTTCATCCCAGTTCTGGTATCCCGTGCCGTCGGCGGAGTATTCGAAGTAGTCGTCGATCTTGTGAATGTAGCCTTCGTTGTCACCCGGAAACCATCTGTCGATATAGTCTCCATCGACCTTCTGAACATCCTCATAGATATTTGCGGTCCGTCCGTTCATGATTAAACGCACGTATTCCTGCATCGAGAACTGCAGCCCCATTTGTTTGTAGAACCAGTACGAGGCGCGTTCCTGGAGCGGGCCCCGACTACTACCCTCCATCCCGTCGAGATTAATCTCCTCACGGCCCCTGAATTTCTGATCCGGATTGAAGTCGATTCGGAAGCCATGAGTGTCGTTGGGATATGGCGAGCGACCGAAACCGTTGCGCAGGAATGGGCTACCGCGGTGACGAATCCCACAATTATAGAAGACCTCGGTGTTGTTGTAGACGAATGTGCAATCCATCAGCTCGTTCGAGAGATTGGGACGCGATTGGAACGTGTCGATGACATCATCGGACATCCAGACACGGTAGGTCGCAAAACGCGTACTCGCCAGCGTGTCGCTTATGCGGACCAGGCATGTCCTATCGGGTACGTCCGCTGAGGATTGCAGCAGGGTCGGAAATCGAGTAAACGCCGAACCGTCGAAAGCTGCGATATAGAAAGCCCGCATTTCGCTGGAGGTACCTGGAATCGTTCCTGTGAAGACCCCGTCACCGTCTACAAGGTCGTTGCCCGAACCGTTATCGACCATAGCTGTGCTGGCAAATGCGGCGCTGCCTTCGGATCGATAGTAGAGCGTGACGTTGTTTACGCCGTCGTTGTCGGTAACACGGGCGGTCACAACGATCGGTTCGCCAGCGAGGGGCAGGACCGGCGCGTGCTGTACGTCGAAGATGTCGGGTCCGCGGTTGGAAACAAAAGCAGTGTTTTGCCTGCCCGGCGTACCCAGGTCAGGGGGCATAGTCAATTCGAACGAATGTGCCGGTCGCGGGGGCTGAACGGGCGACCTTTCTCGCGATGTCCGCAACAAAAGAAACTGAGTTCCCCGCAGCCACCTGGCCCAGCCGCGGAACGTTACCGTACTTGCCGTGACACTGGAAAGCGACTGATTGATGCGGTTAGCCCCTGGATCGCCGTGCCCGGTCGCAACCAAATGCAGTGAACGTGATCCGGAGTGACGGTCAGACGTGGTGACGAATGAGCGAACATGATTGCCGAGAAATCGCCAGCTCGACTCGCCGCTCTCGAAACCGTTGTTGCTGAGGCGGTTCGTACTGCCGATCCTCAAATCGAGATCGTCGATGAGTACCTCACTCCTGTTTAGCAGCAGAAGATCAAAGACTGAGACTTGATCGTGTTTATATTTGGAATCGTTACTGTTTATGGTAAATGAGAATTGCTCCCACACGGTTTTGCCGCTCTCGTTGCTGTCGGCCCATGCGTCGGGCGCATCGTTGTCGCTGTCAGGGTCACGCAGCTCCAGGCTGGCTCCCTGGCCGTCGGCCCAGCTCGGCCATCGGCCTCCATCGTAATAGGTAACCTCATCGGCCGTGATCGTCAGGACGTTAATGTCACCGTTTAGCAAATCAACGTCTTTATACGGATACGACAGCCGGATACGTTCGCTGTGATCATCGAGGCCGCCCACATACGGCCCGACTAGATTCATGCCGATATTAAGATTGTCATAAACGCCCGCGATAAAGTTCGGGTCCTTTGCCACAACAAGATACGAACCGGGCGCTATTTCCGTGCCCGGCTCGAATGTGTAGGTAATGCCGTCAGTGAAAGCCCACCCGGCAAGCGAGACCGTGCCGGTGCCGCGATTATAAAGCTCGATATATTCATATCGTTCGTCCCGCGTGGCGTGATGGTACGTGATTTCGTTGATTACAATGTCGTTAATCGCCGGCCGGGGGTTTGGCCCTCCGAACGTCGCCGAAGCAAGGAAGCAGAAAGAGTCGGCCCCATCCGGGAACCGGCCGAACGTCACTTCCGGCTCCATTGCCCCGCAGTTCACCGCATCAAGGACGCGTACCGGTATGGGCACCGTGTCATTTGTGGCGGCCGTCACATAAATCGTCTCACCGGAAGCCGACAATCCGAATCCGAACTCGCCTTCACTGACAGTCAAGAAATCGCCGGGCTGCAGAATGACACCATCAGGAATCTTGTACTTTAGCAGGTCAGCCTCGTCATCGCTCAGATAAACATTGCTCAGATCGACCGTGGTCGGGCCGGGGTTATACAGCTCGATCCGGTCGGCGCCGGTGGCCGCGTCACTGTTGGCCAGAACCTCGTTGATTACAACGCGTGCGCGGGGATCGGCACCCCCGCCTGTTTCTCCCACGAATGCCTGAAGAACCGGACTTGCGTAGCAGTCCGAGCTGCCCGATAGTTGTGCATTATGGGCCTGGATTGCTAAGATGTTTGTGCCGGGGACCAGCAGGTTTATGCTGCCGGTCAGGTCTACGTTGGCGGCTGGGTATTCCGTCGCCGTGCCGCCGCTTGCATCGTATGCGGGCGGATTGCCGGAGATTCCCCCGGAGGCCGCCACGCGCGTGCCGTTCAGATAGAGCACGAAGCCGTCGTCGTAGTGGACCTCGGCCCGTAACTGTGAGAACGAATCGACCTGCTGCGGCGTCAGCGTGAACGGCAGCCTCGCGTAAATGGACATGTATCGTCCGTTCATGTCGTTCGTCTCGGTCCCGATGTATTGAAGCTCGTCGGCGTCGGTGGAGTAACCGTATCCGCTGGGACCGTCACTCCACGGGGTCCTTGCGGTATTGTCGTAGAAATCAATTTGCGTCCAGTCCGTCGTGGCTCGGCCCTGGGCGTCCGGCGACGGTTCCTGTGTCCCCTTGAAGTAGCGTCCCGGGTGACCTACACTCACGAGCGTCACCAGCGTAGGATCTTCCTGCCCGATCTGGGCCTCATCGGGCCCGCCCGGCGTGCCGTCGATAAACGTGCCGGGCGACCAGGTTGACGCCTCCGCGGGGTCACCGCCGGGCCTGGCGAGAATCAACGAGTGCCCCGTTCCATCGGGTGAGGCCGGCCAGGGCTGTTCGTCGTCGTATCGCAGCGAGATAACAATTCCGCCGCCGCCGTTGGATAGTTCGATTAGCTCGCCGTCGTTATCGAGCCGGCCCGTGAAAGGGCCCTTTACGCCGCTTATGCCGTACGCGGCCTCCAGGGCGGCCGGATCACGTGCCACCACCAGGTAGCCTTTGGGCCCGATGGTCGTGCCGGGCTCGAACACGTATTGGATGCCGTTCGTGAATGCGCAGTTGGTGAGGTCCTCGAAGACGGCCCGGTTGTTATACAGCTCGATGAACTCGAGCGTTCCGCCCGCATCGGTGGGGTGGTACATTAGCTCGCTCACGACGAGTCCCATGCTGGGCTGCGTGACCCACAGGGTGACAACGCAGACCATTACTAACAGACGCCAAAGATGCCGCTGCTGGTTTTTCATTTAGTGTTTGCTCCTTTCTCCGACGATGATGATCAGAACCCCTCAACCGACCGCATGCCGTCTCCGGGTACACAGAACCGTTGGATACTCATCCATACGGACCTGCGTGATCCGGGAATTGCCTATTTTGACTACTTATTTACATTTCCTAAAGCTTACAATATTCTATTTTAACAAGTCAGGGCCTAAACTTCCAGCTTTTTTGCTCTGTTTTATACACTTTTCGCCATTCCTGTTGGTAAACCGTAGCTCAGAGCGAGTACAACTGGTTTGGATGGGAAATTGGTCAAGTAGTACTTTGACTGAAGAAGGAAGTGGTTTATGATTTATCAGGCGATTTTTTTCCGGTATTACAGGTGTTGCAATGCAGATTTGGGCTGGATTTCATAAAGATTCAGTAAAAAATATAAAAAATACTCAAAAAATAGCGTCAAGTTTGGCGCTTTTGTTGAACTTAATAAATAGGAGTCAATGATTAACTACGAAGAGCATGATGAATTAGTCAGGAAGGCACAGCTTGGCGATAAGGAGTGTCTGAATCGCCTGGCTGAGGCGGCGAGGGTACATTTACGTGAATATGTACTCCGTCTTACGTTACGAGAAGATTTAACGCAGGATATTGTTCAGGAGAGCATTCTGGAAATGTTTAAGGTATTCGACAAATTGAAGAGGGCCGAGAAGTTCTGGTCCTGGCTGGACGGCATAGCTTTCAACAAGATTCGCAGCCACTACGGCCGGCAGTGGCGGCATAAAACGATTTCTCTTTCTGATATCGACCGCCAAATTGCGATAGGGGACAGTCAAAGCGCTCTGGCCGACATGGTTAACCGGGAATTGAAACAAATCGTTCTTATATCGATGCGGGAATTATCGCCCCGTTACAGGGCCGTATTGACCATGCGCTGTTATAAGGACATGCCGTATTCGGAGATTGCCAGGTTGATGGGATGTACGGAGTTTGGCGCACAATCGTTATTCTATCGGGCGAAGAAGGCTCTGGCCAATAAGCTGTCCCGTCACGGGCTCGGCAAGGGATACCTGCTGGCGGCTTTGGTGTTATTCGGAAAGCTCACAGCTTCAACCGAGGCTGCCGCTGCGAACGTATCGGTAACGGCTGCTACTCTCAAGGTTGGTGCCGCGGCTTCTCTGGCAGCGATGGTAACAAGCAAAACCGCCATCGTCTCGGTGGTCACTACCGCCGGTATCGCCGCAGGTACTGTGGCTATGACGCTTGGGACAGGCAAGATCGATATAGGGCCGGAAAGAATTAATGCACAAACTTCCTTCAATTCGCCGGCGAGGACTGTAGCGAAGGGTATGGAGCAATGCTGGTATTTCTTTCCTGAAGGCCCCGGCAGAACTGTGATGATGCGCCTGCTGAAATTTAATGCCTCCGGCAAAGACTCTTACTGCCGAACCCTTCAAAACCAACATGCCAACTACTACTACGATAAGAACGCTATCTACGTTAACAATTTCCGAATGTATAGTCCCGATCTGTCTGTAACAAGGCTGCCAACGGACGGCGAGGATTTGAGCCTTTTCATTTCTCAGGTTGAGGGCAGGCAGGCCGATATGGAACGTGTTTCCAGCAGGGGAAAGGGTCTGCTTGTAATCTCCAAACGCAGCAGTGAGCACGGCGACAGAATCTGGAGGACGGACCGCCACTTCAATGTTCTGGAGGAGGAATATTTTCAGTTCGACTGGCCGCAAGATGCGCGAATCATTGACAGTCGAGACCAAATGCACAAACGCGGATGGACATATTTCAGGATTACCGGCCGGGTCAATGGGCAGCAAGTCTCCGGAACCGGGCGGATGCCGTTTGTATATGCAGCAAGCAGGCAATCCGGCCCTTGGCTTAATTTACAGCTCGCAAACGGCACAAGGATTGTAGACAGCGGTGTTTATGCGTGTGCCTTCGACGCAAGTGGAAAAGCAGTGGCAACATACGCAGCGGGGAGTTTCTTCAAGGGATTGGGGCGGCCCTGGATGGGATTGCACACGATTGATACCGTACGCCGGGATGCGGCTGAAAAGCAGGTTCGGTTTGAAATCAGACATTTGCCGGGCGGCGCAAAAGCAGAAGTTGTCTTGACGCGAGAGCAAACCAGGCTGGTCTATACCATCGATATGGAAACCGATGTTATCGAGAAGATTACATTCTCGGCAGATAATGGCAGAGAAGGCGAACTGGAATTTTCCTACCTGCAGAATATCGATAATCCCGGCAATGAATTTGTCCGGCCGAGGATAGGAAGTTACCGCAGACCACAGCAGAACCCGCCGGGCATGCTGTGGCTTGTGAAATTAATTAACAACGGCTGGTGAACTGCAACTTTTGCGAAAGAACTTAGAGCAGAAAGGAAGGTGCACAATGGCTCACAAAACAAATGTTATGACAAGACTGGCAATTTTGGTATTTTCTGCAGTACTGGTTGGCGCCGCAGCCGGTGCAGAAGGCGGGTTTGGAGAAGGTGGGTTTGGAGGAGGGACTCTCACCCTGAATTACTTTTACGTCGATGCGGTTCATGGAAGCGATGACAACGAAGGATTAACTCCGGGAACGGCGTTCGCAACTATTCGAAGGGGCATCGACACAGCTACGGACGGCGACATCGTCCGGGTCTATCCGGGGCTGTACCGGGAAGAAGTCGATTTTTTAGGCAAGGCGCTCGTCGTGCAGGGTGTTACGTCAGGCACTGCCGGCGTACCTGTGCTCCATAATCCCGACGATTTTGCAGTCTCGTTCTACAGTGGCGAAGGCCCCGACAGCATTCTGAGGAATTTCGTCATAAGAAACAACTTCATGGCAGTCTTCATTGCCGGCAGTTCTCCGACTATCAGCAATCTGACGATAGTTGACAACAGATACGGTATTGAGGCCTCCGCCGGCTCAGAGCCCGATATCAGCAATATTATTTCCTGGAACAATAGCGACAGTGATATTTTCGGATGCCGGGTGCGCTACAGTCGTGTCAATGACGCGGGTGCAGGCGAAGGCAATATCGACGGCGATCCGCTCTTTGTCGATGCGGAAAACGGTGATTATCACCTGCGCTCCAATCGAGGCCGGTATTGGCCCGAGCATGACATCTGGGTCCTTGACCGAGTGACCAGTCCCTGCATCGATGGCGGCGATCCGAACGCCGATCCATTAGATGAGCCGATGCCCAACGGTAACCGAATCAATATGGGTGCTTATGGTGGTTCGTTGCAGGCCAGCATGTCACCATACCAGGAAACAAGCTTGCCGGGTCAGGCTTCCAACCCCAATCCTGCCGACGGGGCGGTTGATGTTGAACCGTGGGTCATATTAAGCTGGACCCCTGGCGCAAACGCTGTCTCACATGATGTTTATTTGGGAACAGGGGATTTCCTCTTGCCGATGGGTAATCAGACCACAACTAAATTCGATCCCGGCCATCTCGACTACTGGTTGGATAGAGATACCACATACTTCTGGCGTATCGACGAAATCAACAGCAACGGCAAGAGGACCGGTGTGCTATGGAAGTTCACAATAACCTCAACCTACGCACCGCCGCCAAAAGGCAGGACTTGCTTCGTTGCTGAGACCGGCGTCTGGATCGACGGGGCCCTTGTTTCAATATCGAACGTCACCACGCGTTGCAGCGTCGGCCGGATTAACGGCGCTGCGGCAAAGAATTCGTCGATGACGCTGCCGTATCTTGGTAAAGTTGAAGAGCTTCAAGAGCATGAGGGCGTCTTTGAATGTCATGATGTTTTGCTTCAAAGCGGCAATCGCATCGGTGTGGCCGAGCGCCATTACTTTTTAACCGAATCGGGCGACTGGATCGCCGTACAAGATCTCAAGGCAGGAACAAAACTACAAACGCCGAACGGCTCGATTGCGGTTGTTAGCGTAATCAGGAGGCCGATGCCCTATGCGGGTAAGGTTTATAATCTCAAAGTCGAAGGGTCAGACCGGTACCTGGTAGGCAAAGATGCGGTTATCGTGCGTGATTACTAAGAACGCCTAACAGATTGAAAATTTATTATTGGTAGGGTGGGCACTGCCCACCAATTTCGATAATGGTGTGCGTTGCACACCCTACGCGAAGCTGCGTTCGATCGATGCGAGTTGAATTCTGTTTCAGGCAGGTGGTGATAAGATGCAAGCCGACGACTTGTGAGTGCCGTTTCTATTAAATTAGTTTGACTTTTGCTATTCTGTCATTCCGGCTTTGAGCCGGAATCCAGAAGCACAATAATGGATTCCCGCTTTCACGGGAATGACAAAATGTGACAATTACTTTTTAGAAACGGCACTTAATAGTGGAAGTATGCTGCGGTTGTATCGGCCGGAGCGTCAATACAGATTCATTGTCTTTATTGAAGGGATAGGAAGATGCGAAGCAAGGCAAATTATATCAGGCCTTTGCTGTGCGCACTGTTTCTGCTGGCGGTGTCATGCACGGCTGCGGCAGGCAAGGTAATATACGTTGACGGTGACGCCGTCGCTGAATTTGACGGTTCGAGTTGGGCAAACGGATACCGATGTCTCCAGGATGCTATTGCCGAGGCGCAACCCGGCGATGAAATCCGTGTAGCAAATGGTATATACAAACCCGATCGCCGGCTCGAAGTATCAGGGCGGACCGGGGCCCGGATAACAGCATCCGGTGACTGGACGGCTACGTTTGAACTCATCGAGGGCATAACGATGAAAGGCGGCTATGCTGGGCATGGCGAACCTGATCCCAATGCGAGAGATATAGAGCTGTATGAGACCGTCCTTAGCGGCGACTTATACGGCAATGACATAGATGTAAGCAATCCCGGGGATTTGTGGGAAGCAACCAGCAGAGCAGAAAACAGCTATCACGTCGTGACCAGCCGAAACAGAGTCGAAGACGCCGTCGCCGTCCTTGACGGATTCACTATCACTGGTGGCAATGCTAACGAATCTTCCTATTTTAATGGTAATGGCGGGGGGCTGTACAATCCACGCTGTACAATACGGATTACCAACTGCACTTTCACGTGGAATTCGGCCTTGTTTGATGGCGGCGGGATATATAACAATCAGGGCGACGGAAGTCTGACCAACTGCAAATTCGCAGAGAACCTGACCGGAAGCGGTGGCGGAGCTGGGATATACAACTACAAGAGCAACCTGAGCCAGAACAACTGCACATTCATCCGGAATTTGGCACAATATGGTGAGGGCGGCGGGATCAACAACGACGAGTGCGATCCCAACCTGACCAACTGCACATTCATCGAAAACTCGGCACGTGCCGGCGGCGGCATATACAACAGATACAGCAGCCCGACTTTGACCAACTGTGTATTCAGAGGCAATTCAGTACGTGATCAAGGTGGCGGTGTGTATAATTTTAATAGAAATCTGAGCAGCCCGATCCTGAGAAACTGCTTATTCACAGGAAACTCGGCGGGTCATAGTGGCGGCGGGATATATAACTATTGGGGCGGACCTGTCCTGACCAACTGCATGTTCTCCCGGAACTCGGCAGATAATGGAAATGCCTTAGCCTGCAGATCCGACCACGAGCGGAACACAGTTACGTTAACCAACTGCATCCTTTGGAACGGCGGCGACGAGATATGGAGTAGCGAGCTGTCAATAATTAATATCTCTTACAGCAACATCCATGGCGGCTGGTTTGGCACAGGCAATATTGATGAGGACCCGCTGTTCGCTGACCCGAATGGTCCTGATAACATCCCCGGCACCGAAGACGACGACCTTCGCCTCGCTCCATCGTCGCCCAGTGTCGATGCCGGAGATCCGAGTTATGTGTCAGGGCCAAACGAAACGGACCTTGACGGCAATCCGCGAGTAGTAAGCGGCCGTATAGATATGGGCGCCTATGAGTTCCAGGGTATAATATATGTCGATAATCAAGGCCTTAATGATCCGGAACAGGGTGACCTTCAGGAGGATGGCTCCGAAGCCCGTCCGTTCGACACTATCCAGGAAGCCATTGAAATGGCAAAAGACGGTCAGACGGTTCTTGTCCGGCCGGGAGTGTACTCCAAGATCGATTTTATGGGTAAGGCCATAACGGTTGCCGGAACCGAAGGCGCCGCTGTGATTGCCGAACCGTGGGACCCCCTATCCGGCCGATCAGGTACTACGGATCCGAAACCCGACGCGGTTACCTTCCATACTGGTGAAGGGCCGGACAGCGTGCTGAAGAACTTTATCATTAAAGACAATGGTATGGCAATATCACTCAACTACGGCAGCAGCCCGACGATTACCAACCTGACAATTGTGGATAATGATTTCGGTATAGCAGCTTATGAAAATTCGAATCCCGACATTAGTAATTGCATTTTTTGGGGCAACAAAGATGGCGACCTGTTCCAGTGCGAGGCCCGGTATAGCTGTTTTGAAAGCGAGGCTCAGGGCTGGGGCAATATAAGCGGCGATCCGCTGTTTGTCGATGCAGCCGGCGGCGATTACCACTTGAAGAGCGAAGGCTGGAGATGGAATACAAACAACGAATTATCGGCCTACGACAGTGTTACGAGCCTATGTATAGATGCGGGCGATCCGACCTGCCCTCTGGGCGACGAGCCGTTGAGCGCGCCGCGGGATCCCGACAACGATTACGGCATAAACCTGTATATCAACATGGGAGCTTACGGCGGAACTTGCCAGGCCAGTATACCTCCGCTTGGCTGGTTTCCGGAGTATGAAACCGATCCGCCCGAACCCAATCCGGCTCAATGGGCACGTGACGGCAAGCCGAGAGAATTCAACGCCGGAGGCGGAACATTCGATTATTGGGTACAGATGATAGCGGCCGAGGCAACGGATGCCGGCGGGCCGGTCGAGTATTTCTTCGAGTGTACCACGGAGGCCGGCTTCAGCAGTGGATGGCAAAGCGCACGTGATTATATCGTTCCGGTCGGTAGAAGCGGACAGGGCCACCGTTTCCGTGTAAAGGCGCGAGATCAGTTCGGCAACGAAACCGAGTGGTCCGAGGAACTGTCGACTAATTAGTTCTTGTTGCGGAAAACCAAAAACCGGCTTCTGTCACCCCTGCGCAAGCAGGGGTCCAGAGCGAAAAAGCTGGATTCCCGCTTCCGCGGGAATGACAAATACTGTTTCCTTAACAGGAACTAAATTAGATGCAGGACAGAATAAATCTTAAAAGATTTTGTTGATAACTAAGAAATAGATATTATACTAAGAGAGTCATATATGCGAAAGCGGAGTTATGATGTACGGCGAAGCAGTGCCAAAACCTGTTGGCCGCCGGGCCGGAATACGTCGTGTGAGAAATAAATCGCCCGGAGGATTTACGCTGATTGAGCTTTTGGTGGTGATTGCCATCGTTGCGCTGTTGATGGCGATTCTACTTCCCGCACTCCAAAGAGTCAGGAAGCAGGCCAGGGCGGTTGTCTGCCAGGCAAACCTTAAACAGTGGGGAACGATACTAACTTTATACACCGAGGATAACCAGGGACTGCTCCCCTCGAATATTGGAGGTGCTTTATGGCTTCTGCGCGGTCCGTTCCTCAGCGAGGATGACCCGAACAAACCCAGCGTATATCAAGACATAAACGCTAAAGGCATAGCATGCTGCCCCATGGCCGTCAGGTCTCGAGATCCCGCGCCAGGATTCTCCAGGCTTGAGGGTTCATCGTATATGATATTGAATAAGCCCGGTTCAACATTTGAAGCGTGGGAGATTATAATCCCGCTGCCACCATTTCGCGGCAGCTATGGATTTAACGACTGGTTATTTAACCACCGTTTTGATACTTCTGCCCCCCTACGCTACCGAAGCCGGCGGCCCGGCCTTGAGATATACCCTCTTAGGTGCATGGCCAAAATCCCCGTGTTTCTCGATTCTACAGTTCCTATCCTTCCTTTTATGGAGCACGTCGCGCCACGGTCGAACGAGTCCGAAGCATCCGGTTTCTGCATTAACCGGCACAACGGGCACATAAACGGCCTTTTCCTCGATTGGTCGGTAAGAAAGATCGGGCTCAAAGAGCTGTGGACGCTCAAGTGGAACATGCAGTTCGATACGGCTAACAAATGGACCAAAGCCGGCGGCGTGCAATCCGACGACTGGCCGGAGTGGATGCGAAAGTTCAAGGACTACTGAAAATAATAGGATGGGACAAAATTAACAGAACACAAGACTGCTCTTGTGTATCTTATGTTGAGATAGAGAAAGGAAACGAGCCATTATGAGCAAGCCAAAAGCATTTACACTAATAGAGCTTTTGGTGGTCATTGCGGTGATTGCGCTGTTGCTCGCGCTGCTCATCCCTGCGCTGCGCAGCGCAAAAGAACAAGGTCAGCGTGCGGTCTGTCTGAACAATCTCAGACAGCTTACCTTAGCGTGGATTATGTACGCCGAAGACAACGATGGGAATCTCGTCAACGGCAGGGCGTGGGGTCCTACCCGGGGTCCATGGGGCCCCCCGTGGGTGGATAAGGAAGACTTCTCGGCATCCGACCCTAACGATGCGAACAGTCGCGATCGCACCGGCGCGTTGTGGGCCTACACCAGGGATGCCGGCGTCTACCGCTGCCCGCTGGGTAAACCCGGCCGTCCTGTCACGTACGCAATTGTCTGTGCTGCCAATGGCGATAGTCCGGATGAGACACGTGAGAGCTTATTCAAGAGCAAACGCATCGGGCGCACAGTGCTATGGATCAGGAAGCTTTCGGATATTGTCAGTCCGTCCGCGGCACAACGCGCGATCTTTGTAGACTATGGCGACATGTCCTGGCCGGATTTTCAGGTCCACTACGCTTATCCCGGATGGAAGTTGGGTGGTGGTATTCCTTTTGTTCACCACAACCAGGGCATAACTCTCTCGATGGCCGATGGGCATGTCGAGTACTGGAAATGGAGGGGGGCCGAAACCATGGACTTGATAAACGCCACGTTGCCCAGCGGCAGCTTCATAAATGCGAGATTTGAGCCGCGGACCGAGGATGGATTATATGATCTGCAGAGGCTGCAAAAGGCAACCTGGGGCAGGCTGGGGTATTAGATGAACGTTGTCAAATAGTACAACCGGAAAACTGGCCGGAGTGGATGAGAAACTTTAAAGATTACTAAAGTGGTATATAAATAGAGCGATATGTAATGCGCAAAGAAAAGGCATTTACGCTAATAGAACTTTTGGTGGTCATTGCCGTAATCTCGGCTTTGATGGGCATTTTGCTGCCGGCACTGGGTAAGGCCAGGTACCAGGCCCGAACGCTGATCGGGATCGGCAACCAGCGCGAAATTGTGAGCGGAGTAAGCCTTTTTGCTTCGGATAATAACGAGCGGTATCCGGAATCGGTTGCGACCATAGCGGACAACGCGTGGAATTGGGCCGAACCGATGATGTTGACGGCTCATCTGGCGCGCAGCCCCCGTTTCCATCGTTCCATGAGTGCCTACTTGCGGAGCTATATTGAAGACGCCGACACCATGTATTGTCCCAACGCACCTCGAAGATACGATTACCTTCAGGATGCCTGGGATGCCGGCGACGAGTGGGATAATCCCCAGACGCTGCCCGTCGATGACCCGTTGAGCGGAACGTATTGCTTTTACTGGAACTATGCGGGTTACCTCGAAGACAGGGACTATCTTTTCATGGGGCCGCAAAGTTCTGCATCCGGCCGGGGACGGAGCAAACTGCTGGTGAGTGATTACTTTGGCTACGACCATTTTCGAAGCTTGAACTCTTACGGCAGTTGCGAGAAGTTCGCGGGCGCTTCAATCACCGATGGAACGCAGCTCTCCTC
>Ga0307378_10007343_pt1 | contig 14863 bp, 11 predicted proteins | sample UN1MG_FD_202238 | JGI IMG/M metagenome (GOLD analysis project Ga0307378, IMG submission 202238) | Soil microbial communities from Risofladan, Vaasa, Finland - UN-1 | ecosystem: Environmental > Terrestrial > Soil > Coastal area > Acid sulfate soil | place: Finland: Risofladan, Vaasa | collected...
CATATCTGGAATACCTGCACTATCAAATTTAGTCGACAAACCTACATCTCGATTGTCGAATCTGATAACAAAAAAGCCATTATTAGCAAGAATCTCACATATTTCATCCGACCAAGCAAGTAATTGGCTTCCCAAGCCAGCAATCAATAATAACGGTTTTGAATTCGGATCCCCGATTGTTTCATATGCAATTTCGATATCATTTATATACGCTTTTGGCACTATACATATTCCTCAATTTTATTATTAATAATTTTATGTATTTGAAATATTAAGCTAAAATACCCATATTTATATCTCCCAAAGAATGACAATTTGTCATTTTCATTGCTTTAGCTAGAGTTTTTTGCATATGTTCCATATGTATCCGCACACCTTTAATTCCTGCTCCAACTGAAGCACGAATAATGTCTCGACCAATCAAAACCGATTCAGCTCCAAGTGCGAGCATTTTTAACACATCATATCCCGTACGGATACCTCCATCGACAATAATTTTTATCTTACCTTTTAGTTCTTCTACAATATTATGTAAAACTTCAGCAGTTCCAGGAGTGTGATCTAATACTCTTCCTCCATGATTTGATACGACAAGTGCTGATGCTCCAGCTTCTTTTGCTAATGAAGCATCTTCTACACTCATTATACCTTTAATAATTACTGGAAGATTTGTAGAAGAAACTAATTCTTTAATTTCTTCAATAGATTTTTTGAATACTGGTTTATTGTGTGTAGTCATGGCATATGAACCACAACCATCTATATCTATCCCAACAGCAACACTTCTAACCTCTTCCGCTTTATTAAAAAATTTCATAATAGTTCCCTGGTCTCTTGGTTTTACAATTTTGACTCCCCATCCCCCAGCTTCAGCAATCGCATTAAGCCCAAAAGAATTCTCAAGTGAATAAGTATAAGTATCTCCTCTCCACCCTATTGTTCCAGCATCTCTACAACCAAGAACTACAGAACGACAAAAATCTTCTTCTGTTATAACCTTATCTCCACCAAAACTATTAACACCTGCTACACTTGCAGCCATTATTGGCATGGATAATTCTTTCCCAAAAAAATTATATTTAGTATCAGGCGTAAAATCTTCATTGATTAATTTCATTTTCAAATTATATTTTCTTAGAGCTAAGAAATTATTATTAAAACTAGCACCACTTCCAATTCCACCAATACCAAGTGCTCTGCCATAACTTTGCCCTTGACAAAGTCTATTTGGAGCTCCATCACAATCTTTGTAGACCCCACATATTCCTTTCAGTTTTTCCCTAGCACTATTACGTATATCCTCTACTGTTTTAATTTCGGGAGTCATGATTTTACTTTTCTAATTAAACCATTTTTTTAGGATCTAATAACTCATCGAGGTTATCTATTTTTAAGCCCATTTCTAGAATAACCACCTTACAACTTTTTCCTTCTTTATATGCTCGCTGTGCTATCTCGGAACATTTATCATATCCAATAATAGGAGTTAAATTTGTAACAAGCATAAGCATTTGTTCTAACTGTTTGTTAATTTGTTCAGTGTTAGCCTCTATATTTAATAAACAGTTATCGATAAATGAATTGATACCTCCAATTAGTATATCAATAGATTCAAGTAAGTTTATAATCATAACAGGTTTACACACATTCAAATCTAATATACTACCAAATGCTTCTCCAAATGAAACTACAGAATCATTCCCAATCACCTGAAGACATACCTGAATTAATGCTTCGGATTGAGTGGGATTTATTTTACCCGGCATTAATGATGATCCCGGTTCATTTTGAGGTAGTTTTAATTCAGATAATCCCGCACGTGGCCCACTCCCCATCCAACGGATGTCATTTGCCATCTTTAATAATGATAAAGCTAACAAACGTAAATTACTACTAACTCTCACAATTGTATTATGTGAAGCAATTCCTTCCGCTTTCACTGGATTTACTTTAAATGGGAAATTAGTGATTTCTGAGAGATGAGAGACCGTATGTTTAGCAAAATCTTTGTGAGCACTTAAACCTGTTCCTAATGCTGTACCGCCTATTGGAATATAATATAATTCATTGCAAGTTTCTTTTAATCTTTCTAAATTAATTTCGATTTGCTTTTTATAAACCTCAAATTCTAAAGATAATGGGATAGGAACTGCATCTTGTAAATGAGTTCTTCCTACTTTAACAATATCTTTAAATTCTTTAATTTTAATATCTAAATGTTCTTTTAATCTTTCTAAAATAGGAATTAATTTTTGGATCATGTGTAAAGTAGATAGATGCATCGTGCTTGGGATCACATCATTAGAAGATTGACTTTTATTTACGTGATCATTGGGGTGTACTGGATGTTTTTTACCCATTGGATATCCTAAAATTTCATTCGCTCGATTTGCTAAAACTTCATTCATATTCATATTAGTTTGAGTTCCTGATCCGGTTTGAAATACATCAATAGGAAATTGATCTAGATGTTTATTCTCTTCTATAATTTCATTAACAGCTTCAAGAATAGCGTTGGCAATCTGCTTTTCAATCATCTCTAAATCTAAATTTGCGAGTAAACAAGCTTTCTTTAACTGAGCCAATGATTTAATAAATATTTTAGGGAACCTCTTTCCACTAATTTGAAAGTTTTTAATTGCTCTTTGAGTATTTACTCCCCAATATACATTATTAGGGACTTCCACTTCTCCTAAAACATCCTTTTCAATACGAAAATTCAAAATCTCTCACATTATAAAATAATCTTTAATATCATAAATAGCACGAATATTTAAAAAAAGTTTATACTAATATAAGATGAATAACAGAAAAATGGTTATATTAAATATAAAAACTAAAAATTTAATATTCATTTTTTATTTCAATTTTTATTCAGTTGGCTAAAATTAAGAATTCTGAACTTAAACATCCTATTTGTTTTGTATGGTTTATTCTGATAATGATTGGAAAAGTATAATTCCTCATATTCCTCCTGGATATAATAAAGCTAAGTATAATGTCGTTTTTGATCAACATTCACATACAATATTCAGTGATGGGGCACTCACGATCAAACAAAATGTTGAATGGCATATAGCTATGGGTTATAATGCGTTAGTGATAACGGATCATAATAATATGCACCATCTAGAAAAAATTGATAACTTAAAAGCGGAATATACAGAGAAAAATATTATAATTTTAAGTGGAATTGAATGGACTACAAATAGAATTCATTTAAATTTTCTAGGTGTCCCGAATTGGGAAACTAAAATCTCTTATAGGGTTAAGGACGATGATATTATTAATGCAATTAACAGTGCCCATGATCAAGGTGGTGTTGTTATCTGTAATCATATTCCATGGAGTCTTTATGAATTTAATATGAAAACTCATCCCTCTCGTGAAACTTTATTAGATTGGGGAGTTGATTATATTGAAATTGTTAATGATGATTGCAAACTTGAAAATGTATTTGATAAAGACTCATATGATTTTTGCATGAAACATAAAGGAAAAATAGGTATGATTACTGGAACAGATATGCATACTCCAGAGGGATTAGCAAGTGGAGGAGTGCACGGATGGACTTGTATGAATGTTAAACAATTCACCGAAGAAACTTTAATGGAAGAATTACGAAGGAAAAATACAGACATTATTTATTCTAAACATCCTTACCCCGATCCTAGGATTCTTAAATAAATTTTAATCAAATAATTTATCAATAATATCCCATCTTTTCTATAATAGCCTTAGCTATTCCTAGATCTCTACTAGCCATCTCCTTTGGCTGCCAGGGCCACTCACATCCTGAGGAGAATTGATATAATCCTCCAGGCTTCCCAGCCTCAATTGTTTTGGTTATTTCTTCAATCACTCTTGAGATTGTATATTTTGGACTTCCTAATATTTGTGTATTAGTATTTCCTCTTATACAGTTATTTTTACCAATTTTTTCTTTAGCTAATTTAAGATCTACTTGATAATCCAAATCTAGAATTGCTGCATTTGTACTTGAAACTAATTTTAACATATCTCTTCCTTCTTTATCGACTACGGAATTATCACCACATATGTGATATAATACAGGCACATCCTTTTGAATATATTCAAAAAGCTCTTTAGTGGCACCTATGCAACACTTTTCATATCTCATAGGTCCAATTTGTGAAATAGCTGAATCGCCTGCACCTATTATATCTGCCCCTGCTTCAATCTGTAATTTAGCGAATTCTTTTTGAATTGGAAGGACTCTTATAATCAGTGCCTTAATTCTTTCTACCCAATCAGGATTTTTACACTGAAAAAGAACATTTACTAAACCGAATAAACAACAAATCTCGGCGAAAGGCGCTTCAATCCAACCTATAATACATTGATTTCCACTAATTTTATCTGAAAATTTTTTAACAGCATTTACTCTATTCGTAATTCTTGAATTTTCGAGTATGGAAGGTGTTTCTATTGATTCAAAATCCTCAATTGAAAGATAGGTTTTCGCAACTGGGGTATGACTCTTCCAATCAATTTCAACACCCCACGCATTCGCTTCTCTGTATGCATCAGTAGAAACATTCACATGATCAATACCAAAAAATTCAGCACATTTGATTTGTGAATCAACTAAGACATCTGGTTTTTGACAATACTCATGATTATAATCTACATTCGCTAATGATGCAGCCATATGCATAATAAAGGGATTAAAAGGTATTTTCTCAGGTATTCCTTTAATTGCTGAAAGCGTTAATTCCTTTGAGTTCATTATAATTACATGATTTTAACTTGTATATTATGATTTAACTAATACTAAGCTATATTGTTTAATTAAAATATGTGATAACAATCTTTTTCTATTCGTTATAAACCCATTTCCCTTAGTTTTTGCATTATTTCTTGTTTTTTTCTACCTTTTAAATCAAACCACTTATAAAAGATTATTGATCCTACTAAACAAAATAGAAAGGGAATAACACCTTGAATCAATCGTAGTCCCAATAATGCATCGGAGCTATGCGTTGGATTATTTGGATTATAAAAGGTAACTGCATGAATTATTGCCACTATGAAACTTTGAATTAATAATGAAATGCGAATGAAGACGTTTCTAAAACCTACTAATGTAGCTTCATAATGTTTTTTAGTCTTTACGGTAACTTCATCATAACAATCAGCTAGGACAGGGGATAACATAATAGTAAACATAGCTGCTGCGGTTCCATTCAAAAGGTTAACTATATAGAATCCTAATATATTTGAAACAAAAGAATATAAAAATAAACTTAATCCGAAAGATAATAAACCAAATGCATATAAACGAAAGTGTCCAATTTTCTTTGCAACATACAACCATACAGGCATAGTCGCTATAGAAGTGAATAACATAAAAAGCGATCCAATTGTTCTAATAAATTGTTCTTCATGCAGAACATCATCTACAAAATTAATTGTATTCATACTCATTAATCCCAGAGCTATCATAAAAATTGTATAAGTTAAAACGGCTAACATAAAATTTTTTTGTTTAATCGCCATTTTCATTGTCCAAATGAATGTTTTTTTCTCTATTGTTTCATAACTATTAATGAAACGTTCTTTTATTACATCTGTTTCTTTTGAACCAGGGATGAAAATCGCTAGAGAAATTCCAAGCAATATGAAACTTAAAAAGGCGGCTATTGTAAAAGTGGACGGATTGCCAGGTACAATAATCTGTGACCATAATGTGATTGTTATAAAATTTGCTATAAAAATTAATATTTGAGTTATCATACCTGCTTTCCTTCTCGTAGCATCTCCTCGGAAATGAGCAGGAAAAGCTCCAAAAGAATGTGATTGAAAAAGCGAATTAGAGAGATCATATAAAAAGACTATAATTAAATAATATAACAGAACTGGAAAAACACTTTCAATCCCTATTATGCTTGGTGGTGTGAATAGTAAAAAAAAGAAAACAATTGTTGGAATACCTCCAATGACAATCCAAGGAGAGTGAAACCCTAATTTCTTTGTCCATTTATTTGGCTTGTCAGTGAGATACCCCACAACAGGGCTACTTATCATACTGAAGATTGTAAAAATCACATTTACTACTGCCATATAAATTGGCCATAGATTTATAATATCTATTAAGCCAAGTTCGCTCTCGTAATAATGCCAAACAAAGTTATTAAAGGCAACAATTAGAAAACCATTAAAGAAATAACCCATAGAAAACATTATCATCTTCAATGTACTCGGGTCTTCATTGATGTTTGTATGTGAAGATTTTTTTATGGTATTCAAAATAACTTTCAGTTTTGTGTTTTTTGATATTAATTATTTCGTTTAGGTCTTTATTAAGCTAATTTTATTAAAGATGAGAAATAAAGACTCTAAACAAATTTTGTAAAATCATTTAGATTATTAGAAGAAATTATTAATTGCTAATAATCCTTGGGAGGTTCCTCACATAATAAAGAAATTTTATAAATTAAATTAAATTTCTTTAAAAATGATTAAAAGGTTCTATCCATCCTCATTATACAATTTTCTTTGGTTTATACAAACTAATCCTGCGAAAAAAAAAATATTAGATTGTGGGGCTGGTGGAAGAGACCCTAAACTGGCCTTTTTTTATGAAAATGGTTTTGAAACATATGGAATTGATATTTCAGATGAAGAGATAAACGATGCACAAGATTTTTGTCAAGAAAATGGTATAAATTTAAGGATTGTTAAAGGAGACATGAGAAATATTCCTTTTGACTCCAATTTCTTCGGGTATGTTTTTTCCTATCTCTCCATGGTTCATTTAAGTAAAAAAGACACTGCAATTGCTATTAATGAAATGCATCGCGTTTTAATGATAGGAGGATTATGTTATTTGAATTTCCTCTCAAAAGATGATGCTAATTTCGATGAAAAAAGAGAATCAAACCCAGGAGAAATTATAAATATTCACGAAAATCAAGAGTATATTCATAGTTATTATGATGATGACGAACCTGATGAATATTTCAAAAAGTTTGAGATACTTTATAAAGAAAAAAGACTCATTCTAAGTGGTAAATATTATAATACTGGTCGGACATGTATCCTCGATTATATTTTAAAAAAACAATGATAAACCATAAATAACAAACATAGTTTATTTTTTTCTATAATATAAAAATATCTACAGTTAAATGTAATTATAACTCTAAATAATTATGATTAATACATTTTATGAAAAGCTAGCCAAATTAGTGGTTAATTATTCTCTTAATGTTAAGAACGGAGATCGCGTGCTTATTGAAGGCCCAACTATAGCAAAAGAACTTTTTCAAGCTCTTTTTTTAGAGGTTCTAAAAATGGGTGGCCACCCCTTAGTAATATCGCAAGTTGAAGGCCTTAGAGAACTGTTGTTTAAAAATGCATCTGAAGAACAATTATTATATTTCCACAATCTACTAAAATTAACCAATACAGAATTTGATTGTATAATATCTATTGACGGAGAATATAATACTCGAAACCTAGCATTAATTGATCCAAAAGCAGTGGCAAAGTACCAAGGTTCTCCTGATCGAACAGAATATATTCGAGTTTTTGAGGAACGTACTTCTAAAAAAGAATTAAAATGGATTTGTGTTCCTATTCCATGTCATGCTTTTGCTCAAGAAGCAAATATGGATTTATTTTCTTACTCAAATTTTGTAGAAAATGCGTTATTTTTAGATAAAGAGAACCCGATTGAAGAATGGCAGAATATGGAAAAAAAGCAAGAAAAGATTGTAGAAAATTTAAATAAGGTTAAAAAAATCCAGGTTATTGGTGAAGACACAGAATTAACCTTTTCATTGGAGGGGAGAATATGGGATAATTGTTGTGGGAAAGAAAATTTACCAGATGGAGAGATTTATACTTGTCCAGTTGAAGATTCTGTAAATGGACATATTAGACTCAGTTATCCAGGAATCTATATGGGAAGAGAAATCGAAAATATTTTTTTAGAATTTAAAGATGGAATGGTTATTAATGCTACAGCTGACAAGGGTCAGGAATTACTAGAAGAGATATTAAAAATAGAAAATGCTGACAAATTGGGTGAATTTGCTATTGGGACTAATTACGGAATTACACAATTTACAAAAAATATTGGATTTGACGAAAAAATTGGCGGAACTTTACATATTGCATTAGGACATGGTTTTAAAAATATTGGATCAAAAAATGAAAGTGCTATACATTGGGATATTCTAAAAGATATGAAAATCCCTGGGTCAAAAATTATAGCAGACAATAAAATAATTTATGAAGAAGGAAAATGGCAGATTTAGAGATTCATCTTTAGATTTGTTCTTTTAGATTCCTAAATATCTCTGATAACGTTGGATAAGGATGGATAAAGTTTCGGAAAATTGATAATCCATTTGGAATGTTAATTAAAGGAATTATTTCAAGCATCCATTCCCTCTTTTCATGGTTTAAGTAAAAAGATATTTTAACATAGAAAATTTCATAATATTATGAGAAATGAAATCGAAACCATAGAATTAACTCCAATTCATGTTCCTTTTAAAGATGCTGTTAGAGAAGCAATGAAACAATCAGAGGGAGGTTTAGGGATGGCTATTGCCGCAGAAGAGGCATGGTTAGGTGGGGATTTTGTAATTTGCAAACTTATTACACAAGAAGGGAACATTGGTATTAGTGAATCTTTTCTTTGGCTACCAGAATCTGGTATGTCTCCTTATCAAGTTATTGATTCTATTAAAAATTGCCTGGGGAAGTATTTATTGGGTGAAAACCCCTTTAATATTGAAAAAATTAACTATAGGATGGACATCAATCTTGCTAATAATGACATGGCTAAAGGAATCTTAGATATGGCATTATATGATCTTATGGGACAAATTGTAGATAGACCTGTTTGCGAATTAATCGGTGGTAAAAATGCAGAAGAAATTCCATTAGCAGCGTTAATTCCGCTAGGAGAACCAATATTAATGAAAGGTATTACACGATCTTATTATAAAAAAGGATTCAAAACTTTTAGACTTAAATTAGGAAAAGGAGTACAAAAAGATAAGGAGATAATCGAAACAGTTAGAAATGCTTTTGGTGATCAAATCAGATTAAGGGTAGATTATAATCAAGCTTATTCTCCTTCTATGGCTGTTAGAGCAATAAAAGAAATTGAACCTTATGGTATTGATTATGCGGAACAACCAGTAAGCGCCGATGACTATCTAGGAATGGCTTATGTTCAAAAAAGAGTCGATATACCATTAATGGCACATGAAGGCTTTTTTTCAATTAAAGATTTCATATCATTAGTAGAATTAGGAGCAGTTAGGGTTCTAGGAATTAACTCAGAACGCCCCGGTGGAGTAACAAAAGCATTGAAAGCATTCAATTATGCTAAAATGCGAGGTCTTGGAGTAGTGTTGCATAATCAACCCTTAGGAATTGCTTCAGCTATGCATATTCATTTTCACATAGCAAAATTTCATTATATTGATTATGCAACTGAATTATTTGGTCAAGAAATGTTAATAGATGACCTTATTCTGAATTCTATTGACTACAGCAATGGTATGGCAAAATTACCGGAAGGTCCAGGTTGGGGTGTGAAATTAGATGAAAAAGCTTTAGAAAGATTTGCTACAGGAGAAACTATCATTCTTGAGAAAAAATAACTTATCTACTAAAGATTAAATAAACTAAGCTCAAAATTAAATTAATTAATCATATTTTAATTGGTGATTTTTGGAGAGATGACAAAATTAAAAGATAGTTCCACTGTTCAATATCCCCTTAAAGTCCATATATCTTATTCTCTTGGAAGTCTTTTTGATGATTTTCTTGCGACAGCATTAAGTTTTATGGTCTTTAAATTTTATGAGACTGAAGTCTTTTTACCCGTTACCCTACTCACAGCTGCAATCATTATATATGGAATATGGAACATGCTTAATGATCCTTTAGCAGGGCATATATCCAACCGCAATATAAAATATATGAGAAAATTTGGTAAGAGATTTACTTGGTTTTTAATTACAGGAATCCCTTGTTCAATAATGTTTGTTTTAATTTTCATTCCTCCAACAGGTGGCGATATTTCAGTTTTTTTCTGGTTAATAATTATTTTATGTATTTTGGATACACTGTTTTCATTCATGATCATTTCATATCAAAGTATTTACCCTGATAAATTCCGTTCTCAAAAGGAAAGGACAAAAGTAGGCGGTGTTCAGATTTTACTTTCTCTTTTCGGTTTGACTCTTGGTACTCTATTACCAACTTTTATAATAACAACTGGAACTCCTGGAACAAATATTGAGTCTTATGTAATGGTAGGGGCAATTGTAACTGTTATATGTATTAGCATTTGTCTATTAATGATATATGGTATGCGTGAAAATCGACAAATGATTGATAGAACATTTCTCATAGATGATTTAAATAAACCCAGAGAAAATTATTTTCTGAAACTTAAACATGCTTTAAAAGAAAAAAACTATATATCATATCTAATTGCTTATTTAGCTCAAACCACAGTAATGGTTCTCATGCTAGCATCGATTCCTTATTGGGTACAGTATGTTATGAAAGTGGATCCATTTTACGAAATGGTTATATTAATGGCATTCCTTTTAGCGAGTGTAATTTCTGCTCCATTTTGGATTTATATAGCTAGGAAATTTGGCAACAGAATTGGGTATATGTGTGGGACAGGTGGTACTGCTACATTTTTGATTCTTACACTTTTCATTTGGGACTTTCCTCTGGTTATATTTGGATTTGTATTGATTGGCTTTAGTATGGGGGCAACTTGGAGTTTAATTTATGCTACTTTTTCAGATGTTATTGATGAGATCGTTATAAAAACAGGTAAAAGAGAAGAAGGGATTTATTATGGATTTAGAACTTTCATTGGACGCTTTTCTATTGTAATTCAAGCGTTAACATTTGGAATAATTCATCCTCTTACCTCTTTCGATCCAACAGCTTCAACCCAGACTATTCAGGTACAATGGGGGATTACAATTGGAATGTTTGCTGTTCCTGCACTGTTTTACCTCATTGGGTTTCTCTTTATGTGGAGAATCTACGATTTGAAACCAAGTAAAGTCTTATCAAATAAACAAAAACTTGTTGAATTGAATCTTTAATTTCAAACGATCTTTTTCATATTTTTTTTAATTTGTTGATTAATCAATTATTTAAGAGATTTGAGGGAAAAATTGAAAGAGGATTATCAAATTACAAAAAAAGTGAATACATCTCTAATAAGATGATTTTTTTTTTGAATAATTTAAGGATTAACTATAAAAAAGGGATTAATTTCCCATATTAATTATGTAAGAAAAATTTATTAGAAAAAGGAATCTAAATAAATTAACATTTTTAATGAAATTTGTGTAAAAAATAAGAAGAGTTAGAGAATTTTGGCACAGAAAAATATTTATGAATATGACGCGAAGAAACTTTTAGCAAATGAATTACATAAATACTATCCAGAGTTCAATTACCATAATAAATTAGCTGTAGTTTTATGTGAAACTGATTTAAATCAATTAATTATTGAAGAACCATGGATTAAAGCAGAAAAATTAGCTGTTAAACCTGATCAACTATTTGGAAAAAGAGGGAAAGCAAAATTGCTTTTACTTGATGCCAATTATGATGAAATGAAAAAATTTTGCCTTGAGAATTTGGATAGAGTTTTTGAAATTAGAGGTGTTAAGGGGCACCTTAAACGTCTCCTCATTGAACCATTTATTCTACACGAGAAAGAATATTACGTATCTATTACTTCTGACAGAGAAAATGACTTCATCCATTTTAGTTTTGAAGGAGGGATATTTATTGAAGAAAACTGGGACAAAGTAACACATGTACCCATACCAATTGGTACAGATATAAATACATTCGATTTAGAGAGTAAATTACCTAATTTAGGAGATTTAAGAGATGTACTAATCTCATTCATTAAAGGTCTCTACCAAGTTTTTGTTGATCAAGATTTTACTTTTCTTGAAATTAATCCTTTTGCTGTCACAGGGGAAAAGAAAATTGTCCCTCTTGATGTTAAAGCTCGCTTGGATGACACAGCTATGTTTCTTCATGCAGATACCTGGGGAAATCCATCGAATCCAATCGAATTTCCAGCAGGATTCGGTCAAGAGATGAGTCCAGAAGAAGCTAAAATAAAAGATCTTGATGAAAAAACGGGAGCTTCACTTAAATTAACCATTTTAAACCGAGATGGGCATGTTTGGACGATGGTTGCTGGGGGAGGAGCATCTGTTATATATACCGATACAATTGCAGATTTGGGATTCTCAGAAGAATTAGGAAATTATGGCGAATATAGTGGAAATCCAAGCCAAGAACATACGCAAATATATGCTCAAACACTTATTGATCTTATTACAGAAAAGCCTGATCTAAAAGGAAAAGAAAAGTATTTGATTATAGGAGGAGGAATTGCGAATTTCACAGATGTTAAAGCTACTTTTTCAGGGATTGTAACTGCAATAAAAAAGTCAGTTGATAAATTGAAGAAAGCAAATGTAAAAATCTTAGTACGTAGGGGCGGTCCCAACGAGAAACAAGGATTAGAACTAATGAAACAAGTTGGAGAGGAGACAGGTATTCCTATTGAAATTTATGATCGATATAATAGTATGACGCGTCCAGTAGCTCGAATGATTGAAAAAATGAAGGGTGAATTATAAATGGAAAGTTATGAATTATTTAATGAAGATACGCAAGCCATAATATATGGTCTTCAAGCCGCGCCCGTCCAAAGAATGCTTGATTTTGATTATGTGTGTAGACGAAAAAAACCTTCTGTTGCTGCAATGATTCAACCCACTCAAGAAGCAGCAGTTGCTTATCATAAAGCTTTTTGGGGAAGCAAAGAAGTTGTTATACCAGTTTATAAAACACTTGAAATGGCAGTTAAAAAGCATCCTAATGCTGATGTCATGATAAATTTTGCATCTTTTCGATCCGCTTACGATACAAGTAAAGAAGCACTTGAAACAGGTACTATTCGAGTAGTGGTTATTATCGCGGAAGGCATGCCAGAAAGACAAAGTAGACTTTTAATTAAAATCGCTAGTGAAAAAAATAAAATCATCATAGGTCCTGCAACAGTAGGTGGTATAAAAGCTGGGGCATTTAAAATCGCTAATACAGCGGGAACCCTTGAAAATATCATTCTTTCAAAGTTATATCGCCCTGGTTCAGTAGGTTTTGTTTCTAAGTCTGGTGGTCTGAGTAATGAAATGAATTTTATGATCGCTCAAAATACAGATGGAGTTTATGAATCCATAGCAATTGGAGGAGATCGTTATCCTGGTTCGAGATTAATTGATCATCTTTTTCGTTATGAAACAAATCCCAATATCAAAATGTTAGTTTGTCTTGGAGAGATTGGTGGAACTGAGGAATATGAGATCGTAGATGCTTTAAGAAATAGCAGGATTACTAAACCACTCGTAATATGGGTCACTGGTACCGCAGCTAAAATTTTACCTCAAGGTTTACAATTTGGACATGCTGGAGCTATGGCGGGTACTTCAAAAGAGACTGCAGAAGCTAAAAATCAAGCCTTAAAGGAAGCTGGAGCACTTGTCCCAGAATCTTATGAAGATTTTGATAAACTAATTAAAAAAACTTATGAAAAGCTAGTACAAGAAGGCAAACTTAAACCTGCCAAAGATATTGAACCTCCTAAGATTCCTACTGATTTTAATGAGGCCATAAGATTAGGATTAGTTAGAAGACCTTCTGATGTTGTTGTAACTATCAGTGATGATCGAGGAGATGTTCCTACATTCGCAGGGGTTGGATTGGATGATATAATTAGAGATAATCGATCAATTGGGTATGTTATTGGCCTTTTATGGTTTAAGCGAGAGTTGCCAGAATTTGCTCAACAATTTATTGAAATGGTAATTAAATTAACAGCAGATCATGGTCCTGCAGTATCAGGAGCACATAATGCTATAATTACTGCTCGTGCGGGGAAAGACCTTATGTCAGCTTTAGCAAGTGGGATTTTAACTATAGGTCCTAGATTTGGAGGGGCAATATCCGATGCTGCAAAATATGTAAGGGAAGCGTTGCAAAAGAGAATGGCGCCACCTGAGTTCATTAAATATATGAAGGATGTTGTAAAAGTTAATATCCCTGGAATTGGACATCGAATTAAATCAGTTCAAAATCCAGATATAAGGGTTGTCCTACTTAAGGAATTCGTATTTAAGAACTTTAAAAAACATCCACACTTAGATTTTGCTTTAGAGGTAGAGAAACTAACAACTGCTAAAAGGAATAATTTGATATTAAATGTTGACGGTTGTATAGGGATTACGTTTTTAGATTTATTAGAAAACTTAGATATTACACCAGAAGAAATTGAAGATGTTATATATAGTGAAGCACTAAATGGTTTATTTGTCCTTGGACGTTCAATTGGGATGATGGGTCATATATTCGATCAAAAAAGACAACGAGCGGGACTCTATAGACAGCCTTGGGATGAAATTTTGTTTTCAGAATAGAAATCTAATTGATTAAGAATTAATTATTAAGCCACAATAATAAAACAAAATCTTATAAATCAAAATTAGAAGATTAAAGATTTTATAGAAATCAATAAAATCTCTTAAATTTTTTTAAGCAACCTTTATATAACTTTTAATCTAATTTTTATATTAACTTTTAATTGTTAAATTATAAGTTTGAGAGGGTGTGATTAACATGGTTGAATTAAAGGAAGTTCACAAAAATATAATTTTTGCAGTTATTATCTCATTTCTAATCTTTTTCATTGGTGTGTTCATAAATTTTATTATTGTTCGTTTTATACCGGGTGATCTTGTAGCATTATATCTTT
>Ga0307378_10007345_pt1 | contig 14862 bp, 25 predicted proteins | sample UN1MG_FD_202238 | JGI IMG/M metagenome (GOLD analysis project Ga0307378, IMG submission 202238) | Soil microbial communities from Risofladan, Vaasa, Finland - UN-1 | ecosystem: Environmental > Terrestrial > Soil > Coastal area > Acid sulfate soil | place: Finland: Risofladan, Vaasa | collected...
GGTTATTTTGTCTCGACTACTTTTTTGCTGACTTGACTACTTGACAAAGGTATGGTGGTGTGGTAGTATTATTATGTGTAGTCGTATAATGTGAAGGAGGTGCGGCAGTGAGTAAAGATGATTATGGTAGTGTGTTACTGTGTTTCAGGTGTGGTAAGAATATACCATTACTGCACAGCACTTGGGTAGGGGTCAATATACATGAGAAAGTTTACTGGATGGTCACCTACTGCCCGAGGTGCGGTACAGTAACTGATGTGGAGCAGTCTCCCTTCTATTATGGGAATCTATTACCAAGGATAGGTAAGGTCAAATCATTCCTGTTTGTCTCCCTGCTTCTAGGGGCTCCGTTCCACTTGGCTACTTGGGTGCTGGGTGGTATGGACTTGGGTATATGTTTTTCTGCGCTAATATTGTTGCTGGGTGTCCTTGTCAGCAGGAGTAAAATACACCAGGTTGAGTTCTGCCCATATACTAGATGGGAACAGTATGGGGAACTAGTGAGGAGGTAGTATGAATCCAAATGAAATAAAAGAACTACGGCGACTGTTGGGTAATGTATCCCAGCTCAAGTTCGCTATCAGGGTAGGGGTATCACCACTCACTATCTCACGGTGGGAGCGTGGCGTGTCTCATCCTGAACCAGGTATGGCTAGGAAGTTGTGGAGTATACGGTCAACAGCAAGGAAGGCAATTGACCGTGGTGATATTCCCGCTGTCGGTAAGCCGTTGCCTCCTACCAGGACTTTCCCTAAACCCACTGAGAAGGTGTCAGTTGATAGAGTGCCTGATAAGTCCGATGGTGGTGTGGGCATAGAGCATGATAAGATGCCCCAACCATATAAGGCATCGGATAAGGTGGTACCACAGACAGAACCGCAGCCAGCACCACAGCCGGACAGGGTTAGGGAGACAGGTAGTGGGTACTGGGGGTCATGGAGAGAATAGGTAGCGGTAGTGGTGTGGTATAATAAAGTAGTAGGTATTTCCGGGGGTGGCTTCTACAAACGCGGACTGCTTCGGCGGTGTATATAGCAAGTAAGACAGTCAATAAGCCAGCCCCCGGGATTAATTCTTATCATGGAGGTATCAGGTGGCACAGAGGAGTACTAGTTTGTTAGTTGCATCTGAATATGGGGAGCCATCAAACCACTCTTCGGTTATTTCTCAGAGGCTGTTCAGTGAGAAGAGCGTTCGTGGTCGTGATGTTTGTTTGTTGCTCATCGCCAAGAATTTGCCAGGATGTGTTCAGATTTTAGACATGGCCGATGCTCTCAAGATACCTGCCCAGATACACTGCACCATAACTGGCTTGGGTGGGACACCTGCTGAACCTCATATACCGTTACCTGATTATGTCTTGGAGCAGTCTGTGAAGATGATTAAGGAGCGAGGAATAGACCCATTGTTTGTGACTGTCAGAGTAGACCCGCTGGTGCCTGAGTTGCTTGATAGACAAATGGATGTTATACCCCGAGTACTGGAGACATTTGCCAAAGCAGGGGTTAGGGATTGTCGGGCGTCCGTGGTAGACTACTATCCTCATGTCCGAGCCAAGTTTGACCAAGTGGGAATGAATCATCCGGTTGGGTTCCAGCCATCTACTGCTGTAAAGGAACTTGCCATAAATATGTTGTTCCATCTTACCGCTAGGTTCAATATGAATCTTCACTTGTGCGCTGAGTCTATCCCACAGAGTTTATCCAATAGCATTGGTATAGACATTGATACAGAAGGTTGTGCTTCCAGGTCTTCTTGGGAGAGACTGGGTATAACAGGATTAAAGCCTTTGGTCAGGAGTCAGCGGAGAGAATGTACTTGTGATCTGTATAAAGAGGACTTGCTTAAGGGGTTGCGAAAGGGTTGTCAGCCGGGGTGTATTTACTGTTACTGGAGGCAATAACATGGTAGACCAATTCATAGCCCCCTGGTGGGTATCCCTCCCCGAGCCGGTAATCTTCTTCCTGCTTACTATCCCTCCGATACTGGTCTGGGTAGTAGCCTATCTGATACAGCGACTCCACAGCACACCGATACTATACCCTATGGTAGGGCTAACTCTAATGGTACCATGCTATATGTGTCTGCCATGGGATACACCACTATCTTGGGCACTAATGGGCATCGCTGTGGTAATGACACCATTATGTGGTAAGATACTTATGGAGGGAGGCTAGGATGGTACGTCTGGTGAAGACCTGTGCGACATGTGGTACTCCTTTTGTTCACTTGGTATGTCATCATTGGTATGAGCCGCCTAGATATGAATATCATGATGCTTATGTATGTGTGGGGTGTAATCGTTGTTTGCTCCCAACTAATGTGTGGAGGGGCACCGACACGAGAATCAGGACGGAAACTAGGAAGTGGTATCATGTTTTGCCTTCTCTGGATATTCAACGGGAATGGCTGGATTTAGGTAGAGCAGGACACAAGTTATTTGTTAACAAGTTGCGGGGGTCATATGGTTTCCCATTGCCCGATAGACCTCATTGTACTGAGTGCGGTAGTTATCTGATGGAGGCATTGGAGAAGGAGAATATTGATGTAGGTGACGGTAGTGGGGAGAAGCAGGTATGGGTCTGTACTCGGTGTCATCACAGCACTATTGTAGTAAGCAGCCATTGACTGAACGATGTATCTAGTTGGGTCATAGGAGATTAGGTTGGGGCATAGGAGATTAGAATGAAGATCGGCACTAAAAGAGCCAAGCGTAAAGCATTATTGTTAGCTGAGGGTTTCCTGCCGTCTGAGAGCCAGCAACTATCCAAACTACCTAAGTCTACACCTGCTTTACGATTGCTGCGTAAAGAGCGCCAGGCTTTACGTGAACGATTCAGTCGTAAGGCAGACCGTATGGATTGGAGCAAGACCAGAACCAACAAAGAATACCGCAAGCGTATCAAGAACCTTTACGATAGGCGTGGCTGGCTGGTACAGGAGGGACCAAAGGGCAAGCAGCGTGGTCCCAGAAAGGATAAACCAAGCCTGTGGACAATGTACCGCGAATATGAACGGAGGCGTCCTGGTAAGCCATATGTCAGTCCGTGGGAGAAGAAGCAGATAAAGAAGGGTAAGACCAAGTTAGACCGCGGTCAGATTTTTATCAAGAAGGCAGAGAGAGCACAGTCCAGTGTGGAGTTGGAGAACTGGGTAGCACAACTTGATATGAGCATAGAAGCCGCTACCGGTGAACGTAAGAAGCAACTGGAGAAACAGAGAGAAAGATTAGTAAATAAACTAAGGAGGACACTATAATGGTAGCAGTAAAGAGTACCAAGGAGTTTGATGGCAAGTTATATCAATTGTTTGACTGGTCACAGACAAAGAGGGAGGCAGTCCAGGAAGCTAGTGAGCTACGGAGAGAGGGATACTTGGTCAGGGTGGTACAGGCTGGGGATGGATACCGTATTTGGCGTCGCAAGTAATTTAGTAAGGGGGGGTTGGTCAAGTCTGTGAATGTCATTGCTATCTGTGAGTTTTCAGCAGAGGTGAGGGGTGCTTTTGCTATGAGAATTAAGGAGTAATCTTGAGCGACATAACTGTCAAATATGCAGAATTGTTCGTGGGGGTTGGAGGATTCAGAAAAGGCATTGAGCAGTCAGGTATCTTATCCGAATGCGTCTATGCCAACGAACTTGACAAACATGCCAGTGCTGTCTACCGCTATTGGTGGGGAGCCGAGGACTTTATTGAAGGAGATATCCGTGAGCAAAACACAGAGTACATCCCAGACATTGACTTCCTCACTGCCGGTTTCCCGTGCCAGTCTTTTTCTGTTGCTGGGAAGCGTCTCGGAATGGCAGACACCAGAGGCACACTCTTTTTTGAAGTGGCTAGGGTTCTTGCCGACAAAAGACCCCGACATTTTCTGCTCGAAAACGTCAAAGGCTTACTTAGTCATGACGATGGGAAAACTTTCCAGACAATACTTGGGGTTCTTGCCGACATTGGGTATCGAGTTGAATGGCAAGTACTTAATTCAACGTGCTGGGTCCCCCAAAATAGAGAGAGGGTTTTCGTTGTTGGACATCTTAGAGGAGAATGTGGATGCCAAGTATTTCCTCTCCGAGAAGAGGATGGCGGAGAAATGCTCCCCTGCCTTACGTCAACAGATTGGAAGGGTCCGAGCAAGCAAAGGGCTGGATTGATTGTGCCTGTTATGGCTACAGGGGGGGCGTTGAGGACGAGGGATAATCCTCGTGGTTGGCATCTTGAGGAGGGCAAGGAAGGTGTAGCTAACTCACTGACTAGCGTGGAGAAGGATTCTATGCTTATTATATTGAACCGGAAGCCATATGACAGGTATGGTGAAGGGGATGTGCCGACAGCCATTAGTCAAGGTACTGGACGGTTTCGTAATTCTACATGTTCTGTGGTGGGTATTCCTGTATTGCAGAAAACTGCGGGATATACAGTAACTGTGAAAGACAACGAGACAGGGTGCCTACAGGCTGGTGGGATGAATGTCCGAGACAAGGTTCCGAATGTGGCTGTTCCAGATAACGGTAAGTGGAAACAGCACCAGCAAGACAGAATTGTTGACCCAGAGACAGAGGACTGTCCTACTTTATGTTCCGTAGGGGATGGTCACGCTGGTGGTGGAGATGCTGGTCATCTTAAAGTAGCAATGCCGGATGCTTGTATGTCCCTTGATTGTGATGGCTATTTGCGACTCACTGGTGCTAGACCAAGAGATGAGAATGGTAAACCCCAACTTCTCCCTATCGGTTATCGTCGTTTCCGTCGTCTTACCCCTATTGAGTGTGAAAGACTTCAGGGCTTCCCCGATGGACATACCTTCTTTGGGTCATACCTAACCAATACTTTACCCAAGTCGAAGCGTAGTCTTGGGGAATATACTGTCGTCCCTGTGTCAGATACACAACGCTACCGTATGATGGGCAATGCCGTTACTACTCTGGTAATACAGGAAGTGATAAAGAAGATAATGGCTGTGGGATGCTTTAGTGGTTAAGATAGTCTCCTACTGCTCTTCTATAACAAATGGCACAACCAGGCTCCAGGACAGCACTGGCAAATCCATCGTATCATCTTCCCCGACAGACCTGCTGAACTTCCTGGTATTCTCCTGCTCTGCCACTCACCCATCTTCCGTACTCAAGTGTGTATGGGACTTGGATATACTAGTATCCCATATCGCAAGATTACTCCCCTTGGACATCTGTAAATCTATATCGTCCCCCGAACACCGAGCCATCTTCGGCTCCTACCGCATCTACTATATTCCTAGCAAAATATTCAGTGTCAATAAAGACCACATCGAGGTCACCTTCTATTCCCTTGACCAGTACTACCCCGACTTACCTGATCCGGCCAACATCACTGATCTCCAGTCCTTGGCAGATAATCTACTGGACACTCTATCTGGTCTCGGCATATCGTCCCCAACCAATCTCACAAGCCCTATAGCGGTCGCTGAAGGGTCTCCACTACTCAAGGAGTATCAATCTACCATCCCGACTATCGCAGACACTCCAGAGACGTTTATGGAAGCCCAAGAGTATGCTCTCCAGTGCTGCTCCCGAGATTGGACATCTAACTACCAGATAGGGTGCTGGGAGCAGGATGAACTCTGGGGTTATGACCAGTCTGCTGCCTTCCCGTATCTGGCATCTCGCCTCCCTGATATGAGGAGCAGCTCTTACAGCAAGTCCTCTACTATGTTGGAGTCTGCCTACTGGGGATTCCTTCGTGGCAAATTCACTGTCTATACTGACTCCCCATATGCTTTCTGTTCCCCATTTCTTATTGACCGTGGTGATGGCACTATGGTCAACTTTACTGGTACCAGAAACAATTACTACTGTTTGCTGGATGAAGTTCGCTATCTGTATCGTTATGGATTAGGGGAGTTCAAGATCAAGGACGGCTGGTTTATTACTCCGTATAATAGTGCTAAACCATTCCAATCTCTTATGACCGAGTTGTATCGCTATCGTCCGGACTCTGCTCCATTGGCGTCTTACTTCTTGAAGCGTGTTGCTAATGGCATTATAGGCAAGCTACTTCAACGTAGGGCTAATGGCTCTTATGGTGATCTCTATAATCCCGTCTATCACTCTATTATTACTACTCATACCCGTCTCCGTGACTTTGACTTTCTTGTCAAGAACCAGATTACCTCAGAGGAGCTTGTCCATATCGGTACTGATGGCTGTAGGTTGACCCGCTATATTCCGCTGCCGTCTGTGTCTTCACAGATGGGTCAGTGGCGCTGTACTGGGTCACAGCCGACTGTGGTTCTGTCCCCTGGTCTTATATTTACCCCAGAACGCTCTCCCAAAGGCATCAGTTATCCGTTGTTGAGGGCTATGATTGTGGCACATCCTCGCTCAAGCAGATATGAGACTAATATAGAGAGAAGTATAACATTGTCTGAAGCGATAGAGGGGGGTAATGTATCATCTGTGGGGGACACCAAGTGTTGTGTGGCAGGGGTAGATTTGAATACTATTCACTTGCTCCAGGACAGACATTTTGCCAAGCTACCCAAGACTGGTGCTGCTCTCATTGGTAGCAAGTATTATTCTGAGCCGATAGAGATGTAGCATACTGGGTACTTACTGTAGGCCCCAGCCGCGTTTCTTGACCTTAATCCGTGCATCCATAATGGTTGTGGCTCTGCCAGTTCCCAGTAGGGCATAAACGCCTCTCCCAAACGATACATTGGCAGGCCCAACTTTTTCTACTGGAATTCCGTGTCTTTTCGACTTGGCTTGTAGGCTTCTCCATTCTTTAGCTTCTTTTTTGGTTAATGCCATTATCCGTTCCCTCCTTTGGGTCTTGGTTTACTTTTCCTGGGTCTCACTGTCTGTCGATGACAAACCTGGCATTTATATTGCTGTTTCTCTGTCCCGTTCAGTTCCCTACGGATACCAGCACGCCACATAGGTTTATCGCTATGGCAAAATGGACAGTATACTCTTTTTGTGGTAGTCATAATGATTACTTCCTATCTACCTCCTGTTCTTGTCATTGTATCACCTCTTACTTGGTTATCCTTGTTTACCCCATTCATATTTGGAATGTTCCTTGTATATTTTTGATCCTTTTTTGTGCCAGTGTTTGCACTTTTTACAGTAATATGCATCTCGGGTTGGCATCTACTTTGTCCTCCTCTTAGTCCTCTTATTCTTACCGCTACCTGCTACCGGCTTCTTCAGGTACGGGTAGCACTTAGGGTGCCATACTGCTCCACCGGCGTAGATCATCTTACCTTTGATTCGCTTGCCACATTTGTCACAGACATCCATACCTTTCATTACCTTGTGTATTCCCGCATAATACTCTTCAGGGCACTATCAATATGGTTATCGTTCAGGTAATGATACTCCGAAGCATTGGAGAAAGCACCACCGGACGCCCAATAGATATCCCAGAGAAGTCTTGTTGATGTCAGTGCTTTCCTGGCAGTTCCTCTAGGCTGCTTATCCAGTAGAGCAAACACTTTGCGCTTCAGTTGACCATAGTGGCTGTCTTTTATTGCTAACTTTCCCATCTTGCCTCCTTTTACACTTGGTGAAATGTACTCTCGTCATAGAAGTTGGTGTATCGAAACAGCTTATAGGGTTTGGATTTGAATACCCCTCTTGCTCGTCTGTGTGCTCCGGCTACGGTCTTCAGTTCAAATAGCAACTTACCCTCAGTTCCAAGCGGGGCATCTCCAGTCTTGGGGTGACCTGAATAGAAGTGCCCCTTGCGAGGTATATATGCGTAGAATTTCATCTTTAGCTTCTCCTTACATACACTGCCCAGATGTTGGAGTTTGGCGATGTAGACCGCTCTCGCCACTTGATAACTCTAGCCAGAAACCCTTTGGCTCTCTGCCTATCAGCATCCTTCTCGCATTCGGCTTTGGTTCCGGCAATCAAGTAGTTGTAAATCTTACCACCGAATTTTCTTTTCTCAATTGGCATTTTGTATCGTGGGTCTGTAGCCATTACACAATCTCCTTCCACAGTTGTATTCCTCGGTCAATTGCCATACGCTGTGAGTCTCTAATTCTCTCTGCTTGTCCGGGACCACCGGGTTCGTCATCATACGACTTGGTATGTTCCCTGATAAAGTTAGCCTTGTTCCAGTTCGGGTTAGCTGTCGGTGTACGAGAGAGTTCGTACCAGTCAGATCGCCCGATATTGTACTCCGAGACTTTGATACGTCCTACGAACGATTGGACGATGATGATGTTTGGCATCACGATTGCTCGCTGCGGATGGTCTCTTACCGACCTATCGGTTGCCTGAACTCGGCGTATCTTGGTTGCTATTGTCATTCTACTATTCCCCTAATGTGCATATCCATTTGCCCCATGTCATTGGTCTGTTTCGTGCATCAAACCCACCTTCATGTATTTGGATTCTGCCCTCTCCATCCCAGAGAAATATATCACGACCAATATAAGGAATCAGTGAGTTGGACTGGTATTTATGCCTGAGCCACAAGATTGTACCGTCTTTTCGAACTGTGCGGAAAGCGTGGTAGCCACTGCCTATTCCTACACGATACTGGCGACTAGGGTTCTTCAAATAGTGACTCATATCACCGTCCTGTTAGAAATCTTCTTATTTGTCGGGAGTCTCTTACTGCTACTGCCCACTTCCCGTTTCTCAGTTTGCGAGTAATAACCCCAACACCTGACTTTCCCAACCAGATGTTCTTGCCTATTTCAGCTTTTGCTTCAGTGTTCGTAACTTGGACGATACGATAACGGTGACCGAGGGAGTTTAATGTTTTAGGATTGCTCTGTTCACCTCTAATGCTACTACTTCTTACTCCTTTTCCCATTGGTGTGCCTCCTTGTCTATTTCACCGACCTAATCCACTTGTTAATCCTTGCTATCGCATCTGGCAAACTGGTAGCCTTCTGCTTCCGCATCTTGACTGGTATCTTGTAGGATTTGCTGAATAACTCCAGTATCCCATCCCTTCCTAGATTGAACATGGCATACCGGGAATTCTGGTAGATATCGTTAGCCCATTTCTTCTTGCTGTCTAGTGAAATCTTGATTATGACTGATGCTCGTTCTGTGCCACCGAGAGTTGATACTTGAACATGCACAAAGGGAGCCTTTATCCCGCTACTGAAATACTTGATTATCTTGGCTCGTGTTTCGGCTGTATCAGCATTGAATATCATACTTTATTGTTCCCCCTTAGCTATTATGTTTTTCTCAGCTTGGTTATCCCCTCGGTCAATAACTTGCTCGCTTCCAGTAAACTGCATAGCCTTTCCGTCCGAGGGCATCTGTCGCAGGGACTACACGGGAAAGTAAGCCTCTTTTCCGTAAGGCATCAGCTTTATTTTTGGCGTCTGATTTGTAGGAAAATCCCTCGTCGAATGAGTATAACCAATCGCCGAACTTTCTGTTGGTTGGTGCCGTCCATCCTTTCGCCATTACTTTATCCTCCCTTTAGTGGTTCGTTTCTTGTTCTTGGTTCTCACCTTACCCAGCTCTGGATAGCACTTCGGGTGCCACACTGCTCCACTAGTATATATCATCCTTCCTCGGATGGTCTTCTTGCATTTATGGCACGTACTCATACCTTCCATTGCTGGCTATTTTCTCCTTGTCCACAGTCTATAGAGTTGAATCTTCTTTGCACCTTGCTTACCGAAGCCTATGCCTGTCCCCTCTGGTATCACGCGTACAAGCCAGCCTTCTTTGCGAAGTTGTTTGGCTTTGCTGGTTGCTTCGCTCTTGGGATAAAGGAACCCGGTGAGAGCATTATACCATTGACCATTGAACATCTGTTTACTGTATTTTGGCATCTGCTGTTCTCCTTATCTCATACTCTTGGGTCTATCCCAGACCTCATATCCATCATTAGTGGCAATCACCCTTGCCAGATTGCCGTCTCTCCGTAGTTGTTTGGCTTTAGAGACAGCCTCTCTCTTGTTATCAAAGGTCTTGTTGTAGAAGTATTTGAGTCCGCCGAAATATCTACCCTGCATTTCTTGCTCCCTCCTATCACTTGTTTATCTGGTATATGTCCTGCCAAGGTTATTTCCTTACAAGAACGAATATTGTATACCCGTCTGCTTCCTTTACAATGCGGGCTAGATTGCCTTTGCGTCTTGTGTTGTCGGCAATCCGAGCGGCTTCATATTTACTCAGTTTATCAAACATTCTCTTGTACGGTCTGACACCGGGCTTACCGGCTAGGTCAAAGAACCGATACATATTAACTCTAGGCATTATCTGTTTCCTCCCTAATCCGACTTACAATCTCTCATACCACGTAGTATAACACACACCATACACCTTGTCAATATCCCTAATCTATAATACTGTAAACTCCCCTGATTTTTCAATTATTGACTACTGGTCAAGTTGACATCTGTGCCAATCTGTGATAGGGTGTTTGTAATACAGCAAAAATATTATAGGGGGTAATTATGAGGACTAAACCCAAAATCAGACCAGTGCTTACCTGTGTTCGCTGTGGATATCAGTGGATGCCCAAGGTAGAGAAGCCGTTGACCTGCCCAGATTGTCGTTCGGCCTTCTGGAATGTTCCTCGGAAGAATGGGAGGTAAGACATAATGGGTGAAAGTATACCAATCAAGCCTTCTTCATTTGCCATTGATGCCGGTCTACTCGACCTGTCTATGGAGGAAGTAGTAGCTCTATTCATAGACAAGGAGAAGCGACGCCACAAGGATGCCAAGGACGACGAGAACCAGCAGGAGGCCTATATCGGTTCCAGGGTTGTGCCTACTGGTCTGCTGATGTCCCTTGATACAGTTTGTCGGCACTGTGATATCAGCCGCTCTCTGCTCACCAGATGTCTCAGCCATCAGATTATGGCTTGGTATGATAGCATTCCCCGTCTCAAAGAGTTATCCGAACTGTTTTATATAGTCTGTGACGCAGCCGACGACTTCGGCTACCCGGACTTATATGATGGTATGCAGGATGTCGGATATACTCTGGGACACATCTCCCCCAAACATATATCCTTCCGCACTATCAATTGGGTGAAGAACAGCCTATATGTGAAGTCTAAACCTTTGGGGTTATCGGCAGGATTGCTGTTTGTTATCGGCCTGTGTCGCTCGGTGATTACCACTGCCAGCGGTCGCTCACAAGGGACAATAGAGAAGTATTTATCAGAGGAGGTTTCCCGGTTGGAAATACATATAGAGGAACGGTTTTTCCGGGTGTTTTCTTTCCATGATACGGTCCGTCGTCGGGCGAAATTGGATGGTCGGGGTGTCATTTCGCCTATTGTCACTAAAGTTGTGTCTAGTGGTGACAATGCGCATAATTGAGCCTAAAAATGTGATAACACAATAACGTAATAACGCAATAACACGATAACATAATAACAAAAAGTGGGTTAATAACGCAATAACACGCCTATAACGTAATAACTATATCATAGAGTATATATATATAAGATACTACTGTTGATAATGTTGATGTTACTTAATCAGGGGAGGGGATAATGGGGGTCAAAATATTTTACAAAGGGGCTTGACAAATAGTCAAAGGTATGGTATATTAAGTATTGCAGTAACAGACAAGGTGGTGCCAACATGATGGATGATAAAAATGACATAACCGAATATCGCATACATGAGAATAATATCCCATGGCTAGACAAGAAATTTAAGAAGATGAGTAAGGTAGCCGAGCAGGTTGGAGCAAAACCACCTGAGTACAAGATACTTCGGGAAGAATATGTGGAGAGGCAGAGGCAGGTTGTGGGGTCTTCAGCATGGGAAGGAACAGGGGAATATGACAAATTCTACTATGTGACTGTTGAGGGAGAAGCACCCAAGCTGGCTGGATGGTCTTTTGTGGCAACTCTGACCGACACTCCCGGTGGTAATCTTATCAGCAAGGTACCTGGTATCATCGACGACATTCCTGACAAGTACCGCACTGCTCCACCATTCTGCGACTACTGTGGTTTGGATCGCAAGAGGGTAGACTCATTTATCGTCCGTAGTGACAGTGGAGAATATAAGCAGGTCGGTAGGAACTGTCTTGCCAAGTTTCTGGGATATAGCAGCCCTGAGAGGGTAGCCAGTTATGCGACAATGCTCTCTAAGTTGGGAGCTGAGATAGCCGAAGAAGAAGAGAGGTCATTCAGTGGCGGACGCGGCAGTGACTATCGTAACTTGGAGGAGTTTCTGACAATGGTAGCAGCTGTTGTTGAGGAGAAGGGATGGATTAGTGTCTCTAAGGCCAAAGAGAGGGAGGATCTTACTCCTACTGTCAGCGAGGTGCGGTTCCAGCTCTCCCCAATGTCCTATACAGGCAAAAACTGGCGGGAGTTCAAGATTTATCCTACTGATGAGCATAAGCAGAGAGCAAGGGAAGCAATAGAGTTTGCCCGCTCTGATAAACTGACGACAGATAGTGATTATAAGCACAATCTCAAGATATCGACGGCATCCGATGTGTTTCACAACAAGGCAGCTGGTGTAGTGGCTAGTCTGATAGCCTTTCAAGACCGTGACAAAGAATGGGAGCGGGAGCAGGTCAGAAGACGGGAGGAATCAGAGAAGAGTAAAGCCGAGTACAGGAAGGGAGAGTATGTTGGTGAGGTTGGGGAGCGGATTACTGTACCGGTCAATGTTGTTTTTAGTCGTGAGATAGGAGGTCAGTTTGGTATCACTTATCTGTACAAGATGCGTGATAGTGATGGCAATATGTTCACCTGGTTTTCGTCTAATGATGTTCTTGAAGTGGACAAGTGGTATAGCATTACCGGTACTGTCAAGAAGCATGAGGAATATGAGGGTGCCAAGCAGACAATACTCACGAGATGCAAGGCTGAGGAGATTGATGCCACCACAGTGGAGGACGACACTGGTGATATGGCTGTGGTAGATACTACTTCTAAGATTAACTACCGGGTGGCTAGAGGCAGTAAGCGTAGGAAGAGCGGTAGTAAGGTATTGGCTGGTAGTAGTGGTACTCTGTCGGTACTCAGGTAATTCATAAAGGAGGTGATACAACCATGCCTAACAAACCTAGCATCATAGTAGTTGATAATTATTAAATGACCGGCGGCACCAGGGTTGAAAGAAACCCCAAGAAATTCATCAGGAGGTGAAAATAGATTAGATGAGGATTGATAGTTGAAATCGGTAGAGGGCTAGAGATAGTCCTCTGCCTCCTAGGACTGAGAGCAGGATACAAAAACCTGCGGTGGCTGGAGTGGACAGGCTTAAGTGACTTATATTACCGGGTGCATATTACCAGGTGCATATTACCATCTGGCAGCTGAGTCCACAATCTCTGAGTGCAGTTCCACGATGATAAGTGGAACCAAGAAGCCACCAAGAGCTTGTTTTCAGTCCTGGGAGATAGGGGACTAAGCAAAAATCTTAATAATTTGATAACTTGCTGGTGTATGCAATCCCAGAAGTGGGCTATATCCGATAAAGAGTATCAATCACTGAAGGAGAGTAAGTGATGAGTTATGGTTGCTATCTTCTATCATCCAGCATTGTCCTCACCCATAGCGACATCCCCACCAGAGCCCAAGCCTTCAATGCCTGAGTGAATGTCCTAGGTGGGTAAACCCTCTTCACATACTCTCTGTCAATCCCCAATGCCCTAACACCACTCTCCAGCAACTCACCAAAATAGTCCCGATACCTAGCATCAATCAGCCACTTCTGTATCGGTGCTGTCAGTCCAGCCTTGCTCATATTAGCGGTTATCTCTGGTGGCAGTAGCCCATAATCATTAATCAGTTTCCTGAGCAGATACTTGGTAATCCCCTGCTGGTACCGAATCTCTACCGGAATACTCAAAGCAAAATTAATCATACTAGCATCAAGCAACGGAGACCTTATCTCCAGCCCGGTAGCCAGCGCTGCCTTCTCCAGCCGTAGCAGGTCATCAGCCATCCTGGTGCCGATCATAGTGTGTGATAGTTTATCGATATTGTTTGTAGCTTCTGCTCTCTGTATGGCATCCGCGATACTGGAATTGACCATTGGTGTATGCTTTGGCCCGAGCAGCCCCACCAGCTCCTCATCAGAGAAGTAGGGCTGGCATACCCGTGATGCTACTCTATACTGCCACTCCGGGTGGGTAGCATTCTCTCTGGTGAATAACTCAGTGGCCAGTGCCAGCATCTTGGATCCAGTCAGGTTAGTCAGTGGGACACACAATTGTCTTCCTATTCCCAGTATCGGCTTCCTGAACATTCCCATCTTTGACAGCAATCTGATTACCACCGGGTCCTCCCAGTAGTCTCTCCTGTATCCGATAAATAACTCATCTCCACCATCCCCGGTGAGCAATACTTTTATGTCCTTCGCGGCTTCCTTTGCCAAATAGTAAGTCGGAATAAAGGTAAACTTAACCATTGGTTCATCATAAATCCGCTGTAGGTATTCCAAGTCCTGTATAACCGTGTCGGCATCCAACTTGACTACCCGGAACTCCATACCCAAATATTCGGCTACTTTCCTTGCCATACCCAGTTCAGATTCGGTGCCATCACCATAATCTATCGAATATGATACTAATTTCAAATCTGGGGCGGTGTAGAGCGTCATAGAAGCCACCAGCGAAGAATCTAGCCCACCACTAAGCAATATACCCATAGTGCTGTTAAAACCGTCAGAATCGCATCCTAGTGCCTCTGTGACCCGTTGTAGTTCCGTCCACAGACCCCTAATCCAGTAGTCTGTTTCAGATGTTGTTTTTGCTGTTATCATTTCTTGTTATTTCTGCTCCTTGTTTTTGTGCGGCCATATCGCTACAAAAGCAAGGAATGCACCGAATAGCCATATAGAGAAAGAGGTTAAGACACATGACCCTATACTTTCGTGTCTGTGCTTAAATGGCAGTGCTGTTCCTGTGTCCG
>Ga0307378_10007347_pt1 | contig 14861 bp, 18 predicted proteins | sample UN1MG_FD_202238 | JGI IMG/M metagenome (GOLD analysis project Ga0307378, IMG submission 202238) | Soil microbial communities from Risofladan, Vaasa, Finland - UN-1 | ecosystem: Environmental > Terrestrial > Soil > Coastal area > Acid sulfate soil | place: Finland: Risofladan, Vaasa | collected...
ATTATTATCATCGCAATCTGTTTTATCAATACCAGCCTCTTCTAAAATAGTATACATAAAGAACTCAGGTAAATCGTAGAATTTTCCGTTAGTTAAAGTACCAGTTTGATCAGAAGAAACAGGTAGCGTAGCGCCTCTTTTAATAAGCGCACTAAGCCCCTGATTTCTAACTTCTGTTTCTTCAAAACTTTCACCTTTACGGTTATTCTTTCTATCAATAAATTTTTTCACAAATAAATATTCGGCTTCAGTTAGAACACTTGTTAATTCAAAGTCTTCGTAACCTGGAGAACCAAAGCTTGAACTTCTGTCCAGCTTAAGCTCCAATAAAACACCCATTTCATTTGCGGTCATTACTTATTTTTTCTTAAACATTTCTACTCGTGATTTAATTCTAGCTTTTACTTCTTGATTTTCAACATCATTAAGATAATTAACTACTGAATTTACATCACCTAATTCAATTCCTGAATCTGAAACATAACGTTTATCATTCATTCTTTTTATTGCACCTGCTTCAACAGCATCTTGAATAAAGATTTTAGATTTATAGTTAGGATCATTCACAAGAGCTAAAAAGTGCTTAGTGTTATTCTCCATTACCGTAAGTACTTCTCCCTTTAACCAATCATCATTATGATTAATTGGAATAGCTCTACCTAACGACTTAATAAATCCAACCATTGAAGACTTACTACTAGTAATCTCAGCGTACTTAACGTATGCTCCAGCTTTCAATGTAGCCTCTTCAACTTTACGTGAAACTAACTTACCTTCTGTTACAATCATAAATTCATAAGTTGCTTTTAACTTACGATCATCGTAAGATGGTGCAATATACATTGTATTAGAAAGTAGGATTTTATATTTCAACATATCCATTATTCTATTCAGGTTTAAAGATAGTCCTTTTTTAGTTAAACTAACTCTTCCCTTCTTACTTTTTCTCCAGAAATTAGTTTTTAAATCGTTATAAGGATTTAAATCTTCACCTAACTCTTTTTCAAAGAACTCTTGCTCAGTCATTCCGTTAGGAAAGTCTGCAATATACTTCTGAATATATACTCTTTTATTATTATCTAAAAGAACTACTACTCCTCCTCCATTTCTTTCGTTATTCAATGGAGTTTGAAAACTCTTCTTTACTTTATTATAAATAAAAGGATCTTTCTTCATCTCTTGACCCTTTACTAATAATGTTGACCATTTACCAGAAGATTCAATAGGTTTTACATCTACTACTCTATCTTCTAAGAATGTACCGTAAACAATTTCGGTTTTCTTCTTTTCTTTTACTACGCTGTCCATAATTTAATTTTTTTGTTTTTCTCTCTGTTATTAATAAATCCCCCTGCCGTAGCAGAGGGATTATATTCTATTTATCTTTTATCTTATCTAGATACATTCAATCTTAAATCAACTACTTTAGTTGGATCTTCGATCATAAGACCACCCCATTTCTGTAAGTGAACTTCGTATCCGTCAATTGGAGAAGCTACTAACTTAGGTGCTTTCTTACCACCTGCAGAGAAAGGATCTCTCATACCAGGGATATATGCCCAATTGTAATCAGGAACTCCTTTTGGCTTCACTCTGTAAATTCCTGCATCTTCACCGTAGTCAAGTGCTAAAATTCTATGAGACTCAACTCCACCTAATCCATCTGGATGACGAGCTGGGAAATATACATCATCATCGAAGAAATCAAGAATCTCAACTTTAATATGTACACCATTGTACCAAGAGTACTCATTGTACTGAGGCTCCATTGTAGCTTTAGTATTCATTCCTCCAAGGTTACCTGGCTTAGAATTAGAATCTAAATACTTATCCTGAATTACAGTAATATTCTGAGTTCCACGCTTAGCTTGAATCTGCTTAGAGATTTCAATTGCTCCAAATTCACCTGTTAACAAGTGGATAGTACGCTTACCTCTTTCAATTTTACCAATACCCATATCCAATAGTAACTCTAAATGCCAATCTAAATCGTAGCTATTATAGTAGTGAACGTTTGATGGAGCGATTTGCTCAAAGAAACCTGCACCTGACTCAATAGCATATTTAGTCTTGTCATCCTTATTAAGATACTTATGATCAGAAGTCCAGTTACGCTTACCATACATCAACATTCTTGCGAACATTTCCTCGCATTGGTGATGAGCAACCATATCTTGATGATTAATCCAAACTTTTTCCTCTTGTCCTTTGTAGTTAAATCCAAACTCTAAAGGCTCATTCTTACCTTTGTTGATTGTATTACCTGCAACCTTGTACTCCATACGTAATGTAGAAGGACGATTTTCCATTCTCCAAGGAGATGTAAAATACGGCTCAGCACCTTGGTACGATAAAGTAGAAGGAGATAAAGAATAGAACTTAGACCATCTAGTTCCAATAGCTAATTCCTCAGAAGGAACAGTCATATTAGAATCAGAAGTAACTAATTCAACCTCATATTTATAACGAGAACCAGCATCCATTGATTTCTTAACCAATAAATGATATGCATCATTCTCTCCTCTAAGTACATTAGACTCTTCAAATAATGGCTCATCATAAATTAAATAGAAACGTTCACCGTTTGCACCAACATTAGCAGGAAAGTTTCCTGCAGAAATTGTAGCACCACTAACAGTTTCAGCATCTACCAAAGGTAAATTCTTATCATGTTGTCCTTGCAACATCCAGTTATAAAACCCATTCTCTTGCTCAACTTCCTTCACAGGAAAACGATCAACGAACTCACGTAACTTACCTTGAAGATTAGTCTTGTAAATCTGCTTGATTACAGAACTAATAAGTTCAGGCTTTTGTTGATAAAGCGCATGAAAATGATTGTCTGTTACCAGACCATTATAATCAATAGCTTCATACTTTTGTAAAGGAAGTAATTGTCCCATTTGTATTTATTTATTTATTTGTTTATTTACTCTTACTTGCATTCTCTAGGAAATCTAATATTCCTTGTGTACGATCTGAACCAGGATCTGACATGGCTCTACCTACACCTCTTTCATTATTTGCAGCTATTACTTTATCCATTTCACTAACAGCTTTTGTTTTAGCAACATTTTTTAATTTATCAATGTTTGGTTTAAAACTACCTTCTTTGGTTAAATCAAACATTCCAATTGAATCATAATAGTTAATAAGCATTTCAAACTCAGCAGGACTTCGCATTTGCTTATACATTAAGCTTGTGTACGATTTACCTTTTTCATCTGTGTATACTGTATTTGTAATATTATTTTTTAATTTTTCTTTCCCTATCTTATTGATATTTAATCCTTCTACAAAGTGATCTTTTTCCTCAATAGATTTTAAAAGATTATCAAAACTTTCTTTATGTCTTGTATTTTCGTTTTGAATAGCTTCTTCTTTTTGAGATCTAGCAGCGTCTACTGTATGTCTTAAATCTTCTTTTAATACTGGAGCATACTTTAAAGCTTTCTCAGTAATTTTTCCTGTTGTAATAGCATCTTGTACTGTTTCTATTGCATCCTCATCAGAAAAATTCTTTGACTTTAAATAATCAAAGTATATATTTTGCTGAAGATTTGTATCTTTCGATATAGCATCTTCATTTAAATTTTCAAAGAACTCTAATTGCTGAGCTACTTGCACAGCCTTATCAGCATCAGTAAAAGCATCTTCAACTTCTAAGAATTTTTTCTTAGCTCCTGTAAAACTACTTTTCCATTCATTTTGTTTACTCTCAACAGATGAACCTATTTGAGAAGCCATTAACTGTTTAAGAGTATCTGCACTTGCGTCCTCTAATAAAGCTTTTAACTTATCCTCATCTTCCTCATCATTAAAAATACCTTCACTCATTAAATCCTTAATGATTGCAGAATACATATTAGTATTAGTCTTAGCTGCAGGTTCATCATTTGAAGCGGCAGTTTCTGCTTCTTCAATTGGATCTGTTTCAGTTTTTTTAACTGTGTCAATTGTAAAATTATCAGGTGAATCGTTACCACCTTCATCGTTGCTCTCTCCTTCAACTTGGTCATTTGACATGCTACTCTCAATCTCTTGAGGTGACATTATCGTTATACCTTCAAATAAATCTTCATTCTTCATATTGCTGTCTTATTAATACAATATTAAAAATATTTTTATAATATACATGTATAATCTTTATTATAATTCCATATAGTACTATAGCTTTATCTTTAATTTTGTTTGTTTTTACTTGTTATTTGTTTTTGTTTAAGTTCTTCATTTACTAAGTTAGAACGCTTTTTCTCATCTTGAGACTGTTGTTTTAATCGTATCTGATTGTTTTTAAAATTCTCATCTACATCAGTCCTTCTAATATCAAGATGATCGTCTATTCCATTTTTATCTGTATCAACTCTAGCTTCTCTGTCACTAGTATACATTTCAGATGTATGTAACGATCGATCTTTTTGTTCAATCTCTGCATACTTTACCTGACGGTCTTTCTCGTTTTCACCTGCTTCAAATTCTCTATCAATTTGTTTATCTTTAGCTTTCATCTGCTCCATTTCTTGAAGTCCTTTTTGTTGAGCCGCTTGTTGTTCTTTTTGTTCATCAGCAATACGCTCTGCAGAATCTTTAAGTTTTCTAGCAATTTCTTGTACAGATTCAGACTGAGTAATAGCAATTAAATCTTCAATCTTAGCTTGACCATTTTGAATAGCTGCTTGAGATAATGATTTCATTTCTTGGTATAACTGAGTATCTTCTGTAGAATTAGAAATATGTATATCCATTTCAGATGAAACAAACTCATCGAACTGATCAATCATTTCCATACCCATATCATCTAATAGATACTGAGCCTTCTTAGGATTTTGCTTATATGCATATTTACAACATTCCAAGAACTTAGTAAGTGCTCTTTTTCTAAAGTTAGCGTCCATTGTGAACCACTTCTCTGTAATATGAGATGTCTGTGCAACTTCTCGCTCAACGTTCCCTACAGCTTCTCTATTTTGTATTTGTCCTTCCCTTGCTCCAGTTACACCTGCAACTTTACCAAGAGTGTTTTCAATATCTACTAATAAATTAGTATACATTTGAATAGCGTTTGGATCACCTACCTGTACACTAGTTGCAGTAACCGTATTATAAGCACCTGCAGATTTACCTTGAGCAGGTCCTTTAAGTATTTCATTTGTTGGATCTAACCATGCAATTTTATTAATAGTTGCATAACGTATCCACTCTTTTGGGTCCCACCCAGACGGAACCATTGAAGCATTAATTGCCGCAAACGAACCTTTATATGTAGCTATTTCTAATTCTCTTTTATAGTATGCGATATCATATGAAAAAGTTAATGGTTTCATTATGTCTGTTAATGATTGTACAGCATAACCGTTTGTACTATTAACTGTTCCTACATAAGGAGGAGTACCTTTAGATTTATTTACTAAAGATTTTCCTGAATAAGGAACAGGCTTCATGCCTACATAGATATCGTCACCAATCTTAGTTCCTTCTAACCATTCGTTAACCCATTTCCATTCAATCTCTTCACCCATCTCATCGTTACGTACATAGTTTTCATCTACGTAATCATACTGTTCCTCACCGTCTTCATCGTAATACTTACGTTTACCAATCTTACGTCTTGATCTCCAGCATACTTTAAGTACTCTTATTTTACCTTGAGTATCAAATGCTCCTGCAAAAGTTCTAGTTCCTGTTGAGTTAGGATGAAAGATTTGTAAAGCATCATCAGAACCATAGTATTCACTGACACCCATATCTCTATTTAATCCTAAGTTGGTATCAGAAGAACCTCTTTCTAAATAATCAATATCCTTATCTTTTAACTCGTCCCAGTAATCATCGATTACAGCACCAACTGATTGATAACCATACTCTACGATAATATCAGAATCTTCAATGTTCATAGTGTTTCCACCAAACGTATAAAGATTCATAGTATTTACTCTACGCATTACAGGTTCTCCACCGAGTACACCACAATATACTATTTGTTCTCCTCCTACAAGTAAATCTTCAAAAGTACGTAAGAATAAGAAGTCTAGATTTTGAGTTTTGTATTCTTTCTTTAATATTTTATTAGCTGTGATCTCAGCAATGTCTTGAAAGTCATACTTAGTATACTTACTAAAATCTTTTAAATCTTTTTGAATCTCTTCTTCTGATTTATTAGAATTAGTAATAGCTTCATTAACTATGGAATTAAGCTTCTTCATTAATATACCTTCCTTTCTAGATATACCTTCTTGATCGTTAGATGATAAATATGCTCTGTATTCTTTTTTCCTTTTTGAATACTCACCTATTAATAAATTAAGTTTACTGTTTTCAATACCTACGTGTTGAAAATTTGCAGGCAATGTAGATAAGTCTAAGTTATCAGGGTTTATGTATTGTTGGAAATCATTAACATTAATAATGTTTGCTCGTAGATCATAATTAGTTTTTTTATTCTTAAAACTATTTCTTAAGTCACTATCTGAGATTAATATGTTTTCTGCAAAGTCAATATTATTTTTATACCAATTATCATTCTTACTACTGTCCTTCAGCTTTTGACGAGGGAAATTAGTAAAGGCTTGCATTTTAGTTGAGCTTTGTCCCATATAACATAATTATTTTAATAACAAACTTACGTATAAAAATTAATATTTACAATTAGTATCCTAAAAGACCTTCTTTTAATGTACGTGTGTCATTAGGTGATTTTTGTACTTTCATTTTATCGAAATAAGGATTGTCTAAAAATCCTTTAACTTCTTTAGCTCTCCTATCTACTGTGTTCCTTGAAGTAGCATCGTGCCACATTACCATACCTAACGAAGATACACGGTCAAAGTTACCTTGTGGATTCCACATAATTAATTCTCGTAGCAATGCAGGAGAATAAATAGTTTCTAATACTCTAGTCTCACTGTTAGTAGAAACTTTTTCTAGTAACCAAGACTTAATATAATCCCTTGCTGTAGAATTTACTTTCTGAGATGCATTAATACCCTTAGATGTATTACTCCCTGTCTTATAAGTATCAGAGTTACGTAATTGATAAGGTGTATCTGCTAATAAGTATAAACATTTATGCTTCTCAAAGTAAGTAAACATTCCAGGTAAATTCTGCTCATACATTCCCGTAGCATTGTAATATAATAATAATTTTCTACATATTTCATAGAAATCATTTGGATCATCTGTACGTCCTGTATACTCAGCAACAATTTGTCTAGTATATCTATTCATTATAAATATAGATGGTAATGAGTTAGTTGTAGACTTTGCTTTATCAACAACATCCATTCCTCCAATATATGTACCATGTGGAATTACACCTTGGTCATTTGATTGAGGTTTCACCCATATTTCTATAGAACCTTCCTTTCTTTCCTGTTTTCCTAAAGGATAATTTCTAATAGGCATCTTATCTTGAAGTGTATCAAATTCAGGCTTATCATCTTTATCAAAATTAATATTTCCTCTAAAAGAGGATTCTAAATATTTTTTAAACTTACCACCTTCAAGTTCACCTAACTGATCTTTTAAATACAGTGTTGGAAAATAAGAACCTTCTAATACTAAGAATGCTTCTGACGGAATTACTGGACCATTAATTATTTCTGTTTGATAAACTGTTGGATCAGTAGATTTTTTTGCTTTCTTTCTTTGGTACTCAATCTGTAATCTAGCTTTCTCTTCATTAGTAATAAGATTAGGCTTTACTTTATGCTCATTAAGAGTTTTCCAATAAGGAACAAAGTATCCAATTTTACCACGGTTCTCAAAGATATCATCAAACTCTACACAATTATAATCAGCAGGGTTTCTAAATATTCCTTCAGCAAATAAAGCTGCTCTACCTGATACAAGTCCCCCTGTACCTAGTGCCCAGATAACAAGATTCTTCTTTTGTTTAGAAGATTGAGTAGCTTCAATTGCTCCCCAAGATTCCTTAATGTTATACATGAAACCAACCTCATCTAGTGCTACAAGATTTGGTCTTGTTGAATTAGCTGCTAATGGATTATCTCTAAATGTTCTATGTCGTAATAATGAACCTGTTTTAGATTCATATTCCCTGTTAGGTGCTAATGAACCAGAATATGATACTATTAAAGGTGAAGGATAATAATCATCACCTATTCTATAATCACCGCCTAAATGTTTGAACGCTGTCTTACATTTCTTAATAAGAGGTTCGGTATATTTAGTGTCAATGGCTCCAATGATAGTATCAGATGCTATATAATCTTTAGTCTTTTTTCTTGCTAAGTAATTATCATAGTCAGTTGCTCCATCGAATAAGAAGTTATGATTTACAATTCCTGCAGTTGCATAAGATTTACCTCCACCTCTAGACTGTATGCTCATTAAATGTTTTGCTGAATTTTTATACAAAGGTTTTCCTAAATCTTTCCCATGATTCTTTCTAAGGTAATCCCTAGCATTAACATAAGTCATTGATTTAATCTGTGCCTCAGTGATACGACCTAATTGTAAAGCAATATCTCTTTCAGGTCCGTACTTTCTATCACATGTATGAGTTGAATCGTTAGTGAACCCAGAGAATCCTCTACATTCCTCATAAATTAAGAATAGTTCCCAATCAATATCTCTCAACCAAGGAAGCCCAGTTGCCTGTGCAACTGAACTATCGTCCTCAAATAGTATCTTATGAAAGTTGATATAGTAATACAACGGACCTGGCATCCATTTACCTCCAGACCACTTACCCTCAATACAATAACGTTTCTGCTGCCCCCAAAATGTAATACGTTCATAGTATTCTAAATCAGGATGATAGTTAGGTATCTCGGTAAGTTTAAAATTACTATTATTTACCATATTATATTACATCATCATCTGATACAGATGCTATTTTAGTTCCTTTCTTGTGAGTCTTCTCCTCTTCATAAGACTGTTTAATCTTTTTATAATCATCAAACATCTTAGGAGTATTAGCTAACATCTTATCAACCTTAACTAACTCATCAGTATCTTTCTCTTTAATTGCATCTTTGTATAAATTCTTAATTGCTTTATCTCTAAGAATCATTATATCATCCCAATTCTGCAATGCTCTTTCAGCAGGACTTAATGCAGTAGATTTATACTCTAATATTATATCATTTATTTTATCCCATTTAAACTTAGGATCTTTAATCCAAGATGTAGCTAATATATTCCTTTTGTCTGGATTGTTATAGAATTTAGATTCAGGATGTTCACTCATATGAATAGCCCACATAACCTTAGACGAATTAAGTTTACCTTTAGTTTTATCTTCTGTGTAAAACTTATTCATTGCTTTAGGTATAGTAAGTTCAGGATAAGTCTTCCAGAAACTATTTTCAAAATCAATTGCCATTATCTTTCTTTCTTTTTTCTAAACACATATTAGCGTGCTTAATGTTTCTTTTATTAGGGATGAATTTACCAAAATTATTTATATGAATGATTTTAAACATCTCTTCATCATATAATCCATCCTTAAGTTTATCTTGTTTGGAAATCTCATCGTATACTTTATTAGTAAGTAGTTTCCATATTTCTTCAGCTTGTCCAATCTGTAATCCATGCTTCTTAGCAATAGCTACTAATATTTCTTTTTGCCTAGTCATTAAGAAATAATAATATCTTTGAAATTATCTTCAATGATGTCATCAGTACCATTTGCTGACTTAGCTAACTTCTTATCTACTTCAGGAGCAACTGTTTCAATAGTACTTTCAACAATTGGTGTAACTTCCTTAACTGGAGTTTCTTTAACTACAGTATTGATTAAGTTAATTTCTATTTGAAAACCATCACCATCAGGTTTAAATAATAAACCTTGATGGATCACGTTATCATCATTCAAAATAGGCTCACCTAAATACTTCTTCTTCTTCAAATTGTGAACAACAACATTAAATTGTTTTTCTTCAATCTCTAAAGCCTCACGCATTTCCTTTCTCATATCAGTACTCAATATGAACTTAGCTCTTTTCTTAATCGGCAAAGGAGAATACTCGTGATTCAACTTAATCAATTCAGCTAGTACATTTCTTTCCTGATTACTTATACCTAATGTAAAATTTAAAAATGCTAATATCTGACGATATATAATATTGTTATTACTTGGTAGTGTTATTATCTTCTTTTCCATCATCATTATTTCTTAAAACCTCACGAGCTGCTTCTTGCAACTTAGGGTCAGTGTTTAATGCTCTACCTAATTCATTCCAAGTCATTACTGATGTTTCAAAACCAGAAGAGAATACCGCTAGTAATACATTATATTCCATATTGTATTTATCAATATTAGCAGGTTTAATAAAACGTAACTCTTGAATTACTCTTTCAGGATAACCTAGCTCTTTAATAAGAAAAGAAAAAGTCCATCCTCTAAATTTATCAGTTTCAATTACGTCACGTTTATACTTAACGATTTCATTAATTCCTTTCTTAGCATTATTAGCATTAATACCTGCAACGATAATTGCTAAAGATGCTCGTAATATTTCTACTTTATTCCTCATGTTATTTATTTATAATAAATACTTGTGAAACTGTACGCTCATCATTAATAGTTAATTGTGCTTTTAGATCACAGTTATACTTTACTAGTATTTCACCAATCTCTTTAATACATGCTTTTTTAGCTTCTAGTAAAGCATCAATCGCTTTAGTTTGTTCAGCTTGTTCAGCAACGGTTGCTTCCTCTCTCTTATCCACAGTAGCCGTTTCTTTTTGTAATTCTTTTTTCTCTTGTACCTTTTCCATGTTATTTTATTTTACTTTATTTAAATTGAGAAGATTTCTTCATTTAGTTTATATCTTCCTCTGATTTCCTTTTTAATAATTAAATTCCTATTCTTTAAAGAAGCGATATGCTTATCTAAAGTTGTAATCGTAATATTCAACTCATCCATAATTTCTTTCTTGTGTACTTTATCAGCATACCACGTTCCACTAGTTTCATCTATTTGATTTAGTATAATATGAAGAACTTTAAAAGTCTTATCATTAGCTTTCAATAGAATTGATTCAACACTGTCTAAATATACTACTACTATCATAATGTAATTAATCTTTTATTTAATCTAAACTTTCCTCGTATTTCAGTAACTGCTAATAGTTCCAATTCTTTTAATACTTTTAAATGTCCCTCCAGTGTTGATCTACTAATATCTAATTTCCCCATTATAACTGCTCTACTTGTTTTATTTGAATGCCAACAATAATCATTTGGGTTGGCATCACGTAATACATAATGAAGCACTTTCAAAGGGCTATTGTTCAACTGTAAAAGAATACTCGACTTATCTAAATCGAAACTCAAAGTTGCTTTCTTCTTTTTATAATAACCTCTTTTCAATACAAATATATAAATAAATTACAAATATGATAGTACAAAGATACAATTATATTGTTACTATCAAAATGTTTCTAGTACAAAGTTATAAAAAAGATAAATAATACTTGCATAAGTGTTTTGTATAACAGTACAAATAGTTCTATTACGGCTAGAACCATAACAACGTTACGGCTGTACCCGTAATAGCGTTACGGCTTTAGCAGTAACAGTGGTCAGGCTATAACCGTAATAGAAAAGGACCTTATTCACTAGTACATAGATACTTACGTGTTTGAAACTTACTCCGAATTACCCTATAAGATAAAATCTTTTTTATTATATTTTTTAAACATCGATCTATACACCATTCGTCTGGGTAAAATAAATCTACCCCCTACCTTTTCTATATTTTTTTAGTATTGACAATTTAAGTAAGCTCAGACCACCTAAAAACTAACCCCTACTAAAAATGGGAATGGGAACCTATATCCCCATCTCCAATAACCCTTAAAACAAAATGATATGAAATTAGACATTCAAAAATTAGCAGGACTCGTACAGACTTACGGAGCTAGATTGTACGAGCAAGGAGCTCACCTAGGTACTGTCGTAGACGGTGTAGACGGTGTTGCCTTAGACGGAGACTCTCTTGCCATTCCTAACGGAGCAGGTGGTACTATGTACATTCAGTTACGTAGAGACTCACAGCCTACCGCAGGAGGTACGTTCGAGATACACGAATACGTAGCCCAACGTGATGCAGAGTTCGAGTACAATGGAGAGACTATCACAGTTGCTAAAGGCAAGATTAAACCATTCGCTATCAATGCATAACCATAGTGCCCCTTCGGGGGTACTATTTTTTAGTCATTGTAATGTACTGACATTACTCTAACATATGGCAACATATGGTAGTTATTGACATAATAACTACAACTCTCAGTACTTTAAGTAGTACTTGAATATGAACACGCTAAGTAACTCACTGTTAATCCCTTATTAACATGAAAAATGAAGACAATGTAATCGTAAACGGTTGTTGTACTAGCATCTCATGGCTTATAAACGCTAATGCGTAAAGCCAGCATATCATATTGATATATATTTATAGCTATTTATTGATAGACAAGAAATAAGGACCTCTAACGTACCTGAACAGCTTGAATCAACACAATTGTACACATCAAATAGTTATAGCGTACACAACCATTAAAAGAACTCAGTGAAGCACAGTAGCTGAGTTCTTTATTATTAAACTCTCATGCAACTGTTACATTACCCTTTGCATCTCACGGAGATGGTCATTAATAATCTACACTGTAATGTTAGACATTATACTGTACTTAAGGCTATGTATCAAGGATTGTAACCTTGTGAGAGTTTATTATTTAAAGCCCCAAAGATTTGCTACCTTTGGATAGTTCCACTTTAATTGAGTGATGAGGATACCTTTGTTGTTTTATGAACGGCAAAGGACAAAGTTGGCAGTTTCCTCACCCAAATAGCTAGACACTAGTCCTACTCTGTTCTTTTATTTATTTAACCTTTTAATACTTATATTATGAACAATTTCACACTTATTTGTAGATACCTGAAGCATCAGAATATCTTCACAGCAGCAATGGTTAACCATTACTTAGATAATCCACATTTAATGGAATGTACTAGTTCTACATTGTATCCTAGTATACAGCATAGAATTAAAGAATTCATTGAATTGAATATGCAACTTAAAAGACACGTTGATGTTGTATCAATAGTACAATGTATAGGTTTTAGACCTGATATTGTTGTTGACAACCTTACTTACCTCATCCGTAATGGTGAAGTAAAAAGAGAGATAAATGGATTGGGTGGATATTATAAACTCACTCCTTCAAGCATATTCTCACATAATTTATAGCATTATCTTAATTATAAGTAGTCACATCATTAAACCAATAAGGAGGGACGAACACCTCCTCGTGGTTACTTATCTAAATATAAGCTAGGTAGATGTTCTGAAGAATAACAGTGGTGCTTTATACTAAGAGCATTGGTAATGTATGGTAAGATTTACCCACTACATTATAAAAACAACACACAACCTAACTCCTTTTATGGATACGGTTGGTTATTTGTATACCAAGAGAAAGAACATAAAAGTGATACTTATCAAATCCCATTAGTACCTATAAGCTGTGGTGCAGTAATAGGGGGATAGATAAGTCGTAGTACGCACCAGAAATCACAAGACAGAAAAGTGCTTTAATCTGTCATTTTTTAACCTTTTAAAATTAACATTAAGATGATAAGGCAAAGTATTACTCAATTGGCTTTGAGAATATATAACCTTATCATCTATTTTTATTAACAATTTTAAACTTATTATTATGAAGAAACTTACTATAGTGCTAATGATGATACTTGGAGTAGTAGTCTTAGCTAATGCACAAATGTCAGATTATACTTTAAAAGAATTAAAGATAGACATGAAGCAAGAAATAGATATATGTGAATTATATCTAGTAATAGATGATATATACTATCCAGTCAGTGAAGAAAAGAATCAAGGTTCAACTATAACTTTGATGCTTGCTGATTATCAAGATTACCTATTACTTATGACAATCAATGATACTGTTTACTTCTATAATATCTCAACATTAGGTAAAGATATAATTGATGAGCGTGATTTAAACATATCAGCTGATGTAGATTATCAATTTGAGAAAGGAACACTTGTATTTAATCATTAACCCTTAAAAACTTATATTATGAAGACTTTAATTATATTAATGCTACTAACAAGTAGTACATACGCACAGACGTATGAAGTAAATGAAGCAGTTAATACCTTGGAAGACATGAAAGAATGGCTTAGCTGGGATATAGAAACTGGTAAAATTGACTCAAATATTGGAACATTATATATGGACAATATTGGTAATTGTCTTGATAGATTGAAGAAGCATAACAGTGCTACTATCATATCTACTGGAGAAGATGAAGGAGAAGAACTTTATGCAATAGTATTAGATGATGTGTCGTATGATTACGTCACAGAAGAAGAACTTATTGTATGGGTTAGAACAGGTAAAATAAGAAATAAATGATAACTTATAGCTTTATATTGATTAGTAATTAAATATACTAATTGATATTGATTATTAGTTTGAAAAAAGTATATTAGTATTAACTATTAAAACTATTTATTATGGAACTTTCATTCGTTTACAACTATAAGTATTTTATAGATATGTCTCATGAAGATATTATGAAATACATGATAAGACTTTCAACATTTAATATGGCGGAAGCAGATTATTTTGCCTTAAAGGGAATTAAGACAAAACATTGTATTATATACAATAATTAATTATTATAATTAAAATACTATGGTGCTCGGCAGAGTGCTGTATCCCAAAAAGAATAGTTATACAGTCTGGGGAGACAATAATGACTAGATCAAAGTCTTTTACCGCATCAACTCAGTCTCAGAACAAGCAGATAAGTGTGTAGGTTTTTAATTGATTTATCGTATGTAATAGTGATGATGCAAACG
>Ga0307378_10007351_pt1 | contig 14856 bp, 15 predicted proteins | sample UN1MG_FD_202238 | JGI IMG/M metagenome (GOLD analysis project Ga0307378, IMG submission 202238) | Soil microbial communities from Risofladan, Vaasa, Finland - UN-1 | ecosystem: Environmental > Terrestrial > Soil > Coastal area > Acid sulfate soil | place: Finland: Risofladan, Vaasa | collected...
TCTGCGAGGAGATCCAGGCCCTCGCCGAATCGGAGGGCGACACCACCGAGGCCGAAGACCTGGAGGCGCTGCAGGCGGTCGCCGATGTCGCGCCCGGCGACATCGCCGACGAGATGGACGAGCTGGTCGACGGCTTCGAACGGCTGCAGGCGTTCGATCCCGAAGCGTCGAGCGAGGAGGAGATGACCGACTTCCTCGCCATGGCCGGCGACCTCGATGAGGCCAGCATCGCCGTCGAGGAGTTCGCTCTGGAGAACTGCCCCGACCTGCCCGACGACTTCTTCTCGACGGAGTGAGCGATCGCGCCGCGGGTCAGACCCCAGGCGTGATCAGTCGTCGAGCTTGAGGGCGTTGATGAAGACGTCGCCGGGCACTTCGACGCGCCCGATCGATTTCATCTTCTTCTTGCCCTCTTTCTGCTTCTCGAGCAGCTTGCGCTTGCGGGTGATGTCGCCGCCGTAGCACTTGGCGAGCACGTCCTTGCGCTTGGCCTTGACCGTCTCACGGGCGATGACCTTGCCGCCGATTGCTGCCTGGATCGGCACGTCGAACATCTGGCGCGGGATCAGCTCCTTGAGCTTCTCGCACATCCGCGCCCCGTACTGGTAGGCCGAATCGCGGTGCACGATGGTGGAAAAGGCATCGGCGGGGATGCCATTGAGCAACAGGTCGACCTTGACGAGTTGCGACGGCCGGTAATCGGACAGCTCGTAGTCGAGGCTGGCGTAGCCCTTGGTTCGTGACTTCATCTGGTCGAAGAAGTCGATGACGACTTCGGCGAGCGGTACCTCGTAGACCAGTTCCACCCGCTCGGGCGAGAGATAGTCCATCTTCTTCATCTCGCCGCGCCGGGTCTGGCACAGATCCATCAGCGTGCCGGTGTACTCCGTCGGCGTGATGATCGAGATCTTGAAGAAGGGCTCCTCGATCGATGCGATGCGCTGCGCCTCCGGCATGTCGGCGGGATTGTCGACCATCGCGACGGTGCCGTCGGTGAGCGTCAGACGGTATTCCACGCTCGGCGCGGTGGCGATGAGGGCCAAGCCGAACTCGCGCTCGAGGCGTTCCTTGACGATCTCCATGTGCAGGAGGCCGAGGAAGCCGCAACGAAAGCCGAACCCGAGCGCTCCCGACGACTCGGGCGTGTACGTGATCGACGCATCGTTGAGCTTGAGCTTCTCCAACGACTCGCGCAGGTTCTCGAAATCGTCGCCGTCGATCGGGAAGAGCCCGGAGAACACCATCGGTTTGGGATCGCGGTAGCCCGGCAGCGCATCGGAGGAGCCGCCCGATGCCGTGGTGACCGTTTCGCCGGAGCGGGCATCGCCCACGTCCTTGATGCCGGCGATCAGATAGCCGACTTCGCCCGGACCGAGTTCCTGCACCGGCGTGGGGATCGGGCGACGCGTCCCGATCTCGATCGCTTCGTGATTGGCGCCCGCCTGGATGAAGGTGAGCTTCGACCCCGACGTCAACGTGCCCTGCATGATGCGGATGCTCGACACGACGCCCCGGTACTGGTCGAACTGCGAGTCGAAGATCAGACCCTGCAGCGGTGCGTTCGGATCGCCCTGCGGTGCCGGAATCCGCTCGATCACGGCGTCGAGCAGGTCGGGCACGCCTTCACCCGTCTTGGCCGACATGCGGATGATCTCGTCGGCCGGGATCCCGAGGATCTTCTCGATCTCGGCGGCATAGCGGTCGGGCTCGGCGGCAGGCAGGTCGATCTTGTTGAGCGCCGCGACGATCTCCAGGTCGTGTTCCAGCGCCAGGTAGCAGTTGGCCAGCGTCTGGGCTTCGATGCCCTGTGCCGCGTCGACGACGAGGACCACGCCTTCGCACGCGGCCAGGCTGCGGCTCACCTCGTACCCGAAGTCGACGTGACCGGGGGTGTCGATCAGATGGAAAACGTGGCCCTTCCAGTCGACGCGGACGTTCTGCGCCTTGATCGTGATGCCCCGCTCTCGTTCGAGGTCCATCGAGTCGAGATACTGCGAGCGCATGTCGCGGGCATCGACCGCTCCGGTGATCTCGAGGATGCGATCGGACAGCGTGGACTTGCCGTGATCGATGTGCGCGATGATCGAGAAATTGCGGATGCGGGCCAGATCCATGTCCGAACCAACGCTATCTGGGCACGTTGCCGCTCAGGATGGCCGCCCGATAGAGTCGCATGGCTGTTCAGCGCGGGCACCGGGCCCCGCTGCGCAGACCAATCGACGCAGCCCACGCGAGAGAGCAAGGTTTCCACGGCCATGGCCAACATCAAGAGCCAGAAGAAGCGCAACATCACCAACGAGAAGCGCCACGAGCGCAACAAGTCGGTGAAGGCGGAACTCAAGACCCGCACCAAGCGCGTCGAGGCCACCCTCGGTACCGACGACAACGCCGACGCGGTGCGTGCCGCCACGAAGCGCATCGACTCCGCCGCCTCCAAGGGCATCATCCACAAGAACGCCGCCGCTCGCAAGAAGAGCCGCATGATGAAGAAGGTCAACGCCGCCGGCTGACCCGTTCGGCCGGCTCGACGGTCGACAAGCGAACATTTCGAACGGAACGCTGCGCTGCAAGTGCAGCGTTCCGTCGCGTTCGGACCGAGCACTTCGCTGGGCCGTGCTACACAGTCCGAATGTCAGAGGGCCGAACCTCACACACTGCCGCGAGAACTCTCCGGGCGGCAGCGTTGTTCGATGGTGTGCGATTCGTCGACACGCCGTTGCTGCAGATCGAGGGCGGTTCGATCGTCGCCGTTGGCAACGACGTTCATCTCGACGGTCCGGTCGAGGATCTCGGTGACGTCACGCTGATGCCCGGCATCGTCGACTGTCATCAGCACCTCGTGTTCGACGGCAATGGCACGCTGCACGAGCAGGTCGCCGGTCTGACAGACGACCAGCTCGCCGAACGAGCACGGCGGCTGGCCCGCCAGGCGTTGATCGGCGGCATCACCACGGTGCGCGACCTCGGCGACAGGAACTTCGTGACGCTCCCGCTGCGAGGCGACCCTGACCTGCCGACGCTGTTGTGTGCAGGACCGCCGATCACGCCGGTCGGCGGTCACTGTTGGTTCCTCGGCGGAGAGGTCTCCGATGCCGTCGGTCTTGCTGCCGCGGCACAGGCGCGCGTCGAACACGGATGCGATGTTGTCAAGATTATGGTCACCGGCGGATTCGGCACACCCGCGATGCCGGCTTGGAAGTCTCAGTTCGATGCCGACGACGTTGCGATGGTGACGAAGCTGGCGCATGCGGCCGGCCTTCCGGTCGCCGCACACTGCCATGGCGAGGAGGGCATCCGCCACGCCGTCGACGCCGGCGTCGACACGATCGAGCACTGCACGTTCATGAACGAGCCATTCGCTCCGGATCCCGACCACCGGCTCCTCGTCGACCTCGCGAACTCCGGCATCGCCCTGTCCGCGACGTTCGGCCGCTGCGCCGACGCGCCGCCGCCGCCCGACGTCCTCCTCAGAGCGACACCGCTGGTGCGCAACGCGATGCGACGGGTACTCGAGCTCGGCGGTGTGGTCGTCGTCGGCTCCGACGCCGGCATCAACACTGCGAAACCCCATGACATCGCACCGCGAGCCATCCACGACCTCTTGGACATCGGCATGGATCTCACCGACGCCCTGGCCTCGCTGACCAGCCGCGGAGCCGACGCGCTGGGTCTGCCGAACAAGGGCCGGCTGCGTGCCGGCGCGGATGCCGACGTCGTCGCGGTCATGGGTGACCCCCGCGACGACCCCGATGCAACCACTCGGGTGACCGGCGTGTGGCGCTCCGGCATCCCGGTCGACCGAACGTCGCGTTAGTCATCGCGGTTCCCGGGGACCCGGGCGCCGGGAACCGCGCTCAGCGGCGGAGTTTCGACAGGCGCGCCACGAGCACTTCCATCACCAGCTCCGGTTCGAGGTCCTTCGCGCCGCGCAGGTCGAGGTCGGCCTGGGCCAGCAGCTCGATCGCTCGCCGGACCGAGGCGGGTCCGAGGCGCCGGTAGTTCGCCAGCGCCTTCTTCGCCGGATACGGCGACTTGATGCCCGTTGCTGCCATCGCATCCTGCTCGGAACGGGCGTCCGCGCCGTCGAGCTTGGCGATCGACGAGTAGTGACCGTGCATGATCGCCATGATCTGGAGCGGGTGACGGCCCCCGGCGTGCATCATGCGGCCGAGCAGCGTGAGCGCCTTGGTGGTGTCGCCGGCATCGATGGCATCGGTGAAGTCCCACGGGGGCACGCCGCCGGCGTCACCGAGAAAGGGCTCGATCTCGGCGAAGCTGAGCACCTGATCGGCGCCGTAGGTACTGGTGAGGGTGGCGAGGATGCCATCGAGGCGCCCGGCGTCCTCGCCGAGCCACCCACCCAGCTGGGCCGCGGCATCGGGCCTGATCCGCAGCCCTGCGTCCTTGATGTGATCGGCGATCCACTCCTGACGGTCCTTCGCCCGTGACGGCGGCGAGGTGTTGGTGACCGTCCCGATCGCCTTGACCGCGTCGCCGAGCTTCTTCGGGACGCTGCCGCTGTTGATCACGATCACGAGATCCGACGTGTCGAGCGGATCGGCGAGATAGCCGAGCAGCGGCGCCAACTCGTCGGCCGTGAACCGATCGACACCTCGGGCGACGACGACGCGCTTGTCGGTGAGGAACGACGGGGTCTGCGCAGCGTCGACGACCAGGCGAAGTTCGTACTCGTCGTCGTCGAACTCGTCGACCATCATCGCCCGGTCGCCGTCGCCGACGAGCTCGTCGACGAGCTCGTGCACCGCTGAGCGCAGCACGGACTCGTCGTTGCCGCTGAGGAGATGGGTCGCCATGGAGACCTCGATTCTTATCGCGTCCCGCTACGACGGCGACAAACCGACCGCGAGACCACCACCACGACCAGGGCCACGACCACGCCCCAGCCGACCCACACCCAGGGCGGCGACGGTTCGAGGCGGGCGCCGATGCCCGCCACCGTGTCGACCCACCGGGTCCCAACCCGCGCCGGGAGCATCACGGTGGGCGCCACCGCCGGTATCGATCCCGCCACGAGCCCCGCTGGCAGCCCGTAGAGCATGACGAACCCGGCAACCGGCACCGCGAGGAGGTTGGCGACGACGCTGACCAGCGGCAGGCGCCCGAACACCCACACGCTGGGGACGACCACCCCGAGCTGCGCCCCGAGCGTGATCCCGAGGGGAAGCGCGAGCGGACCGAACACCGTGAGCCGATGCGCAAGCCATGGCCCGACCGTGCAGACACCCGCTGTCGCCCCGACCGACAGCCAGAATCCGATCGACCACGCCAGCAGAGGATCGACAAGGACGAGCACGATCACCGCCAGTGCGAGGATGCGTATCGGGCTCCGTTCTCGCCCCGTTGCGTACGCCGTCGCCGACAACCCCGCCATCACGCCGGCGCGCAGGATCGACGGCTCGACGCGGGTGAGCACCACGAACCATGCGATCACCGCCACCGTCAACACCCACCGGGGCACCGGCCGCATCCGCACGAGCAACGGTCCACACGCTGCGAGCACGAACGCGACGTTCTGACCCGACACGGCGGTCAAATGCGACAACCCGCTCGCTCGGAAGCGCTCGACCATGTCACGCGGCTGATCTCGGTCGTCGCCGATCACCAGGCCCCGGTACAACGCGCCGTCGGGTGCGGGCAAGAATTCGGCAGCGCGTTCGATCGTGGCGCGAACCCGGTTGGATGCCCGCGCGACCGGACCGCCGGCGTCGACATCGCTTGCCCAGACGAGGTCGAACTCGCCGACGACGTGTTGCCACGCAACGCGCCGCGCTCGCTCGGCGTCGAGTGCGACACGCTCGCCGCTGACCTCGACCCATTCGCCACCGCGCCACGACCGGATGCGCTGCTGTTGGGCCCGGCCACGCGACCACATCTCGAACCGCTCACCGTCGACCTCGACGATCACACGGGTGCTGGAGGGGTACGGCTGGGGATCGTCGATCAGCCTCACCCAACCTTCGTATTCCCCGAGCGAGTCGGGAACGAGCCCGGCCCATTCGTGTTGCGAGCGCATCGCGGCCCCGACGGCGAGAAGCACCACGAACCCCACCAGCAACAGCGGTGACCGGGCCGAACGGAACACGGCCGGCGGCGCCACCAGCAGCGCGAGCGCGAGCGCCACGATCGGCGAGCCGGTGCGCACCGACACGACGGCCACGACGGCCACCGCCACGACCGCACCGTCCGTGACCGTGGTCACCGAGGAGCCCGATCGCCACCACGAGCCCACCTCGGTGCCATAACCTTGGCGGTTCGTGACCTCGTTCACCCCCATTCCGCCCGGTGCCCGACCAGCGCCGTACGAGCCCCCGCCGAGCCCTCCGCTCGTCGAGGGGCCCCGGTGGTACCGGTCGCGCCTGCGGACGTGGGGGCCGTTCGCGGCGCTGATCGTTCCGGCGATCGTCGGGGCGATCGCCTACGGCTCGTTGCATTTCTTCGACACGGCGTGGAGCGGAGCGGTCGGGCTGATCGGAGGCGTGTTCGCCGCGCCTGCGCTGCTGGCAGCCGGCGCTCCGTTCGGCGATCGCAGTATGTACCCATTTGCCGTGGCGGCGTCAGGCGTGATGTGGATGCTCGTCGGGTTCCTCGCAGCGCGCCGGGCGACGCGCAATCCGATGGCGACCTGGCCGGACTTCTGGCGTCACTACGCGTGGATGTGCGCCGGCATCTGGGCAGGCGCCGCGATCGCCCTGGTCGTCGCCGCCTTGTCGATCTCCGACTCGCTGTTCTGACCGACGCGCTCACGTCGTCACCAACTCTCGGAGCGCCTCGATCTTCGCCGGCCCGATTCCCGGCACCCGATCGAGGTCGTCGACGTCGAGGAACGGTCCGTTGCGTTCGCGTTCGGTCACGATGGCGGTTGCCGTCGCTGGCCCGACACCCGGGAGCGATTCGAGTTCGTCGGTGGTGGCAGCGTTGACGTCGATCGGGCCGGTCGGGATCGAACCGGCCGGATCCGCGGGCGGCACGGTCAGCGACGGCGGCAGCTCCTCGCCCACGTTCGGCACGTAGACCTTCACCCCATCGGAGATCGGTGCGGCGAGGTTGAGCGCATTCCAGTTGGCCGTCGCTGTCGGGCCACCGGCGGCGGCAATCGCATCGCGCACCCGAGCGTCCCCGACCAGCCGGTAGACGCCCGGTTCGACGACCGCACCGGCCACGTGGATCAGGAGGACCGGCTCGGTGCTCGGCACTGCGACGACGGGCTCGGTGTTGTCGGCCGCCACGCTGGAGCCGGTCGCGATGATCGTCGCGGTCGCCCGAGGAAGCGATGCTTCGGTCGCCGGCGGTGGCGTCCCCACCAGCCACACGGCGCCGGCACACACCACGATCGTCGCCACCGAGGCGGCGACGAGCCTCCCGACCCCGAACCACACGGCCCAGGTACGGAGGCGCTCCGCGGGCGAGCGGGGCGGTGTCGGCCTCGACAGCGGCTCCATGGTTGGACCTCCTCGAAACGGTGCACATCGCGCAACACCACAGGAGGGAGTCGGTGCCGCGAACGCTACCGATGACCTCGCCTCGCCCGACCACGTTCTCCCTGCGATGAGCGAAAAGCCGCTATCCGGTCGCTTCGCTCATCGCTGGCGAGGTCAGCGTGGGGCGCCGGAGGACGCGGCGCGCCAGAAGGCCCGGTAGCTCGGGTACTCGATGGCCTCGGTGACCCAGCCTGATCGAACGAGCTCGGCGTGGAGCCGCGGCAGATTGCGCCACGGCACACCCATGTCGACGTGGTGCGCGAGGTGCCAGCCGGTGTTGTACGGCACCATCCAGTACCGGGCGAGGCGGCTCTGTCGGATCACGTGGGTCGTGAGACGCCGATCCCTCGAGCGGACCATCCCGCCGTGTTCGGCGATCGCACGCAGGCGGTTCGACACCTTCCAGAGCGTCGACCACGACAGGATCCACACCACGTAGGCAAGTGGCCGCATGAACGCGATCGAGGCACCGAGCATCACAACCTGCGTCGCGACGATGTACCGGGCCTCGACCCGCCCGTGGCGCAGCGAATACCAGAGCCCCGTGAAGTTCTTGTAGGCGCTGTTGCCGGTGGCGTCTCGGCGGAGCTTGCGGCGCCACGAGTCACGTGGGATCGGATACCCGGCGTACAGCGCGAGATCGGGCTCGTCGGGGCCCATCTCGTCGCGATGGTGCGCGAAGTGGACTCGCCGATACGCCAGCATCGCCTGGTACGTCGGATAGGCGAGCAGCCACCGGCCGACGCCGTCGTTCATCCGCCGGTTCGTGAACAGCAGCCGGTGCGCTGCCTCGTGGGCGAGGATGTTGAGGCACACGTGCCCGCGCGCCATCAGCACGAACGCAAGGAGGTACGACCACCACGTGTTGATCCACGCGGCGGCGATCACCACGCCGAACGACTGGACGAGCGCACCGAGCACGGTGATGGCGTTGCGCGCGTTCGAGAAGTGCCGGAACTCGTCGCGCAGCGGCGGCTTCGGCTTCGCCCGCTCGTTGAGACGGTCGGTCGGCAGGACATCGGGCAGCACCGACGGATCGGGCACCATCGAACCCGGCACGAGCGGCACCGTCCGCTCGGGTGACTCCAGGATCGAGGTCATCCGATGATGTTACACTCAATGATCGTGGCGAACAATCTTCGTGCCATCACAGGCCCGCGGGCCACCTCGCTCGAACCGTTGAACACGCGCTCGATCGTGCTCTCGGTGCTGCTCGGTACACATCCCCCGCAGATGCCCGTCGGCCGCATCCTCGAGTTCACGACGCTGTTCGAGCTCGCGGACGGCACCGTGCGCACTGCGCTGTCCCGGATGGTCGCGGCGGGCGACCTCGTCAACGACGACGGGATTTATCGCCTCGCAGGGCGACTCGTCGAGCGTCAAGCACAGCAGGACGCAGGGCGACACCACCCGCCCAGCAAGTGGGACGGCTCCTGGTGGACGGTTGCCGTGGTGTCGGACCGCCGCACGATGACGGAACGCCGCGAGTTCCGCAACCGCGCAACCGGCTCCCGGCTCGGCGAGCTGCGCCCCGACCTCTGGCTCCGTCCGGCCAACATCGCGATCGCCACCGACCTGCCCGACGTGGTGATCACCAGGGGCCCGCTGATCACCGCAAACGCATCAGATCTCGTCGCCCGGCTGTGGGACCTCGGCGATCTCCAGCGCCGTTCCGAGATCCACCGCAACGCTCTCGCCCACGCAGCGACCCAACTCGAGTCGGGCGTCGACCGCGCACTCGCCGACGCGTTCGTCGCGCTCGCCGGCGCTCAACAGTTCCTCCGGGTGGAACCACAACTCCCCGCCGAGCTCGCGCCCGATGTCGCCGGCGCGACGCTGCGCTCCCGCTACGCCGAGGTGGTCGCCGAGTTCCAGTCGCAGCTCGCTGCGTTCTTCCGGCGCGGGTCGGCGCGGGTCAGTACAGACGCGAGGTGAGCTGGCGGCGATAGTCCGCGGTGCGGGGGTCGTTCGGCCCCATCAGCTCGAGCAGGTCGACGTACTTCTGGCGAGCTTCGTCGTCGGTCTTCACCTGGTCGAGCAGCGCGGTGAGCTGCTCGTCGTAATCGTCGTCGGGCGTGACGCCGACGCGCGCCAAGGCCGCGACGTGTCGAGTGCGATCGGACTCCGGAATCCGCCCGAGCAGCGCCAACGCCTCGTCGTTGTTCCCATCGGCGATCAACAACTCGGCGAGGGCGACGATGGCGTCCTCGTTCGCCGGCTCCATCGACAGCGCGATGCGCAGGCTGCCCTCGTCGCCGGCGTCGATCAGTTCCTTGACCGCGGTCTGCTCCTCGGTGGGCTGCAACGCGTCGACGAAGCGCTGCACCTCGTGTTCCGGGTATGCCCCGACGAACCCGTCGACGACCGCGCCGTCCCTGAGGGCGTACACGGCGGGGATCGACTGCGCCTGGAAGGCTTGGGCGATGCCGGGGTTCTCGTCGACGTTGACCTTGGCCAGCACGACCTTGCCGTCGGTGGCGTCGATCACCTTTTCGATGATCGGCCCCAGGGTCTTGCACGGTCCGCACCAGGGCGCCCACAGGTCGACGACGACCGCGACCTCCTGGGACTTGTCGATGACTTCTGCTTGGAACGTGGCGTCGGTGACGTCGATTGCTGCCATGACCGTCACGCTACCGGCGCTGCATGATGGCGACCGAGGGCAGCCGCCTGGCTACCCTCGAACGCACATGACTGGATGCGTGACGACATGAACGGCACACCGGGGATCGACGTCGGACCGGTCACGGCCTGGCTCGAATCGAACGTCGCCGGCGCGGTCGGCCCGTTCCGGTTCGACGTGATCGCCGGCGGCCATTCGAACCTCACCTTCCGGGTCACCGGCGAGAGCGGGCCGGCGCTCGTGCTGCGCCGGCCGCCGCTCGGCCATGTCCTCGCCAGCGCCCACGACATGGGTCGCGAGCACCGCATCCTGTCGGCACTGCAGGGCACCGCCGTTCCCGTTCCTCCGGTCGAGGGTTTCTGTGACGACCTGAGCGTCAACGGCTCACCGTTCTACGTGATGCGCTTCGTCGACGGTCACGTGCTGCGCGACCGCGAGACCGCCGAACGCACGCTGTCCGAGAGCGCCCGGGCCAACGCGAGTCGATCGCTCGTCGACACGATGGCGGCCATCCACGCCGTCGATCTCGAGGCGGTCGGCCTGGACCAACTCGGACGCCACGAGGGCTACATCGAACGTCAGCTCAAGCGGTGGTACGGCCAGTGGAACCAGGGCAAGACGCGCGAGTTGGCCGCGGTCGACCGGGTGTACGAGGGCCTCCTGGCGCGCATCCCCGAGCAGGGCCCGGCACGCCTCGTTCACGGCGACTACCGCCTCGACAACTCGATGGTCGACAACGAGGGCAACGTCATCGCCGTGCTCGACTGGGAGATCTGCACGCTCGGCGATCCGCTCGCCGACGTCGGGCTCCTCCAGGTGTACTGGAACGGCCCGAACGACGCTGCCGGTGCCTGGAGCGGCACGTCGACGTCGGCGCCCGGGTTCTGGGACCGGCACCAACTCGCCGAGCGCTACGCCGAGGTCTCCGGTCGCGACATCTCGCAGCTCGACTTCTACGTGGCGTTCGCCTTCTGGAAGCTGGCCTGCATCATCGAGGGCGTGTATTCGCGCTATCTCGGCGGCGCCCTCGGCGATCGCCCTCCCGAGGAGCTCGCGCCGTTCAAGCTCCAGGTCGAACAGGCCGCTGCGACCGCCGAGAAGTATCTGGACGCGCTGGCATGATCGATCCCGACGGCGCGTTCGAGTGGCTGGTCGACGAGCCGATGCTGCACGAGCCCGTGCTCGTCGTCATGCTCACCGGGTGGATCGACGCTGCGGGCGCTGCCGCTGCCGCGGCCGCCGCGCTGTCGAGAGAATGCGAGACGAGCCCGATCCTGCGCTTCGACGACGACACCTTCATCGACTTCCGCGCTCGGCGCCCGGTGATGGAACTCCGTGACGGCATCAACACCGATCTGGTGTGGTCGACGATCGAACTGCGCGCCGGCCGTTCGTCCTCGGGTCGCGACGTGCTCGTGCTGAGCGGACCGGAGCCCGACATGGCATGGCACCGTTTCGCTCGCGCGATCAGCGACATCTCAGTCGAGCTCGGCGTCACCAAGATGATCGCGTTCGGCGCCTATCCGTTCGCGGCACCGCACACCCGCTCGCCGCGCCTGTCGTGCTCGTCGCCGTCGACCGAGGTGCTCGCGAACGTCACGTTCGCGCGGAGTTCGGTCGACGTGCCAGCCGGCATGGCGGCCGCGCTCGAGCACGCGCTCCACGCCCGGCGGATCCCGGCGCTCGGCATCTGGGTGCAGGTACCGCACTACGTCGTCGCCATGCCGTATCCAGCCGCGTCGGTCGCGCTCCTCGACGGGCTCACCGAGGTGACAGGCATCGAGGTGGCGGCTGCCGACCTGCGGTCCGAGGTCGGGCCACAGCGCAAGCGCATCGACGCAAGCATCGACGGCAACGTCGAGCATCTCGGCATGTTGCGACAGCTCGAGGAGCTGTACGACGCGTCGATCGACGGGGAGACGACCCCCGGACCGGCGATGGAGATGCGCTCCGGCGACGAACTCGCCGACGAGATCCAGGCCTTCCTCCGCGACCAGGACTGAGCCCGCAATCAATCTCGGTTCCCCGCGCCCGGGTCTCCGGGAACCAAGGTTGTTCCGCGAGACCTGGGCTCGGGGAACCCATGTCGGTTCCGGCTACGGTCGGGCTCCATGAAGGTCGACGGCAACATCGGGATGGATCTGCACAGCGTTGCGAAGAACGCACAGGAGGTCGAAGCGGCCGGGTATTCGGGTGCGTGGACCGCTGAGACGTCACACGACCCGTTCCTCCCGCTCCTCCTGGCCGCGGAGCACACCGAGCGGCTCGAGATCGGCACGTCGATCGCCGTGGCGTTCGCCCGCAGCCCCATGACCCTCGCCAACACGGCGTGGGATCTCCAGGCGTATTCGCAGGGCCGTTTCATCCTCGGCCTCGGCAGCCAGATCAAGCCGCACATCACCAAGCGGTTCTCGATGGAGTGGAGCCACCCTGCTGCCCGGATGCGTGAGATGGTGCTCGCGATGCGGGCGATCTGGAACACGTGGCTCACCGGTGAGAAGCTCGACTTCCGCGGCGAGTTCTACACGCACACTCTGATGACGCCGTTCTTCACGCCACCTGCGTCCGACCTCGAGGGCTTCGGTCCCCCGAAGGTGTTCCTCGCCGGGGTCGGCGAGCTGATGACCGAGGTCGCCGGCGAGGTCTGCGACGGCTTCTTGTGCCACGGCTTCACCACAGAGAAGTACCTGCGCGAGGTCACCATCCCGGCACTCGAGCGGGGGCGCGCCAAGGCCGGCAAGACCATGGAGGGCTTCGAGATCATGGGCCCGTCGTTCGTCGTCACCGGCAACAACGACGAGGAGCTCGAGGCCGCAGCCACCGGCACCCGACAGCAGATCGCCTTCTACGGCTCGACGCCGGCATACCGCAACGTGTTGGAGATCCACGGCTGGGGCGGGCTCCAGGACGAACTCAACGCACTCTCGAAGCAGGGCGAGTGGGCCAAGATGGGCACGTTGATCGACGACGAGATCCTCAACACGTTCGCCGTCGTCGGCGCCCCGGAGGACATCGCACCGGAACTCTCTCAGCGCTACGGCGACGTCATCCAGCGCATCAGCTTCTATGCGCCGTACGCGAGCGACCCCGACCGCTGGGCTGCGGTGATGGCCGCCCTCCAGGCCGCCTGACCGCCCTCCCGAGGATCGGCCTCGGGAGCATCACGTCAGGTTCCGGTACCGTCGTCCTCGCACTGGAAGGCGAACGCGCCAGGCGCGGATTCACCCGTGTAGAAGTTCGTGAACGTGCCCTCACCCGTGATGGTCAGCGCGTCGAAGTCGAGTTCGACCACCAGGTCGTCCGGACCGGTCGACCGCGGTCCAGCCATCCAGAAGAAGGCATCGTCTTCTTCGACCTCGGCGTTGAACATGCCGTCCTGGTTCTGTCCGGCGGTGAACCTGACGTCATCGTCACCATCGAGCGTTCCCCAGGCGACGGCGAACGGTGGCATGCCTTCGATGTTCTGGACGAAACACTGGCCGGTGGTCATCGGCAGCGTGCGTTGCCACACCTGCGACCCGATCTGAATCGTGTCCATCGCCGCCGGGCCGACCGACACGGGACCCTCGATCGCCTGGTCACCGGCTTCACCGCCGTCACCCTCCGATCCGTCGTCGGCGCCCGAGTCGTCACCGGTCGAGACGGTCGAGACGGGCGCGACCACGGCCCCCGGCTCTACAAGGCCGTCCCCACCGCACGACGCAGCGACCACGCCGAACGCAACCAGTGCACCCATCCACGTCGTCACCGAACCCCCCACGAGATCGAACCCGGTCACTCGACCCTACCCCAGCAGCAGACGCAGCATGGTCGACTCCGCCGACCGCCTGATTGCAGGTACCCCCGTGCGCAGACGCTCGACGTCAGTGAGCGTGGGCGACGGTGCCGGCGCGACGGCGGAATCGGCCGCCGAACACATAGGCGACGATGAAGAAGCAGGCCGACGTCAACACGATCGTCGGCCCCGACGCGACGTCGAGGTGATAGCTGGCGTTCATCCCGACGAAGCCACTGGCCGCGCCGATCACCGCTGAGAGCGCGAGCATCTTGCCGAAACTGTCGGTCAGCATGCGAGCGACCACGGCAGGCACGACGAGTGTCGCGGCGATCAGGGTGACGCCCATCACGTTCATCGTCGCCAGCACCGTCGCCGACAGCACGATCATCAACAGGGCGTCGATCCAGGCGGTTCGTACACCGGTGGCTGCGGCGACCTGCGTGTCGAAGGTGGTGAACAGCAGCTGACGGTAGAAGAAGAAGACGATCGCCGCCGTCGCCAACGCCACACCGACGATCAACCAGACGTCGGACGTGGTGACGCCGAGCACGTTGCCGAACAGGAGAGCATCGGCGTTGCGGCCAGGCGATCCGTAGAGCTGTACCAAGGCGAGTCCGAGCGCGAACGAGGCCGTCGTCACCACCCCGATCGCCGCGTCGGAGCCGATCGGGCGGCGCCTCACGATCCCGCCGACCGCGAGCGCCGTGACCACGCCCCAGATCCCGGCACCGAGGAACAGGTTGACGCCGGCGAGCCCGGCGACGGCGTACCCACCGAAGATCGAGTGCGAGAGGCCGTGGCCGATGTAGCTCATGTTGCGCAGCACCACGTAGCACCCGACGAACCCACACAGCGCGCCGGCGATCGTGGCGACGTAGATGCCGTTGCGGAAGAACTCGAACTCGAACGGTCGCAGTAGTTCGTCCCAACTCATGCCGACGCCCCTCCCCCGCCGC
>Ga0307378_10007353_pt1 | contig 14852 bp, 10 predicted proteins | sample UN1MG_FD_202238 | JGI IMG/M metagenome (GOLD analysis project Ga0307378, IMG submission 202238) | Soil microbial communities from Risofladan, Vaasa, Finland - UN-1 | ecosystem: Environmental > Terrestrial > Soil > Coastal area > Acid sulfate soil | place: Finland: Risofladan, Vaasa | collected...
TTCTCGAAGCGGCTCTGAATGATTCGAGAAGTAATGTCCGCGCGAATGCCGTGGATTCTTTGGCAAGCATCCGGAGTTCTTCAAGTGTAAAACCATTATTGGATCTTTTAGACTCTGAAAGATACAGCACCAAAATGAAAAAAAAGATAGTATGGGCATTAGGTCGCTTCTCTAGGGATGAGAGAGTACGTAAGGTATTACAATCGATTGCTGAGGATGATCAAGAACATACAGAAATCGTTCGAGAGGCTAGATGGAGCCTTAGTCAGCTTGATGATTTATGAAACCCGCTGCCAGCAGCGCCTAACAGTGGATAAAAGGAAAATCAAAGATTTCCCCAAATTGTCTTTGGCAAATTCTTTTATTCGCAAACCGTTGTGTGCAATTTCAGAGGGGGGAAAAATGGGTTATGGGACAACAATGATTAATAATAGTGTTCCTAAAAAAAATAAATATATAATTTTTCGTAATATCATTGATAATAAAATTATATTATATAATGAACAAAATGGTAATCTTTATTGTTTTAATGAAACTGGAAAATTAATTTGGAATACGATAGATGGGAACAAAAATATTAAAGAAATAGTTAAATCGATAAAAAATAAATATGAATTTTCTAGTAAAAAAATAGAAAATGGAATAATAGATTTTGTGAACACCCTGATAAAGCATGATTTAGCGACTATAAATAAAAAAGACTTCTCTTTATTGGAAAATAATCCATCTGAAATAATAAATGACACAGTGGCAATTTATAAATTTATAAATCATCATTCTGGAATTTATTATCCCATATCAGTATTATATGAGTTAACATATAGTTGTAATGAAAAATGTATACATTGCTATCAAGATTGTAAAAAAACTAAAAGAAAAAAGGATTTAGATACAAACTCAGTAAAGAAAATTATAGATGATTTATATAAAGCAGGAGTATTTTTTATTATATTTTCTGGTGGAGAGCCATTTGTAAGAAATGATTTTTATACAATTTTGGAATATACAAAAAAGCTAAACTTTTCAATTGATATTTTTTCCAATGGTACACTTATAAAAAAAACTGATGCAAAATTGATTAAAGATTTAACCATAAATAAAATACATATTAGCTTGTATAGTTTAAATCCAAAAATACATGATAACATTACAAGAGTAAGTGGATCGCATAAAAAAACAATAGAAGCAATCAATTTCCTTCGAGCAGAAAATGTAAAAGTTAGTATAAAATGTCCTATAATGAAAGATAATTATATTGATTATTATAAATTAAAGGACTATGTAAAATCTATTGGTTGTGAAGTAAATATTAATCCTTTAATCACTCCAAGAGATAATGGTGACATAACACCACAAAATCTTATGATAAATGATGATGAAATTCAAAATGTTTTATTGGATGATGATTTTAAAAAATCAGAAAATATTAGTCGTTTCCAAAAAAGTTCTTTTGATCTTTCAAAAATAATTCCTTGTAATATTTTTTATACTGGTGCATCTATATCTGCAAACGGTAAGGTATATCCATGTAATCAACTTAGAATAGAAATAGGAGATTTATCTAAAAATACGTTTAAGAATATTTGGATAAAATCAGAAAAATTAAATAATCTTCGCAAAATAAGAATGTCTGACATAGAAAAATGCAATACTTGTAATTTATTTAAATTTTGCACTCGTTGTCCTGGTCTTGCATGGTTGGAATCTGGCGATGTAAATGGAATTTCATCTATTGCATGTAGATTCGCAGCTATTCGTGAAAAACTAGGGATTGTACAAAAAAATAATAATTATCTTAATGTTGAAAGGAGGTGATAGTATGCCAAAGAATAAAAAAAATGAAAAAAGCAACTCTTTCCCTACACCGAAAATAATTGGTATTGGTAAAGAAAATATTGTAATGAATTCATGCAATAAGGGCGGTTGCCAAGGGAAGTAAAATATTTAAAGCATCCCCCTAAAACGACACACAACACGTCGTATCTGCTGTCGCCCTTCGGGACATTTTCGCATATTTATTGCTATTATGGTTGACTTGTTTTATTTATTGGAATATTCTATTAAATTATAGAAAATATTATGATATTACATGCGGAAACGTCAGATACGACGGGAACATTATATGGAATGGTGGCTTTCACCATTTTGATATAATCTACCATCTAGAAAATAATAATTTAAAATGTATCGTTATTTTGATTAATTTTAATTTTCCCTTATAATCTATCATCCGGACCTATTCCTATCAGTTTTAGACTACTCCAGCTGCTTTAATTAACCCATTTTACCATTCCAGCTAATCCACTTCTACCACAACCGCCCGCCAGGAGCTTTTTTTTGCTAAGAGGTTTAATTGAAAGCTACCCATACATAACAAGACTCTATCGGACATTCTAAAAAGAAATATATGAGGGCTTGTCTTATCCGATAAAGCTTTGTTATGTATAGCAAAAAAAGCATTATATTTTTAACCAGTTAAAAGCTTTTTTAGCCTGGTTAAAAATATAAAGGCGGGCTAAACTAGATATTTTTTATCGTAGGGCTAAACCTCTATTCCTGATCATCGCATGGCTACTTTCTATTCCTGATCATTGTTCTTCTTCGTTTTTAATATTATTTAGCAGTATAAACAATACTAAAAACTATCCTAAGAGATTATAGGTGCGACATCGAGTGCGCTTCCGGAGGGAAAACACCACAAAAAGCCTGAAATGATAGCATAGAATTTTTTGAAGTGTTCTCCCTCTGTAAGCGCTAAATACAAAGATTCGGAAAAAAGTAGACACCGAAAAAAGAAAAGACAAAATGCTTTTTTTGCCTTTTCTTTTTTACGGGGAGAAGTATAGTTCAAGGCATTAGAGCTATAAAGTGTGGGGAAGGTCCGGGGATTATATTTTGTTTGATTAAATCTATTCAGATAAATACACAGAAATCGAGAACTCATCCTAGTGTCCTGTCCCATAAGTAACAAGTTAAACCATATAATTGACAATTGCTACTTCGTGAAGTATATTTGTGTTATAAAGTTTCAAAAATTATCATAAATTACGCATTTTGGCTATTAATTGTTATATTTCAGAAATAAGGACAAAAACATAATGACATGTGAAGCCTGTAAGCATCTAATCAATATAGAAGACTTATCTTCTCCATATGTAATTAGAACATGTCAAAAATGTAATCGAAAAATCAACTTGAGAGAACCAGGTGAAAAAGGGCGGGGAATAAAAGTAGAAAAAGGTGACCAATTTATAATGCCGCAAGGATGGTTGCAGATTTCAGCAAATCCATTGAAAAGTAGAGGAGCATTAACGAGACATGGCTTAGAATGGTTTGCAAAACTGATATTCATCCAAGACCTTCCTAAAAATTCAGACGACCTAGAGTCTCAACTCAAGAAGAACGAAGAATTTTGTGAAAACTATCTGCGGAAATCAGACATAATTAAAGATCTTGATTTAAGTAATCCTGAACATTTTGAAGAGATCTTTCAAAGGTTGAATTCCAATCAGGCTAGCGTCGAATGGTGGGCTTTCTTGTTTACAACATACAATTCAATTGTTGAAAAAGCAATTGAAGAAAACAATGCAAAAAAGGCAGCATGGGCAATGGGGAATGCGGAACGATGCCGTTCCATGTGTGTTTTTAAAGACTCTCTTGAAGAAGTTGTGTGGATGGGCCATTCCGCTAGAAGGATAATTGACGCAATTAATAAGTGGCACTCCAATAAGACAAATTCAGACGAGGAGTTTTGGCAAATAGTATTTAATGAAAATCCCTATGTGCTGTCGCAGCTATTTTCTGTTCCTGTAGTTTTTATCAAAGACAAAGCCTATGTTGGGGGAATGAATATCGACCGACAAGATGCCAAATTTGTCGACTATTTATACACAAATGAATCATCGAACGATGCCTTATTGGTTGAGATAAAAACACCTGAAACAAAACTTATTGGTAATAAATATCGCAAAGGTGTTTATAAACCCTCTAATGATCTTTCTGGTTCAATAGTACAGGTCTTAGATTATAGGCGCGAGTTGTCAAAGAATATCCAAACAATTACTAGCGGGACAGACCATGTTATTGATGTTTTTAATCCAAGGTGCGTAGTAATCGCTGGAAATGCGTCAAAAGAATTAGACAGTGAGTTAAAAAGAAAATCCTTTGAACTGTTTCGCACAAATCTGAGAGATGTTGAAATAGTTACATATGATGAACTTTTTAAAAAAGCAGAAACTTTAGCAACATTATTTAATCTGAAATGGCAATCCACAAAAACATAACAATCGCATTAAGGCGGATTGCAATTCCGCAGCGCTCCAAGCAACCCCTGATGCACGCGTTAGGATATTTACTCTTTAAACTATAGTTGAGCATAAGAATCATGCCGGGGGCAACAAAAAAGGATAAATCGGTGATCATTATGAAGGGATCAAAACATACTCCATTCGAGAACGATAGTGTTTTGCTCGACTTCCTTTTGGCCGATGAACCCGAACATTATGTATTCCGAGGACAAATTAAGGAATATGACGGGCCGTTGTTGCCGTCTGGTATTCGTGACAAATTTATTCCGTTCAAAGGTTCATCTGGGCCTTCAGGATACGCAGGTATGACCACGACGCAATCAACAAACTTAGATACTCTCAATGCGAAGAGACGTGATTTCCCTCCAACCTACATAGCAAAAACTGTTGATGATGGCAGAAAATTATGGGACTTGTCTGAAGACGACTATCAGACAGGCTTCCGTACCTTTTTCAATCAGCCGCATCGGAAAGTTATGAAAAAATTGGGTAATGTATTACGGGAAAGTGCTGTTCCAAGCATTGGATGTTTGATCGGAGAGGAAATTGGTAGCTTGCTCTCACAGCAATACGGTTTTACATCTACAGCGATAGATGCAAGCACCGACCCAGCAGTCGCCATGTTCTTTGCGACACATAGTTCCCCTTTTTATAACCTGATGCGTAATTCGGAAAACTTAGGTGTCATTTACCGCTGGCCAAAGGAGCTGGCGATGGTGGCACAAGATTTATTGCTTCAACTGGAGGGGGCGAACTTCGAGTCTATAATCTCCAGTTTTAAAGGTTTTGTTGAAGAAAGCGATGATCTAGAGCTATCACAAGACGAGCATGTGCATTATGTTCTAGAAATGGAGAAAAATAATAGAAGTGAATTTATTGATAAGCAATCCACCGTATTCGTTTCAAACGGAGCGCGCCGCTGTTTCAAAGCTTTTCGTTTTCCGTCTGGGGCGTATAATCAAAGCCGGATGGGCCGACAGCGCGCCGCTCTTCTCTGGCCACACTCTGAGGCGATCGAAGTCTATACTCCTGGTAAAACTGATATTGATTATGCCGCATTAATAGGAGATTTAATGGATACGCATCATGGAGAAAAGTTTTATTTTCAGCACTCCAATACTCCTAGTGTATCTGAAAGCATCAATAAGTTTATCCTATGGCCCTCACCCAAACCTCATTGCAGTGCTCAGTATCTGAGGCTTGAATTACAGGCAGAACATCATCTTGATTTTGAAGACTATTATCTTGAGATGATGCTGAGATTCTTTAGCTCATGTTCTCCCTGCCAAATCATCTTGGCAGAAAAGCGTGAACCAGTAAATCCTAATAGGATCAACGTAGCTTCCGGTGTGGTGGATTTGGGCTATTTGATTAATACTTCGGATGTATCATTTATTGTCAATGGGTTGATGGATGCTGAAGAATATATAAAGATCCCGTTGCAACGCTATATCGCTATCGATGAGTTAGAATCATTTCGGGATGCTTTCACTGCTGCTATTTGTTATATGCAGGGTATTCAATGCAAAGGTTTATCCTAACATATGCATCAACCGGACGCTATTCGCGCCGGTTATGCCAGCGTTATGTATAGCAAAAAAAACATTATATTTTTAATCAACTAAAAGCCTTTTTAGCCTGATTAAAAATATAAAGGCGGGCTAAATGAGATACTTTTTATCGTAGGGCTAAATCTCTATTCCTGATCATCGCCTGGCTACTTTCTTTTCCTGATCACTACACTTCTACGTTTAAATATTTTTTACCTGTCTGCCGGTGTACGCTCCAGGCAGAGCAGATAAAAAATACTAAAACTATCCTAAGAGCTTATGTACGCGACATCGATGGCGTTTATAGAAGACTTAGTACCGCAAAAAATTACAGCAAAAATAATCAAGCATGAGCTTTTTTGCGGCACTGGCTTCTACAAACGCCGGGAGAAGAAATTGCAAAGAGAAGAATTGTAAAAATATAATAAAAAGGCGTATATTTACCTATATATAAATTTGTTATTTGTAGAATTGATAAAATTAGTTTAGGATAAGTATAAGAATCTATAAAGATATACCACAAGGAAAATTAGTGGTTAATTTTCGAAACTTCACCTGGAGTCGTGCATAAACGAAATAGTTTGCAAAACATGCCAATTTGGGAGCGTAAACGAAGTAGTTCGATTATTTTAAGTTGAAATGCTGGGAGGCTAACCTTGATTGTAACACACACATATATATAAATATAATAAACTCAATAGACTAAAAAAGGAGATAAAAAATGGATACAAACAGAAAGACCGCAATAATTGCGGGAGCGTTATTTATTATTGGGACGATTGCAGGCGTACTAAGTGTTGCTCCAGCTATAGATGCGCCAGATTATCTTATTAAAGTTTCTGAAAATGGAAACCAGGTATTAATAGGAGCGTTTTTTCAGTTTATTATGGCGACTGCATATGTTGGATTTGCAATTTCGCTGTATCCAATTTTAAGAAAATATAATGAAAGTCTAGCAATTGGATTTGTAGGTTTCAGGTTTATTGCGGGAGTATTCAATATTATTGGTGTAATCAGTATACTATTACTATTGACATTAAGTCAGGAATTTATAAAAGCTGGGGCTTCGGATTCATCGTATTTTCAAGCCCTAGGTGAATTATTGCGGGCAGGACGTGACTTTGTGAACCATGTGGCAATGATATTGGCTCAGAGCTTAGGTGGTATAATGTATTATTATATATTTTATCAAGCAAAACTAGTTCCTCGATGGTTATCAGGTTGGGGGTTTGCTGGAGCCACCTTGACTATATTGGCAAGCTTTCTCGTAATGTTCCATCTCATCGGCATTGTTACGCCGATTTACATTGTTCTGAATCTTCCAGTAGCCTTGCAAGAAATGACTCTGGCGGTATGGCTGATCGTTAAAGGATTCAATCCATTAGCAATCGCTTCCGGGTCTACCAAAACAGATACAAATGACCAAATAAATTAAAGTAAACTAGGGGGAATTAAAATGAAAGCAATCGTTTTAAACCGCTACACCTTCTATATCAGAATAAAAATATATAAGAGGGGGTGATTTTCCCTTCTTATATATTTTTTAAGCCTTCGTCTTCTCTTTGCATTACATGATAAAAAATATTTCAACTTTTCTTCCTAAAATTAAATTATTTTTTTGAGTGTTATGCTTCTTTTTTCGCTTTTCTATTTCTGGTATTGCTTTTTGTAAAAGAGGGGTGCTTTGCCCGTGTTTATAAAAAGTAATACTCTTTCTCTCTCCCTGGCAATACTCTCACCAGGTAAATTACTATTTGCTGGTGAGTGTATTGCTCTTTCTTTGTTTTTACTTTCCTGGTTTTTCCCCTTCTTCCCCTTCTCTTTCCCCCGCGATAGGCAAAAAAGCCTCAAATTAAAAAGGTTTTTTCTTTTTGGTTTGAGGTCTTTTTTACTTATCGCTTAACCGTAAAGAATTCGAAAAATATAGTCACCGAAAAAGAAGATAAAAAGTTCCCGCTCTTCTGCCCTCTCTTGCTTTTTATCTTGTTTTTTTCGGGAAGAAGACTAAACCACGAGGGATGGCAGATGCACGAAAAGGTTCGCATATAGGGGCGGGGCAAGGGAGAGAGGAAAGAGCGATAAGCCTACATTTATGCTGGTAGAGTGAAGGTGAATCGACCGCAGTTTTTCCTTCCCCCTTATGCTTCCCCCCTAATGAATCATAGCCTAGTTTTTTTGCGGTGGCGAATAAAGCGAAGCAACAGCGGGGCCTAAGAGCGATACCGCCTGCATTTATGCATAGAAGCATCCCCGCGAGCGCAGCTTTTGAGCCAAGGAGCAAAAATAAAAAGAAGGGGGATAAGAAGGGGGTTTAGGGGGGATTTAAGGGGGAAGGAAAGTTACCCGCCCCGCGCGTGGTTGAGTTATAAATTAGAATGGCCGGAGTAGATTAAATTAGCCAGGTGAATTAGATTAGCCAGAGTGGCCAATGAGAGAGAGAAAAAGAGAGAGAAAGAGAAAGAGTGGGTTCTTATTTTTTATACTGCTCCTATTATTTTTTAAAATCCTTCTTTCGATATTTCGTGAATACTATAAAAATAAGAGATAAAAAGTAGAATAAGAAATAAGATAAAAGAAGAATTGGGATAAGATTTCAACAATTTTTATACCGTTTCTTATACTCTTCGGATATTTATTTTACTTAATTCATTCAAATACTATTAATCCGATCTTTCCAATCAACCGGGAAACCCATGCTTTCTATATCAACATCATTATACTCTTCTAATAATTGTAATAAATTATTTTTAAACTTTTTCCACTCTCCAGGTATAATGATTAGCTTCTTAAATATCAAAAAAAGGCAAAATATTTTGGAATTCGAAATCCCTTTCCATTCAGCTAATTTATTTGGAACCTTGGGTTTAATGGCAAGCGTCCTATTCCATATACGGCTATGATGGGCACATAAGTTCCTAATATATACCAGGGTATGAATCCATGAAGAAAGAATTTTTTCATCAATTCCAAAGCAATCTTTTGAGATATTATTGCTGTCTGTTCTTTCTAATCCTCTAAATAAAAAAGATAGTTGGCCAAAGGACATTATTTCAATGGCTATCCAAATGGGAAGAATATTTTCTTCATCATATTCTTTGAAAAATTCTTTGGTAAAATCTTCATGAGATTTTTGTATGCTTTCCTCTAGTTTAGTATACCAATCAAAATGCTTGAAACCTTTAGAGAAACACTGAGGATCGGAATAGGTAAACGGTCCATATTTATGGGATAAATAATAAGCTATTTTAGTACGCAAGGTAACCTCAATTATTTCTAATGCTCCAAAAATTAAAGCTCTTATTTTTTTGTCAAACCCATATAACTTAAAAATTTTTTCAATAGAAGCTTCCGGTTTGAATAAATTTCTGTTTATTTGAAAAGGAACAAAATAAGAACTTAATCGATAATAATTAATTCGGCTTATATTCTGCAAGGCTTCTTCGGAGTCGTTTATAATTAAACCTCGGCTTTTTAGTAGATCAACCTGTTCTTGAAATGTTGTAGGGGGTTTGGCAAATTTCATACTTAAACCTCTTAGCAAAAAGAAAAAACCCGCCAGGGTGCGCATTGTTAAGAGGCGTAGCGGGTGTGTTACATGTATTATATATTAAAAGCAAATAGGTGTCAATTATTTTTCGAATAGGTGTCTACCTCTATTTGATCCTATTTGATCTATTCAAGCAGGTATGTTGTGATAAACGCTGGCCGGTCAAATTATTATTTTTTATTTTTTAAATACTCAAAATATTTTTTTCTATTTTCGCCAAAATATTTTTTATAGTCCTCCGAATCTAATATATAGCTTTTATCATTATTACAATAGTAACAAGATAATACGCAATTCTCTTTTGTATAACCATTAGAATTTATTTTTCGATCTATTTCAAAAATAGGACCTCGTCTGCCATAACCAGTTTTTCTGGTTTTTAATTTCTTTTGGTCAATTAACTAACGAATATCAAATATAGATGTATCGCAATAATAGCATTTGAAATTTTGAGATTTTATTGTATTTTCAAACCATTTTACAAATTCATCTTTATTTAAAAAACCCTTTCTGTGTTTTTTTGAATAAAGTTTTCCTATTCGTAATTTCTCATTCTTTAAAAACTCTTCTTTTTCTGTCAAATGTAACAAGTAATGGTTCTTTATCATGCTTCAATCTTTCCGGAATCAATCAACTCTTTTATTATTTCTCTCCTCTTTTCTTCCGGGACAACCTAAAAGTTACCGGACTATTGACTTGGTACGCCTTCCCTATTTAAGAAAATGGGATGTGTCTATTTATTTCCAATTTAAGCCCGCTCCTATATTAATTGCGCAAGTAGTTTTACCCACTCCGCCTTTTTGATTGATTAAAGCTATTATTTGCATCAGTTACCCCTTTTATTAATTATCCCTATCCGCTTCAATGGGAAAATATATTTCGGTATAAATAAAAATAATCCACGCTATTTATCCTCATGAAAGCTTCAGTCCATAGCCACACACAAAGAACTTAGGATTATAATACCCTTTACGAAAAATTAGAGATAAATTAGCGAATTATTAAACTAGCACAACCCTTTCCCTGGTGCAATATTATTAAGGTTTACTTAAAATTTTTTCAATATAATTTATATTCATCAATTCAACTCTTCTGTCACCAGGCGATGCAAATGTTCCCATAGCAGCTAAATTATATATCTTATTAATTACATTAAATATAGGTTTTTTAAATAAAGAGTCATCTTTGTCTTTTTTGTAATTAGCAACCATATTACTAAATAATTTTTTATTAATTTCAATTTTATTCTTTTTAATCCCCGGATCTAATACATTATTTATTCCTCTCTCACTTATTCTTAATTCTTGAATTTTTTCCTCTTTGATATCACTTTCTAATATTTCATTAATTGCAGTAGCAATTTCATGGTCACTAAAATTTGCCAGTTCATAATTATCCCCCATAAAAGGTATGTTATGATTATCGACCCCCCATAAAAAACGCCATTCTTGGGGAATATTATAATTTTTTCCTTTAAATCTAATTGGTGCCCCAGCTTCTAAAAAGTGTTTAACATTTCCCTCGTTATCTGAAAGAAAAAATGGAAGAATTTGCCATTTTTCTAAATTGTAACTAAGAAAAGAAGTCCAATTTGAAATAACTATATCAACTTTTTTTAAGTTTCTTATAATTTGATTCAATGTTTCTCTTTCTTTATTTGATAATCCTTTTTGTTTCGTTTTTATTTGTATATCAATCAAAAAATCTCTTAATTCTTCTGCATTCTTTGAAGTTGATAACAATTGATCTACCCCTTTAAAATCAATAAATTCAATTCCCAAACTATCTGGCATTGTACCATAATACCATTTAAATATTTTAGGCAGAATTTCTTCCTCAGTTTTTCCTTCTACAAATACAATTACTCTTGGTTGATAATCTAATTTAAAAGAATTAGAAAGATAAAATAACCTCTTATACTTATCGTGATAAAAATTTTTTACATTTAATTTCTTTTCGTTAAAGCAAAATGTCTTATCATTCCAATCAATATAAAATCCTATCTTTTCAAATTCAGAGAATTCTTCTTCTATTTCTGCTTTATTTACAATTGGTTTTAAAATTTTACTAAAAATAGAATTTAATATTTTTTCATCTTCAAGATCTATATCTATAAGTCTACCATTTCTAATAGATCTTAAGGAATGTTGTTGACAATTCCAGCTATTAGTTTTTACTGTAAGAATATCCTCAGGACCAAAATTATTTATTTCATCTATATCAAGAATTTCTCTAGCTAAATACTCTTCAATCGCTCTTTTAAGCATTACTGCCCATTGTAAATAATCAATTCCTAGTCTATTATTACCTTCTAATTTTTCCTTTTTATCCCAAGAAATATTCTTCCATAATTGTGCCCAATCTGCCCCGGAAGCACCGAGTATTTTTTGAGATATATTTGATAAAATCCAATACCACCTTGCAACATCTTCAATTTTTAAATTTAGATACTTTAACTCATTGTCTAAATTAAAATCTTTTTTCATCTTAAACCATTTGCTTTGGTCTCCGCTAATATTTATAGTCTTTGAACCTGATCTTGCATAAGGATAATAAATATTCTGAATGGTAATTAAAAATTTTAGGAATAGATTGAATATCTTATATTCTTTTTCTAATTTTTCTTTCTTCCCCTTAAAATTAAAATATTCTTTAAAAGTTTGTTTCTCAGATACTTCCTTTAATTTTTCGTAAAATATTTTCATCTCAATTATAGAAAAGGTTGCATTCTTCTCAAAATCATAAATATTAGGCAAAAAAGAACTTACTTTTATATCATCTCCAATAAAGTTTATATTAAATGAAAATGCTCTTTTTAACATAGATAACCAATATATTTGATAGGAAGAATAAAAGCTGACAGTTTTTTTTCTGCCAATATCATCTTTATAATTCTTCCAACATTTAAAAGGCTTTATTGAGGGGTCATATAAATTTCCTTCTTCCAACCAATTCGATAATAAATTTTTATAACCTACTACAAAGCCATAGGAAGAATAAACATTGGTTTTAAGTCCATCAATTTCTTTTTCATCTTTATTAATAATAGGAAGGTCAATACGAAATATTGGAAAAAGTAACTTTTCCTTTTCGAAAAACTCCAACTCTCCTTCACTTATTATAATTCCTCTTTCCTTACAATTATTTTCAAATTCACTAGCTTCTAAAGGAGGATTCTGTAAATATTTTTCTTCTCTTATAAATTTACCAAGAAAGTTGTTATTAGATTGTTTTGCTTTATTCATTAAATACTTTTCTACTCCCTCTCCACATCGGAGTACGATACATGTAGAGATAGCTTTCTTTATTAAAACTCCGTAGCTTTATCTATTTCTTTCATAATTCTATTAGTTTCCACCAGCGCTACAACTATTTTCTGATAGTGCTCGATATCCGTATTGGTCAAAGCCCGCTCCTTGCGGTCTTTCAGCCACTTCTGTGCTGGCTGATAACCACCGATATAAAAATTCCATGCTATTTCGGGAACATTGCCGAAGTATTGTTCGGTATTGATAAATACTTTTCCATTTTTATAAGTTAATTTTTCAACAGTATTAGAGCCAATAATAGGATAAGTGGTTATAAACTGATTTACCTTTGGCGATTCGAGGAGATGTAAAGAGCGCAATTCTGCTCCAAATGCGATCAGCCTTTTGAAAGTTTTTGTATCTTTCGGATAGGGCACGCGCGGAAAATCAATTTTAAGAAATTCTTTATATTTTTCGCGATAGCTTGGTGAATGAAGAACAGCATAAATATAATCAAAAATATCTTCGGGCGTGACTTTGCCAATGACTTTTTCTATTTCATCAACGATTTCTTTTTTGAAATTAGGGGTTTTTGTACCGTCTGGGGAGTAAAGAAAAAGGGGGAATGTACTTCCTGCTCCATAGCTACCTGCTGAGCCGGTAAGATTAAATTCATTCAAAAACTTCGTGACAAATACATATTTCCAATTATCTGCACATTGCCTTGAAGTAACTAGCCCTACATTATCCCCAGCCAGAAAATGTTGCATGATCCTAGTAACTGGCCAACCAATAAATCCTCTTGAATTCCCAGTATAGTAAATATACCTGTTATCAAATGGTCTATAACTGATTGTTCTAATTTTTTCTTCAGATATGCCAGCACTCAAAAGATCATTTAAAGCCCAATCGAATTTCCAATCTCGAACATCTGAAGGTAATTTCAATCTTTGACGAACTTCGCCTTCTTGTCTCTTTTGGTTACAATACCTGTTCCATTCAATTTAAGCATTTCATTTACCTTAAACCCCTTGTTGTATTCTTCCAGGTTACTTATATCTTGTTTAATAAAAAGATAGTTGGGAGTTTTTGGTTCTAGATTTTGCCATTTGATGGTGCTGATATAATTATTATCAAGAAATTTAAATTTATCGGCTCTCTTACCATATACATCCGCTATTTTAATAGACAAATCTTTTTTGTCTTTTTCTTTTACAAAAATATTGATACTCACTCCTTGCTGAATATCGAACACATTTTCATCCTTCCCACCATCCATGGCTTTCTCTTTCTTTTTGCTATTACCATGTAAATTAACAATATAGATATTGTTAAATGTTTTTATCAAATGATTTCTCATTCCTCTAAACGTCGGATTATCAAGAAAACTGTGATTGTTAATAAAGGCTAAAATACCTTCGCCTTTTTTAATAATCAACTCTTCTGCAAACGCGATAAATTTTACATAATCATCATTTAACCATTTGGAGTTTTTTTCTTTTAGCTTACTGCCATCTCCCTCAAATTTGTATTTATCAATCAACCTAAGTGCGTAATCTCCTTTGTTTGATGATTCTCCACTATATGGTGGATTTCCTATAACCACCATAATAGGTGTTTCGTTTTTGATCTTGTCAGCTTCCTTGGCTTCCGCTGCGATACTTTCGGCAAAGCCAAAAGAAAAAAGATCTTGCTGAGCTTCGCTTTGTTCAAGAGAATTAGTAAGATAAACCCGAAGACGTGTTTTCCCAGTCCTGGTCTCATTAAAGTATTTAAATCCTGTTTCTCTTAATGCTATGCTCACTTTTAAGTGTGCTATTATATAAGGTGTCATCATCAGCTCAAAACCATGCAAACGCGGTAAAAGGTCATGATGTACATAAGCCGGCCAGCGTCCTGGTTGCCCCTGTTTCTCAAGTCGATCATGAATGGCCGTTATAGTGGCGCTGATAAATGTTCCTGTTCCAACAGCAGGGTCTAAAATTTGAACACGATGCCTACCATTCGGCAATTTTGATGTATCGGCTAATCCACTGACAAGATTAAATTCTTTCTGTAAAATTTGATCGACTGAACGGATAATAAATCGCACAACTGGAAGGGGCGTGTAATATGCACCCATTTTTTTGCGTAAGTCAGAATCATATTCCTTTAAAAAATCCTCATAAAAATGAATTACCGGATCGGCATTGTCCATATA
>Ga0307378_10007354_pt1 | contig 14848 bp, 12 predicted proteins | sample UN1MG_FD_202238 | JGI IMG/M metagenome (GOLD analysis project Ga0307378, IMG submission 202238) | Soil microbial communities from Risofladan, Vaasa, Finland - UN-1 | ecosystem: Environmental > Terrestrial > Soil > Coastal area > Acid sulfate soil | place: Finland: Risofladan, Vaasa | collected...
TCAGGCGCCGACTGACAACTTGACGTGGCCCGCCAGCTACAAGCGGTTCATGTCGCTCCTGCCGCTACCCTCGTGAACGGCTACCGCCTTCTTACGTCCGATGTTCTGTCAATCCCGTGAAACGGAATGCCTCAGTTACCACTTGCCGAGACTGCTCTTGAGATAGCAGATCGACATAGCGTACCCAGGGGGGGGACGGTGGTCTATCGCGGTCTCAGGGGCCGGCGCACCTTAGTCCTAGGGGAGGATTTCTCATCTTGCGCACCCTACCGGGCGATGCCGCGTTGATAGGGAAGTGGACCGCCCCTGGATTGTCGGACAGTGCATTGATGGTAATCATGGGGCGGACTCCAAGCAAGCGGTTAAGGACAGGATGCGGCCCAACGACCACAGGAGGTCGGGAGGGCCAAGGCTACCCCGCCTCGGCAGACGGTCCCCAGGGCTCGATCTGGCGGAGCTTCTTCGCTTCCAGGGCGCGGTAGCAGTCGGGCAGGTCGAACCGCTCCAGCACGCCCGGCAGGAGGGTGGAAAGGGGCCAGTTGTAGTTTTCCGACTGGGCGATCTCGCTGTAGGAAGTCAGGGCGTTCTTGAGCGTCACCTGGACCACGGGGTCCGACACGAGCGCCGCAAACGTGGCCGGGATCGCGCCCCAGCCTTTGGCCGCCAGGTGAACCTCTTTGTGCCCGCAGCCTCGGAGCCAATCGAGCACGCACAGGACGTCGTGCGTTTTCTGGCCCACGTACGGGTAGTCGAGCATGAGGGCGTGGCTGGCGTAGAAGAAGTCGTTCCCGTAGGCGTGCAGGAACGTATCCTGACCGCAGGTGTTCGGCCGGGACTCGCCGATGCCGCGGACGTCGCAGGCGAAGAAGGCCGAGTCGGGCTCCTTCTCCAACAGCTCGCGCACAAGCGGCTCTTCGCGGAGCTCGGCGTCGGCGGAGTGGTGCGAGACGTAGAGGACGGCCCGATCGTATCCCCGCGGCGGCCGGGAATAGTGCCGCTCGTCCAGAAGCCGGTACACCAGGGCATGCACGCCCGGCTCCGTCTGGACGGCATAGGTCACGAAATACGGCTTGGGGTACTTGCGCGACGGGATGGCCCGCAGGATGCGGTACTCGGGAATCCCTTCCCGCGGCGGAAGCTCGAGCGTCTCGGAGACCGCCTGGACGAGCGCGTCCCCGGCGAGCGCCTGCCGCTTCTTGGCCAGGGCTTCTGATTTCGCCTTCGTGTAGGAGAACACGGGACGCGACTCCAGCTCGACCACCTGGCCTTTGGGAGTGCACCAGAGGGTTTCGTCCTTCTCGATCACCAGCTCCGGCTCGGTCTGGGCATCGGAGACGCCGGTGGCGCGGTTGAACCAGCGGTACATCGCCTCGCGGTTCTCCTGCGAGTAGCCGTGGTGCGTCGGGCCCACGGACATCGCGATGTTCTCCCCGGCGCCCAGCAGTGTGTAGAGCCGCTTGAGCCGCGCAAGGGCCTCCTCGCTGCCCCGGACGTCGAAATAGTCCTTCTCCTTGGCCAGGATGATCACCGGCTTGGGGGCCTGGGCGGCGAGGAAGTCGGCGTGGTCGAGCCCCAAGGCCAACGCCCTGGGCGGACACTGCTCGGTGTCGGCCGGCAGCTCGTTCTCCATGTTTCGCCGGAACGTGGTCACGAAGCAGGCCGGGGCGGCCATGGTCCACCGCGGCTCCACGCCGCAGAGCCACGTGGTCATCGTCCCGCCGCCCGAATTGCCGGTCACGCCCACGTGCTTGGGATCGACCTCCTCCCGGGTGAGCAAGTAGTCGAGCGCTCGAATTCCGTCCCAGGCCCGCCACGTGCCGAAGAACTCGCCGACCAGGAACTGCTGGTTGCCGGCGTGGAGGTGCTCGCGCACGCCGACGCCGATCCGCGATTGGAGTTTCTCGTCCGGGTATTGGAGGCGCTCGCCCTGGCCGATCGGATCGTAGATCAGCACGACGTACCCCATCCGCGCCAGCCCTTGGGCGAACGCTTGGTACGCCTCGGCGCACTTGCCGTTGGTGGAGTGGCCGCACGTGCCCACCACGCCCGGCAGAGGGAACTCGCGGCCCTTGGGGACGTACAGATTGGCGGTGACGAGGAACTCGGGCCGGCTCTCGAAGATAACCTTCTCGATCTTGTAGACGTCTCGCTCCACGACGCCCGTGATCCGCGGATCGAGCGGCGTCTTCTCGGGGTAGGGGCCGAAGCTCTGGCGGATCTTCTCTTGCACGGAGCGGACGTAGGCTTCGGCGTCGGCCTTGGTCTTCAAGCTCGCCTGCACTTCCAGACCGGCCTTCTCGGCGCGGCGGACCCGATCCACGAAGTAGTGCTGCACCATCCGGGGGAAGCGATTCAGCGGTGCGATCGCGCTTGCGTCGGGCGGGCCGGCCGCCCTGGCTTCCCCGCTCAGGAGCCGGTTCCCCAGCGTGAGGCCGAGGAGGTCGAGCCCCGCGACTTGAAGCATGTGCCGGCGGTTGATGCCGCGATGGGTCCGAAGCGAAGCGTCGTTGGTCGATCTCATGCGTGGTCTCCCCGTTCTGGTCCGAGTCCGATTTCTCCCGAAAGCGTTGACGGAACGGCCGCGCCGCCGATTACTGCCTTCCGTTCCCACAGCAGTGCATCGCCCGTCCGACCGCGTCTTCCTCCCACGACAGGATAACACTGGGGAAACCCGGGGACAATCAGACGGCTGGCGGTTCTCGCCGGAGGGAGGTCCGTGCATCGCCGCCGCAATCCGGTATCATGGGACGCAATCGATCCTGCGGCATCGTTGGTTTCGACTACGGCGGGTGCTCGGAAGAGGAGCCGGCTGATGAAATCTCACTGCCTCTCCCATGCGATCGGCAAGACTGCCCTGGTTGCCGTTCTCACGGCAATTCCGGCGACGGTGGGCCACGCCCAGATATTCCGGCTCGATCTGGACGGCACGCTGGAAGGTCGGGCCGACGGCCGGAAGATCATGGCCGAGCTGGGGCCCGGGGCCACGCTACGGAAGCCCGCCGAAGGCGGTGGCGTGGAGCCCGGCAACGAGGGAGCCGCCGTCGTCGTACCCGTCCCTGACGGGCTCTGGCGGTCCACCGGGACCCTCTCGTGCTGGTTTCGGCCTTCCCGCACGATCCGCTTCGCTTCCGACCCGAAGCAAAAACCGGGGCGTGTGTCATTGGTCGATTGCCCCGTATTGCGAGCCGAACTTACGGAGGACCGGAGGCATCCGATTCTGAAGTTGACCGTCCCGGCCGCGGGGGACTACCAGCCGAGCGGGAGCATCTTCTGGAGCCACCTGAAGGGAGGACGGTGGTACCACCTCGCGCTGGCGTGGGATGCCGCCCGAGGGCGACTGGAGGCGTATCTGAACGGCGCCCTCCAGCAGGAATCGCGATTGCAGGAGGCCGGTCGTCGGTGGGAGCCGCCGGCCGAGCTTTCGGGCTCGTTGCGATTGGGTGGGAGCTTCGGAGAAGGCGGGCTTCCGGCCCAGATCGCCGTTCGCTCCGTAGCCGTGTATCCGAGCTTCCTGGACGAAGGGGCGATCGCCGCCACACTGAGAGGCCAAGACGTCCCGCCGCTCGATGGAGAAGGCCGCACCGACTACGGCGGCCCGCTCGATCTTGCGCCGTACCGGCTCACGCCGGCCTACGAGGCCGACTTCACCAAGCCGCTGGGCGTCGTCCACGAGGGCGAGCTGTTCGACGGAGACCGCCGCGTGCGCCTGCCGGAAGGAAAGGATTGGGTGCTCGAAGGTCCCGGTCGGGCGTGGACCGACGAGGGCCGGCTCCACCTGGAGAGCTTCAAGCCGCAAGAGAACGGCCACGTCGTCCTCTGGAGCACGCGGGTCTTCCCCGAGGACTTCCTGCTCGAGTTCGGCATGTCGCCGAAGGACTCCGAGAACGGGCTGAATATCGTCTTCCTTGGTGCCACCTCCAGAGAAGGAGGAGGCATCTTCGACCTCGATCTGCCCCACCGCGGCGGGGTCTTCAATGACTATCACTCCGGCGCGCTCAACTCGTACCACGTCTCCTATTGGGCCTGTTCTGCCGCTGCTGACGGCGGGATCCCGAGGCGGACCGCCAACGTCCGAAAAAACCACGGATTCTATCTAGTGAGCTGCGGCATCGACCGCATTGCCGGAGAAGGGCCCGGGCCGCACCGTGTCCGGGTGCTCAAGGTCGGCGGGAAGCTCCGCGTCGAAACGCGAGGGCGGATCGCCGCCGCCTTCGACGACGACGGCTCCACGTACGGCCCCGTTTGGGGAAGCGGCGCGATCGGGCTTCGCCAAATGGGCCACACCCATCGGGCCAGCTACACGCACTTCAAGGTCTGGAAGGTCCAGCGGCGCGAGTCGGGGAACTGACCGCCCCCGCCCATTCCCACGCGGCCCATGCGAGGGAACCCGTGCTGCAAGTGCGGGCGCCCCCGCCCAGCGCTACGACTTGTGTCGGCTGGCGCGGTTTTTCACGCTGTATCGACCGGCACCGGTCCTGCGTCCCACGTCGCCTTCTGCTGTCCAGACCCAATTGTTCACGAAGCCCGTAGCACAGGCTTCCAGCCTGTGAAACCGCGAACACAGGCAAGATGCCTGTGCTACGAGGTCACGCTATGAACGATCCGGGCTGGGCAGTCTACGTGGCCTCCGGCAGCCGCCGGCAAGCCGGGAGGGCGGGCTTGCCGATTCTTCAATAGCGGCGCGGGTTCGTTCGTGGCGCCGTGCTACGGATACCAGTCGTGCGACACGTGGAGTGCGAGGCACCGGCGATGCTCAAGAAGGGCTTCCTTGTTCTTGTCCCATTGCTTGCGGCGGCCGGCCCGATCGCCCTGTTCTCGGCGTCCGGGTGGTGGTCCAAGGTCACTGCCTCCGTATCTTCGTCCCCGTCCACTCAGAAGCAGGAGGGACTGGCCGCACTTCTCTTGGGCTCCTCCTCCGGCGGCACGGACTCTTCGGCAACCTCAGAGGCTCAAGGTTCGCCGGAAGACATCCCCACGTACGACCTGGCCGACGTGTTCCGCTTCGACCTGAGCCCCGACTGGGTGGTGGGTCGCTGGCCGCGCGTTTCGGCCGGGTTGGCCTACCTCGAGCTCCAGGGATACCGCGTACCGCTCGTTACCGGAACCGCCGAAGACGACGTGGCCGGGGCGCTCACCTACTATTTCAACCCCCGGCAGCAACTCCAGCGGATCACCTTCCAGGGGACGACCGGCAACGCCCGCAGACTGGTCGACCTGGTCACCTCCCGCTTCGGCTTCGCCCGCCGAATGATCAACGACGCCAGCGTGTTTTTGTACGAGATTCCGGGCCCGGACGGGCGGGCGACGAGTTTCCTTTGGATCCGCCCCGCCTCGGTGGTCAAGGCGAGCGATCCGCATCGGCGGTTCGAGGTCGCCCTGGTCATCGAGCGACCGGAGAAACGCTGAGGGCCAAGGTGTAAGAGACACCCGCCGTGATGCGACTCATCGCGTGTGAGGATCGGGAGGCCCAGGGCCGCTCGATTTCGTCGAGCTCGTACGAGTGGAAACGGCGATAGGCAGCATTAGCGCGGTCAATGTGGTCTCTGCATGAATCGCCCGGCTCGGCAGGCGCTCACTCCTTGGCCGCTTTCCCGGCTTCCGGCTTGGCCTTGGCCCGGCTTTCCGGGGTGGGGGGCTCGTACTCGAACTCCTTCCAGACCATGGGTCGCCGGTGAATGGGCTCGATGCGAAGCATCACTTCGCCGTTTTGAAAGATGCGGACCGTGCCGTTGGACTCGCTCACGGTGACGGCCACGGCCTTGGTGGCACGGCTGATGGCCGCGGCGGCCCAATGTCGGGCGCCCAGGCCTTTGGACAATGTGATCGTCCCGGCGGAGGCGTCCAAATAGCGACAGGAAGCCTCGACCGTGCCGTCGGCCGAAACCACGATCGCCCCGTCCATCTGGGCGATCTCTTTGATCCCCTCGCGAACTCGGGGGTCGGAGAGATTTCGCTCTTTGCGGTTGTAGCCCCGGACGGGGTCAAAGCCGGCCGGGCGGCTGGCGGCCAGCACGTGGCGGGTGTCGCCGACCACGAACATCGTGCCGACGGGCTTGGCTTCGCGCCCCTCCCGGCCGATCTCCACGGCCAGGTCGACCACCAGCTTCAGCGTGTCGAGCGGCACCCGGGTCTCCAACTGCCGCAGATCGCGGCCGGTGAGCCGATCCAGGTGGTCGCCAAGGTCGATGACGCTGACCGAGTCCATCATGTCGGCTTCAAAGCCGCTGTACAGGGCCACGACCACGGAGCCGGGCCGGAGGATGTCGTCGGCCACGGCCTCCAACAGGGCCTGGGTGATCCGGTCGTGAACCGGACTGTCGGCCATGTCCAGAGCCACCGCTTCCAGTCCCGCCTCTCGGGCGCCCTCCAGTTGCTCGGTCGTGTCGACGGCCACCAGCAACTTCACATCGCCGGAGAGCTTCTTCAAGCGCGGCCAGTCGGCGGATCCATCGAGAAGGAGCAACACCGCATCCGCCTCAGATGCTTCCGACAGACGGATGGCGACGTTGTACAGTGTCTTGAACCGATCGGTAAACCTGAGTGGCTTCATCCCGCCCCGGTCGGCCTGCTGCCGGTCTCCGTCGTTCGTTTGCTTGTCTATCGCGCAAACCGCATGCCGGTCGTGGATCGCCGGCCGCGTCTATCGTACGGTTTTTTCTGCCGCGAGACAACCGCAACGGACTTTCTGTGCGCCGGGGTCGCTCATTTCGTTGATTCCGTGGTGGGTAATGCGCGGGCCTACGGCGTCTTTTTCCCAAAAGACCGCGCTCCCGTTGGCCGCCCTTGGTGCATTGGCCGTGCAGGGCTCAGTCGTAGAAGAGCCGACGGATTCGCTGGGCCACCGAGACCGGTTCGGCTGGGTCAGGCGGCTCGCCCTTCACGTAGTGACGCCACTGGTTGACATCGCTACCCAAGTCCTCGCCGGTCACGTTCCGCAACGACTGGACTGCCTGGTACTGCATGGCCGGATCGCGGTCTTCCAGGGCCTCGCCCAAGGCGGCCACCGCATTGCGATCTGCGGTTTCGCCCAATGCTTGGGCAGCCGTGAGGCGGACGTCCACGTCCACGTCGGAACGGAGCGCTTCGCTGAGCTTGGCGGCGGCCTCGGGACCGCCTCGGTCGCCCCACGCCCGGCAAGCCACCATGCGGACGTCCGGTTCCGAGTCGTTCAGGGCGGCGTCGAGGACCGAGGCTGCCGCGGGCGTGCGGTACTCTCCGATCGCGCGGACGATCTCCAGCCGAATCAACGGGTCGGGCTCGTCTCGGAAGGCTCCGGCCAGTTCGCTGGAGATTCGCTCCCGCTCCTCCGACTTGGCCCAGGCGGCCTTTTTGCCCATTTTCCGCAGCACGGCGATGCGTTCTGCTGGCGACGTAACGCCCGGCACCACATCGGAGCCCCCCCGATTGAACGGCCAGAAAGCCAGTCTGCCGGCTGGGCTGGGGCCGCTGCAACCGGAACCGACGATCGCCCCGATGGAGAGGAGCACCGTCGCCAGGATTCTGCTCGGATCGCCGTACATCGAGTCGTCGCCTCTCATTGTCTGGTGGGAAGAGACGCCCCCCCGCAGGCAGGCACAAATGGGGCGGCACTATAGCAGACTTTCCGACCTCAGGCCAAGATGAGTCGCGGGAGAGAAACCAAGGGTCTGGGGTGTCTAACGAAACCGGGGGAGAATTGGCCGTGCCGCGGTTGCCCCCATCCTGCTCCGCGATCGGGCGAATTGCCCCCGCTTCCGTCCTGGGCGGGGTTCGCTATGATGCAAGAAACGCGGACCGGACGCGAAAATACAGATAGGACCACCGTGAATACCCGTCACCCGCCACACGAGGGGGATCAGCATGCCGGAACCTAAGGAACACGCCGAACACCGGAATTGGCTGGAGACCATCCTCCGCTACATCCCCGGCTTCCGGGGCTACTTGGAGAAAGAGTATCGCCGGGATAGCGACGGGCTCCAGCGCGAGTGGCTGGCTGACCGGCTCCAGCGCTCCAAGCGGGCGATCGACGACTTCACGCGCCCCCTGGCCGACGCGGGCCGGATCGACGCCTTGCCCCAAGTGGACAGACTGCGGGGCCGGCTCGACAAGCTCATCGCCCGAATCCGCGGGGCCATGCAGGGATACAGCGGCTTCTTCGACCTGGTCCGGGTCCGCGAAGACCTGCTCGACCGAGTTTACGAGCACGACCTCGGCCTGATGCAGCGGGTCGACGCGCTCTCGCAGGCGATCGAGGGGTTGCCCGACGCGCTGGATCGCACTGCCCAGACGATCTCCAGTCTTCTGGAACAGATCGACGCCCTGGAGCAGCAATGGGACATCCGGGAGGACATGCTCAAAGGCCTGGAATAGCCTGGGCGTACCGCGACTTGAAAACTTCTCTACTCTGATTGGGGGATCTTCTCATGGCCATGCGATTGGAAGTCATCCAGTTCTTCGACGAGACCAACCGGTCGTTGGTCGAGCGGGTGCCCCCGGAAGGCTCCGCCGACATCAAGCTCGGCGCCCAGTTGATCGTCCAGGAAAACCAGGAGGCGATCTTCTTCCGCGACGGCAAGGCCATGGACCAGTTCGGGCCCGGACGCTACACGCTCTCCACGCAGAACGTGCCGATCATCACGCGGATTCTGACCATCCCCTGGGAGCGGTCGCCGTTCCAGTGCCTAGTCTACTTCGTGGGCAAGCAGACGTTCCTCGACCTGAAGTGGGGCACGCGCCAGCCGATCACCTTCCGCGACCGCGACTTCGGCATGGTGCGGCTCCGCAGCTTCGGCAAGTACTCCTTCCGCGTGGTCGACTCCACGGTGCTGCTAAACACGTTGGTCGGGACGCAAGGCAAGTACACGACCGAAGAGATCTCCTCCTTCTTGAAGGACCTGATCGTGGCCCGGCTGACCGACCTGCTGGGCACGCTCGGCATGAGCCTTCTCGACCTGCCCGCCCGCTACGACGAAATCGCCGCGGGCACCCGGGCCAAGGTGAGCGAGGAGTTCGGCAAGTACGGCGTGGAGCTGGTCGACTTCTTCATCAACGCGATTACCCCGCCGGAGGAGGTGCAGAAGGCGATCGACGCCCGAAGTGCCATGGGCGCGGTGGGCGACCTGAACGCCTTCATGCAGTTCCAGGCGGCCCAGAGCATGTCCAAAATGGCCGAGCGGGGCGGCGAGGCGTCCGGCGCCATGGGCATGGGCATGGGGGCCGGATTCGGCATGATGATGCCCGGCATGGTCCAGCACGCGATGGCCGCCGGTGGGCAGGCGGCTCCGGGTGCCCCGCCGGCACCGGGCGGACCGCAGCCCCCGGGGCCGCCCCGACCCCCGGGCTCGCCGTCCCCCGCGCCAGGTGGTAGCGCGGGCGCGGGGACTGCGGCGGGAGCCGTGGCGGGGACCGCAGCCGGCGCGGCCGCCGCGGGAGGACTCGACTTCGACGACCTGGCACCCACGACCAAGGACCCCAAGGCCATGGTCCGCAACGTGGCCGAGGGCGGGGGCTACCAGATCGCCGAGTCGGGTGGCACTCTGCAAATCACCATCCCGATCGGTTCGTTGAGAAAACAGGTGGTCCACGTCGAGTTCGGCAAGTCGGACGAGTCGGGCCACGGCGTCGTCACCTTCTGGTCCATCTGCGGCCCGGCCGTCGACAAGCACGCGATGACCCTCTTGCGCTACAACCTGAAGATGCTCCACGGCGCGTTCGCCGTCCGGGACGTGAACGGTCAGTCGGTGGTCGTCCTTCAGGCCAACCAGATGGCCGACACGCTCGATCCCCTCGAGGTCAGCCGCGCCCTATCCGCCATCGCCTGGCAGGCCGACAAGGTCGAGCAGAAGCTGGTGGGGGGGGATGAGAACTAATGGAATTGATGAATGTGAATGATGAATGATGATTGATGATTGATGATTCGTCAGCCGCTTGCGGCTTCGCCCGCTTACCGCCGTCCCGTCATCCGTCGACGTTCCACGAGAACAGTCCGTATCTATTCCCTCGCGGTGCGTTTCACGCACCCTACACGCTGTGGGTAGTGCTGGGCCTTCTGCTGCTCGGCTCCGTCGCCTCCCTGCTGGTGGATGTCCGCACGGCCAGCCTGCTCGGAAACACGCTGTTCCTCTCCGCGACCACCTGTGCCATCAGCCTCCCGCTGGGCACGATGCTGGCGTGGCTGCTGGTACGGACGGATCTGCCTCTCCGCCGGGCCGGGTTGGTCCTGTTCGGCGTGATGCTCTTCGTGCCGCTTTACTTGCAGGCGGCGGCCTGGCAGGCGGGCTTCGGCATCCAGGGGTGGTACACGTTGGGCTACGCCGGGCCCGTTTGGCTGGAGGGCTGGACCGGCGCGATCTGGGTCCACGCGATGGCCGCCCTGCCTTGGGTCGTGTTGATCGTCGGGGCGGGGTTCTGGCTGGTCGAGCCGGAGTTGGAGGAGCAGGCGCTGTTGGACGGCTCGCCCTGGCAGGTGTTCCGCCGCGTGACGCTCCGCGGGTCGCTGGGGGCCATCGGCGTGGCGGCCATCTGGGTCGTGATCCTCACGGCCGGCGAGATGACCGTGACCGATCTGTTCGCCGTGCGGACCTACGCCGAGGAGATCTACACGCGTCAGGCCGTCGGGCCCCAGCCGGAAGACCCGCGCTTCGGCGTGATGCCCGGCGTGATCCTGACCACCTGGCTGGTCTTGGCGGGCTTGGTCTTGCTGGGTAAGCTCGCTCCGGGCGATCGACCGGCCTCTGCGGGCCGGCGGGTCGCGTTCCCGCTCGGGTGGTGGCGGGGGCCCATGGCGGCCGCCGTGGCACTGGCTCTGGTGCTCGTGGTGGGCCTGCCGCTGGGCAGCTTGTGCTACAAGGCCGGGATCGTCGTGACGCAGATCGACGGCGTCTACGTGCGAAGCTGGTCGCTCGGGAAGTGCCTCCTGATCGTCGCCGAGGGTCCGATCCGCTACGACAGGGAGCTCGGCTGGTCGCTCGTGATCGGGACCTTGGCGGCCACCGTGTCGGCCGCTCTGGCGACCGTGTTGGGCTGGATCGCCCGCAGTGGCAAACTCCGGGCGTCCCTGGTCCTCGTGCTCACCGCCGTCTGCCTGGCCGTGCCGGGCCCGATCGTCGGACTGGGGGTGATCTGGCTCTTGAACCGGCCCGAGATCCCGCTCTTGGTCTACCTGTACGACCGGTCGATCCTGGCTCCCGTGCTGGCACTTGCGGTTCGGGCCCTTGGGCCGGCGACGCTGGTGATGTGGCACGCCCTGCGGAGCATCCCGCCGGAAATGCTCGATTCGGCGGCGGTGGACGGGGCAGGGCCGGTGGGCCAACTCTGCCGGATCGCCCTGCCGTGTCGCGTCTGGGCGTTGGCCGTCGCCTGGCTGGTCGCGTTGGCGATCGCGCTGGGCGACCTGGCGGCCAGCGTCCTGGTCGTCCCGCCCGGCCTGGCTACCTTGTCGATCCACATCTTCAATCTCCTCCACTACGGGATCGAGGACCGCGTGGCAGGCATTTGCCTGGCGCTGGTGGCCCTGTTTGCCGCCGTGGCCGCCGGGGTCGCCTGGCTGGCCAGCCGGTGGGGACCGCCGGAAGCGGACATCCCACGGAGCCGGACGCCGAACGCCGCTGAACCCCCGGAGGGCTGAGCGGACGGTCCCGCGAGTTTCAGACCGGATGCCCCGTCCGTCGGGTATAATGGAGGAGCCGGGGCTACCGACCGCTTCCTCCCCCGAGACCGTTTCTGGCATCATGCATCTGAGCAAGACGTCGACGATCCCACCGTTACTCTCGCTCGCGCTGTCTCTCGTCCTCTCCGCGGGATGGTCCCAGTCGGCCTCAGGGCTCGACCACGTAACGATCCGGCGCGACGGGCAGACGACCTCGGTGGAAGGCCGGGTGCTGGTCACCACCGAGGACGGCGGGATGCTCGTCCAGGCCCGCGACGGCGTCCGCTGGGCCGTGCAGCCCGACGAGCTGGTCGAGCGGACCACGGACGACGTTGCCTTCGTACCGCTCTCGTCGGAGGAGATGGCCGAGCGCATGCTCGGCGAGCTGCCGTCCGGCTTCCAGGTTCATTCGACGGCGAACTACCTGATTCTGTACAACACGTCGCGGGCGTACGCCGAGTGGTGCGGCTCGCTCTTCGAGCGGCTCTACCGGGCGTTCACGAGCTTCTGGACCTACAAGGACGTCGAGCTTGCCGAGCCCGAGTTCCCGTTGGTGGCGATCGTCTTCGCCGACAAGCGGTCGTACGTCGACTTCTCCCGGGCGGAGGTGGGGGACGCCGTGGAAGCGACCATCGGCTACTACAGCTTCCGCTCGAACTGGATGGTGATGTACGACCTGACCGGGATCGAGTCGATCAACCGATACGGCGGGGGGCGGCGCGGCTCGTCGCAGATCGACGAGTTCCTCCGCCGACCCGACGCGCCGAGGACCGTCGCCACGATCGTCCACGAAGCGACGCACCAGATCGCCTTCAACCGGGGGCTGCACGCCCGCTATAGCGACTGTCCCCTCTGGTTCAGCGAGGGGGTGGCCCAGTTCTTCGAGACGCCCGATCTGCGCAGCTCCAAGGGATGGCGCACGGTCGGGCGGGTCAACCAGGTGCGGCTCGCGCAGTTTCGCGACTACCTGAGGCGGCGCCCGGCCGACTCGCTCGCCACGCTCATCGGCGACGATACCCGGGTGAAGAGCACGGAGACGTCCCAAGACGCCTACGCCGAGGCCTGGGCGTTGACCTACTTCCTCCTCAAGCGGCATCCGCAGCAGTACGTCGAGTATCTGAAGCTCCTGGCCGCCAAGCAGCCGCTCCTCTGGGACGATCCGGAGACCCGGCTCGCGGAGTTCAAGCAGGTTTTCGGCGAGGATCTCCAGAAGCTCGACACGGAGCTGGTCCGCACCATGGCACGGCAGCGGTGACTTGCTCCTCTCATGGAAGGGTCGTCCGAGGAAGTCGTAACGCAAACCTGGCCGTGGGACAGATCGCGGAGCGTCGGTCGAAGACTTGTAAGTCCGGTGCTTGGTGACGACAATCGGAGACAAGCGGCCCAGTGCGCACCTCTGCGAAGGTCAAATGGCAAGTCCCCGATCCATAAGCGAGTGCACGCCATGCGACTATGCCTGATCAACCCCTCGAACCCACTGGTCAGCATCGTCAAAGTCAAGGAAAGCCGCTGGAACCGCTACCGCGTGTGGAAACCACTCGGACTGATGGTTCTCGCGGGCCTGACCCCGCCGGAGTGGGAAATCTCGATCGTGGACGAGAACCTCGGCGTACCGGACTATCCGGCCATGCCTCGGCCGGACTTGGTGGGCATTACCGCCTTCACCTCGCAGGCGAACCGCGCCTATGAAGTGGCCACTCACTTCCGGCGTCTGGGTGTGCCGGTCGTCATGGGCGGCATTCACGCAACCATGTGCCTGGACGAGGTCATGGAGCGTGTGGACTCGGTCGTCACGGGGGAAGCCGAGGGCATCTGGCCGCAGGTCCTGGAGGACGCCCGACATGGCTGCCTGAAGCGCCGGTATGACGGAGGGTTGGCTGAGATAAGCAATGTCCCGCTCGCCCGTCATGATTTACTGGCTACGGGATATGCCTTCGGAGCCATTCAGACCACGCGCGGCTGTCCATTGAACTGCAGTTTTTGCAGTGTGACGGCGTTCAACGGGGCCCGCTACCGGCAGCGACCCATTCCGGACGTCGTGCGGGAATTCCAGTCGGTCCGTGAGAAGCTCGTTCTGGTGGTGGACGACAACCTCATCGGCACGCGCCCTGAACACGTCGCCCGCGCCAAGGACCTGTTTCGCGCGTTGGCACGGGCGAACCTACGAATCCAATGGATTGCCCAAGCCACCATCAACTTCGCCGATGACGAGGAACTCTTGGCGCTGGCCGCGAAGGCCGGGTGCAGCGGGGTCTACATCGGCTTTGAATCCCTCGCGCCAGAAGCGCTTCTGGAGCTCGGCAAGAAATTCAACCTTCTCAAGGACCGGGACTTCCGCGCCTCCGTGCGGCGCATACAGCGGCACAATATACTGGTCATGGGTTCCTTTATCATCGGTTTGGACGTAGACGAACCGGGCATCGGCAAACGTATCGCCAAGGTGGCGAGCCAGTACGGCTTGGACAATCTCAACGTCCTGTTTCTGACGCCCTTGCCCGGCACGCGCCTGTGGGACCAGATGAAATCGGAGGACCGCATCGCGCTGGATACGTTCCCGGAAGACTGGAAATACTACACGCTGGGCTTCCCGGTCGCTCGTTACAAGCATTTGTCTCAGGACGGCATCATCCAAGAAATGATCTCCTGCAGCCGGAACTTCTATTCCATGCCGCGCATCCTGCGCAGGGTGTGCAGCAGCCTGTGGCAGCGCCGCAAGCCGCTAATCAGCTTGGTCGGCAGTCTCTCCTACCGGAGCAACATCCGGCAGGAGTGCAGGGCATACGCGGACTTCAAGCGTCAACGCGCAATGGGCACGATTGAGTAAAGAGCCGACGCATGACTTGCTTGGAGTGGCAGTGAATGGGTTCTCGCGGGAGCCGGGAACGCGGAAGGGGGGAAGTTGGACCGGGTTCGTGGTGTGAAAGCGCGGTTCGGGCCGTCCGCGGCGGCCCAAGTGACGCACCTTTCACGCTGCCGGAGGTGGCGGGGCGCGTTTGGCCGGTCGGATGGAGAGCGATGGGACGGCCCTCAGCCGTGGGCCAGCGCCAAGTGCATCGCCAGCAGCGTTTTGTCCAACCGAGCTTGGAATGCCTTCGTGCCGCGCTTACTCAAACGGTCGTCGCCGAAATCGTACTTCATCAACTTCAGTCCTGAATGGCACTGTCAACAGCTCTTAGTGTAAGGGGGCAAACGATTTGCGCGAAGATATCTGGGAAGCTTGAG
>Ga0307378_10007357_pt1 | contig 14846 bp, 16 predicted proteins | sample UN1MG_FD_202238 | JGI IMG/M metagenome (GOLD analysis project Ga0307378, IMG submission 202238) | Soil microbial communities from Risofladan, Vaasa, Finland - UN-1 | ecosystem: Environmental > Terrestrial > Soil > Coastal area > Acid sulfate soil | place: Finland: Risofladan, Vaasa | collected...
TCATGAGGACAACGGGCGAGAAAGCCACAGGGCATCTCGCAGACTCGATTGAAGGGACGATGGTTAAATCACAGGATGGATACAAACTTCAAGTTGGAAGCAGCTTGCCTTATGCAAAGTATCCCGCCATGGATATCGCGGCGACGGATATGTCGAGAGGCGTGCACAGCGCCATCCCCGGGTTCAATCAACGGCAAGCGGTTCAGATTCTTCCGGGTATGCGGTGGGCAGGTTACATGCCCACAGCTAGATGGAGGTTCATAGGCATACGGCCGCCGATGCCCAAGCACCCGTTCATAGATGATGCCGCGAATGCCATGACGGTCGCTCTTGGCGATCTCTTCGGGAGGAACCTGGGCATCCAAGTCTCCGAAGTTGCTTCCAAGACGAAGGAATTAGAAACTGTGGAGGAGAGAATTCAATGACAGATACACCAAAAATGGAAGATGTTATCGAACCTGTCGTTCAAGCCTTTAAAGATGAACTGGAGGCGACGGGGCTTTTCGATGAAATCGATGAGGGTGAGAACATCTACGAGGGCAGCGGGATGAAGGCCATGGTCCTTCCGGGCCCCGATACGATACGAAACGTCGGAATGCAAAAACTCGAACATCAAATACTGCTTTACGTCATCATATTATCGGGGGAAGAAGACACCACACCGACGATACTGAGGAAGGAAATGTATCCGGCTTACGATGCTTTGATGGCTGATCTCACCCATGACGGCACGTGCTTCGTGGCTTTGCCGACTTTATGGAGCCCCGGCTTCCTCGAATGGTCTGGAAAGACCTATGTGGGAGTCCTGAGCAACTGGATGGTCAGAGTCTATCAGACCTACACTCCCACTGGAGCCTAAACTCTTTTTAGCATTTAACGAAACTGTGTATCAGGGAGATACACTTTGGCAATATTAGGGGGATACCAGGCTCTTGTCTATACCAGCAGCGGGGTGTCGAAGAGCACGGGAGATGCCACCAACGTGGGTGTAATGACTCGAATCAATCCAACTCTCGACCCCGGAAATATCCCCGTGAAAGGAACGGGGAAACGTGGCCTCTATGACCTCCTCATCGGGATGAGGGAGCCGAAATTCGCTTTCGACATGCTTTTCACGGATGAAGATTTCATCACCACCTATCAGGATGGTTTAAGCGCGATCCCATGGCTTCACCTGAGATTCCCCGGCACCCCCGATAGCGGGCTGACTTTTGAGAATGTGTACTTCAATCGAACCAGTGTTGAAAGCAGGCATAATGAAGCCATCTCCGCTACCATCGAGGCGTGGGCGGAGAGCATGGTTACTTTAGGCGATCCGGATTGGCAGGCAGTTGTTTCAACGCCTTATCGCTGGCTGGATTCGGATCTCTCAATCGCCGCAACTCCCGAAACGGAGTGGTGGAGCTGGAGATACGAGGCTGCGAACAACCTTCAGCGGCTGGGCAATGTCGACGACGGGGGTACCAGAACTATCGTAGCCAGGCATCGGGAGGTCTCGGGGCTCATCGTCATGGATTTGGACAGCTTCTCAGAGTACACGGATCTCATGGATCTTGTAACTGAGGCGGCTAAATTCAACATCACAATCCAGGTCGATAGCGAAGACCTGCTTAACGCTAATTGCCGGTGGGGGGCACTGGAAGCCCCGACGGGTCCTGAGGACCTGATAGCAAAGAGATTTCCGTTCACAGCGCTGGATCTATCCTAGGTGAAGGACATGTTGGAAATCGAGAGGGAGATTGAAATCACCCGGGAGCTTGCTCCCAGGGCTCCTGAAGAGCAGCTGGGTATCTATCATCTCCGTCGATGGACTTGGTATGAGAAACAGGCTGCGGTGGAGCGGGCGAGTGTAATCATTGATGCGGTGAGGGGGGTGGCTCAGATCAGCACCAGCAATTTCTACGCGGAGATGCTGGCGACCGTCGTCCGTCAGGTGCCTGACGGCATCGACTGGAAAATCAATTTCATCAAAGGCGGGCTCGATGTGGATATTGGAGGTATTCTCATGCGGGCCGGCCAAGAGATCAACGGGTTGACCGAAGAGGAGCGGAAGGATTTTTTACCGCCCTCCGAACCGGAAAAAGCCACCCCTTCCTGACTCTGCTCTGGGCCTGTCAGAACCTCGCCAGTTTACCCGATCCCACTAAGCCGGTATGGGACCAGGATGCGAAGATTCTGGAATTGTTGATGTGGGCTGAGGAAAAGTTTAGGGAAGAGGAGGAAAAGAGGGGAAGCGAATGAGTCAGAATTTTGTTGTTTCCGCGGATGTAATCGTCAGAATCAATCAAGAAGGCAACCTCGAGATTGTGGGGAAGGGCTTACAGACCGTCACGCAGGCTGAGAAAGATGTTGGGGCTGCGGTTAAAACCACCTCAGGGTTCTATAATTCTCAGGCCTATTTGGTCCGTCGACTCGCAATGGATCTGCGGATGCTTTCCATCGGCCTCATGATCCTGAAACGGGAGTACGGAGGAATAAATCCCGTCATAGATGCTACAATCAGTGCATTATACCAGGGTTCAGCAGCGGTCAGTGTGGTATTAGCATCAATAGGAATTCTCGAGCGTTCTTGGAAACTTCTAGGGCTTCAGGGAAAATCGCTCACTGGCATAATTACTGGAATCAGTGCAGCGCTAAAGGGAGGAGCTGTTACTTTGGGGATAGCGACCGCCGCAATAGCGGCAGCGGTCGCTGGCTCAGTGATACTTGGCTCAGCCCAATTTGAGACAACATCCGGAGTCTCCAGACTTCGAACTGAAATCAGAGGGCTTGAGGAAGATTTGAAGGGATTAAATTCCGAGATGCGAAATCTTCAAGTTACTCAGTCTGATTTGAACGCGGAATCCGCGAAGAATCGGTATGCCATCGCCATGCTGAAAAGGGAAATTGAGCTAACCGGAGATCCCACCGGGGCACTCGGCGTCCAGATGAAGGCTCTGGAATCCAGCGCAGCTGATCTTGATGTAGCTTCTAAAGGTCTGGGCTGGACCATAGCAGACCAGGGTGCGAAGACAGCGCACGCAACTGATCAGGTGAAAGATTATCAAGAGCAAATAGATGTAGCTTGGAAAGCCGGCATCCAAGCGCTTCTATCTTCCGCTCCTCCAGGGCTTCCGCCAAGTGAGTATACATATGGAGTTCCTCAGGAACAGCTTGGAGGAGAGGTCCGCCGAAGCGGCGTCGTCTCGGTTGAAGCAGGAGAAGTCATCATGCAGCGGGAGCAGGTAGCGACTATGATGGTGGGCGGCAACGTAGGGGGCGGCCCGGTTTCCGTGTCCATCAGCCTGGCAGGAGCCAACATCACCGGGGTAAAAGACCTTGTGAGCGCCCTCAAATCTGGGGGAGCTGCAGCTGCAAATGAGATCCGGAGGCTGGAACTGATGAGGAAAAAGGTTCGGAGCAGGCCCTGAGGCTGATGTAAATGCCTGTAGTTGATGGCTTCAGGAACCTGAAGAACCGCCTCATAGTTCGTAATAGAGGATCTGCGGATCTCGCCGCCCAATTCTGGATCTCCAAGTGGCGCGTTCCCGGAAGGATTGAGGAGGGTGTTTATGGAGCTCTGCTCTGCATCGACCCGAATGGAGTCAGAACCACGAACAGGGGTCCGCTGATCTTTGTCCTCGATTCACTGATGGTCCGCCCGGGGCTCACGGATAGGGCCGGCGTTATGCAGGCATCCATCAACGACAATGCCAATGCCGATATTCATCCCCAGGCGCCCCGCGGGAAGATGGAGTTGCTCGAGGAAGATACGATCTGGATCCGAGACGGTGACGAGTTCTGGGTCGGCTTCCAGCGTGGACCGGATGCCGGAGGAAACGAGCCTGAGGGAAGCTGGGACTCCGCGAACGAGGTCGGGCGTAAATGGGTGATGGGTGGATACATCAATGAACGAAGTTACAGTTATTCAAACCGGGAGGTCACCGCCACCATCACCGGGCGGGACTACATGGAAGTATGGAATAACCAGTTCTTCGGGACAACGGAGCGGCCACGCAATTACACCACTCCGACGGATATCTCAGTGATAATTGATGACCTCATCTCTGATATCAACGCCTTTCAGCCCGCGGGTTGGCAGTATACGAAGCATCCAACATTATTCCCCGCCTCGAGTCCTCTAGCCCTGAATGTGGGCTTCTCTGACACCGCCGCGGTCGTTGAGGATGCTGATGCGTTCTTGGCCGGAGAGGCCCGCATCCATGACGATTCCGATCCCGAGGGGGAAATCATCACTATTGACACCGTTTCCGTGTTGACGAATCAACTCGATTTCATAGCAACTCCGATTCAAAACGCCGCCGGCTACACCGTCGCCAATAATGGCTCCATCACCCAGCTTATGGGAAACGAGTGGTTGAAAGATTTCAAGAAAGAGGTCGCCAGCCAGATGATGGAGGATATGTGCGCGGAGCTGGTTTACGAGTGGAGGATAGATTACCGGAAACGTGTGCTTTTCTATCCCAGGGCCTTGGGGCCTATTCCGTCGATTTCCTCTCCCGCGTATTCGATCGAATACTCCACAAACCTGAGGGAGATCTCAAAACTCTGCATGGGTGACACGACGGAGAAGATCACCCACGTCATCGTCACCGACGCGGAGACGACGGATATGCCCCCTGATATCGATGCTTGGTGCATGTCCCCCAGCATGTGGCCTGATCTTTCGAATCCTGTGAGAGGCTATAGCGCCGCCTCGTATCCGGCGCCCTGCAATCCTAAAGTTGGAACCTATGTTGACACTTCACTGATAATGGATGATGAGAACCATCCAGCGATCTGCATCCAGAATGATAGTAATTCACATTTTAACCTGAACTTGAGTTTCTTCTACAGCGGAGGAATAGGAACCTTTGCTTCCCTTCATCTCGATTGCCGGGAATACCGACGTCTGAAATTCAAGTTCCGACATGCCACCCGAACCGGCACAGGGAACAGTTATCAAATCCAGATTCGAAATGATCTAAACGTCGGATATATCTATGCCTTCGGGAAAGGGGCTGCGCTGAGTCCACAGCTGCTAAACGGTGACACGAAATACGATACTGTTGACAGCGACGGATGGTCGAAAATTGATCTCCTCCTCCCGGAGCTCGACATTGATGGGAATGTACTCGTAAACCACGGGTGGCAGCCAATCTCAGGGTTGGAGGATCCCACGGACATATCCTACGTCTCCATCGACGTCATCGCCGCCGAGCCGGATCCCGGTTATGGCCCGGGACAGAACACTCTCGCCGCCGTAGTTGCAGGTTGGGAATATCTTCGAGTTCCGAATCCGGAATTGTTTGCAGGATTTAATACGTGGGGTGGAGGGGCTCGAAGATTCTGGCAGGAAAGCGTCTGCCAGCTGGTGAGAGGAGCCGTAGAGGAAGAAGTCTGCATCGAAGGAACCCAGCTCGCATCTATTCCCGGCTTCGATAATATCCAACTCACCAAAGGACTGAATCAAGCCTTTGGAAATACAGCCACCCTCAGATTAAAGGGCGGCTGGACGATCGGATTCAGCCAGCTGCACTTCGAGAGAAACCTCCAATACCTCACCGAGGCCGCTGCAATCACCCCGCCTTACCGCTACCGGATGGCGGTCGCAAAGGAGATGGAGAAACTCAACGAGGCCCAGGTGCATGCTGAAAGCATCATCGAGCAGGAAACGGTCACAAAGCAATATGTAGATCTCAGCGTCGACGGAAACCCCGAGTTTACGATAGGAGGCAGAGTTAAAGCCTATCTAGGAAAGGCCCCGTTTGAAAACGCCAACCTGGTCATAGATGATCTCGAGTACACCCTCGGCGCAGATCTGGATTTCCAGATCACGCTCACCCTGGGCATCACAGCCCAGAAACAGAGAGAGTTAAATGAATTCAATGTGATGAATCAACAGGAAACCCGGTTGAGAAACCTGAGTCTCGGCACATCGGAGTTGAGGATTAAAAGATGAGTGAGAAGCAGGGCATCACGACCTCCGACGATGTCGACGTCAGGACGAAGTATGTTAAAATGATTCCATCGAAGCGGCCCAAAGTATCGGTGACGAAGACGGAGCAGAAGCAGAGGGAGATCAAACTTGGAAGCTAGTATAGGCGGACCTCCCGGACCTCCTGCAGCAGATTCTGTGGAGGAGCTTCTAAAGCCGAGAATTTGGCTGATGAAATTCAAGGCCTGGCTCAATCTCATCAAAAAAGGCTGTCCTGCCGCCGGTGGTCCAGGAGGCATATTCTGCTTCTGGATTGGGCGGAACTGCTGCTATAATGATTGTCCACGCCGGAGCTTTGAGGAAACCGAATATCTCATGGAGTACCTGGAGAAGGTGGAGAACGCGGATAGGATTGTCGCCAATCTGAGAATCAAGGTAAACCAGTTAAACAATGAGATAGCAAAGTTGAAGACGCCGGCTCCGGCCTAACCACCATCTTTTTTCACTGTTAAAACGGCTTTCGCATCCGCTGCGCCTTTCCCTCTCACCGTCATTATTACCTTCTGGTCTCTTGAATCCCGCAACCGTTTACGGCCCATCTTCACAGATAGGTTCGACAGCTTCTTCATGAGGATGAGATCGCTCTCCATCTGTTCAAAATCCACTTTTTTACAGTAGGACCTCAGCAACCGGATGTAATCGGGGGCGGCGTCCGGCATTTCACTGAGATACTTCGTTATCTCGAGGCGTTGCCTGTTAGTTAGAAGTCTCTTCGTGACCATGGAGATAACTGAACCGGGGCTTCTTTAAAAACATCGTGTCTGCTACAGACACGGCATATGGTAAACCTCTTAACCCTTCAAGAAATGTTTAATCAGGTCGTAGGATGCCTTGATTGAAATTGAGAATGTGGAATTGGTGCTGTTTGAAGACACCACTGTGGAAGACACCGAGGTTTCGCGGAGAGCCTTCGAGGGATGGACCCCAGAAATGATTGGCACCATCCCCGTGAAACTTCAGATGGGCGCCGTGAAATTCCGCATCGGAGAGATAAACCGGACGCGCATCGGAGCGAATGGTATGACGGGAGATATCTTCCTGCAGATCAAAGGGAAGTTAATTCTCACCATGGACGGTAAAATCCCCAAGCCTCTGGAGTATCTCTTTAAACTCGAGTAAACTGGACTCAAGATCCTTCGTATAACATCACATAATTCTTCCCGGAAAGACCTTCTATTGCGAAGGCGATGTATTTCCCGCTGTCTGACATATAGATTGCCGACCATGAATCATAATCTGCGCCCAGATCTGTTGCTAGATTGATACTCGACACTATGGCACCATCACGCCAGATATCGAACTGCCCGAGAACATCTTCATTTTCGCCGAGAAGATACCTTATCGCTCCTTCACTGATAACGAGTGGATTACCTGCTCTTCTCTGTATAAAGTAATCATAGTCAGAACGGGTCGCCTCCACTCCAGCATAGGATCTGAAATAAGTATTGCTGGCATCATCAGTCATATAGCATCCGCCGAGGTTATCCACATAGACGCCATCCAAGGTGACTATGTCATAATCCCTAGTCCACACAAGACTCCAGCTCGTGTAAGTTACCATCACGAAAAAGGAAGCAATCAAATCATTAAAGCCTTGTCCAGTGGCCACTCTGAAGTGCACCGGGAGATCCTGACTTGAAACGTTCCTGACCTCAAATTTAGCGAACAGGTTCCGTGATGATGCCCCCGAAGCGTGTCGAACAGTTAATGACGCCTTGAGATCACACATCCTCCACGCCCTGATGGCGTCAATTCTTCTGACGCCCTTTGAGTAATAGGTCCAGAGAATCTTCTCTATCTGACTTTTATCAGGCCTGGAACCCGCGATATCAACCTCCCGAAGAACGCCGCTGACTAAGGGCCCGCCCCTGAAGGCCAGAAACACCCAACGCCAGCTTGCTTCGCCATCAGGAAATTTGGCTACCCACCCACCTGTGGGGCTCCACATTTCAAAGTCTATCATCTGGTTCCCGTCGACGACATCCGATCCGAACCAGTAGAAAGAGATGCCATCTGAATGCGAGAGATCATAAACTCTTCGAACCCAGAAATGGCATTTCAATCGCGCCCAATGTATGAAACTTCTAGCTTCGAATTTGATGAACAGATCCGCTGAACTGTTGTGTCTGATGATGGCTTTCGCGAGGAGATCTGCTGAACTGGCGTGTCTGATGATGGTCTTCGTGAGCAAGTCCGCTGAACTGGTGTTTCTGATGATGGTCTTCGCGAGGAGATCCTCCACGCCTTGAGCCACTATAAACTTCGCGAAGAGATCCTCCGCGCCTTGAGGCACTGTGAATTTCGCGAAGAGATCTGCCGATGATTCCTCGTCACCCCAGCTTCCATGCGTGGGTTCTGGATCAATATACTTACCATTGGCGAACCAGTCGACGTAAATCTGGCTGGTTCCGGGGTTAAACTGGGCGAGATAATACATCACTTTCCCGCTGGCATAATCACCGTCCACAGTGACGTCTCCGAGCGAGGTGGCATCCCTTTGACCAACTATCTTCCCGTCGGCGTTTACCGTTGTCTCATACACATACCATCCGGATGGAAGAGCAAGAGAGGTCTGGACATAATCAGATACGCCAAATACGCTGGCGTATATACGGTAGTATTTATTGGCGGAATAGCTTGAATAATAGACGCTGTCCTTGCCCAATGGGGGATCATCAGCATCCATGGCAGGATTATATTGAAAGTAGGCATCGGCATTCCATGAAGAATGATTTATTCGCGTCAGGTTTCTCCTGTTCTCCCTCCCCGTGTTTTCCTTGGTGTCCCAGCGCATCCGCAGTCTCTCATTATGGGCATTGATAAGTATAGACAGAACCGAACAACCGTCGAAAGTGGTGATAGCCCATATCGGAGATCCTACTGTATAATCCACCGACCATTCAGCGGCGTTATCGCACTCGTCGAAGAGGATCCATGTATTATCTCCACTGCTCGTCGTGGTGGCGGAGGTGTTACCATAGTAAATATAAATCGTTGCAGTGCCCGGGTCGATGGGGATCGTGTTAATTTCAACCCAGAAAACGGCGTAGTCGCTGTCGATTTTCTCTTGCATCCAGTAATCGAGTTCGGTTTCACCATCTGATTCGGTGAAGCGGATGTCCCCGAAGTCGGTCTTACATTTAGAGGAACAGTAGACGTCGTCATCATCATCTATGCCTTCGCCATAATATACAGTCACTTTCATCTGATAATCTGTCTGTTCACCGGCCGGAGATCCCGTTATATTATGCGATTTACGGACATTCCAGCCAATCAAACCCATTTCACCCAACCTCGAACCATTTCACCCAACCTCGAAAACCGCTTTCAGGTCTTGGCTTGAATTGATTGGAACTTTGAATGTCGCAAAAAGATTCTGACTCGAGAGATGTCTGATTTCAACTTTGCCTAGGAGATTCCCGGCATCCATCTGAAGCCTTTCGTTCTCTGCCCATTCGGGCACCGCAACATAGCCAAAGCGAATAGCTTCAAAACGATGCGAAGCAGCTGCCGAATATATCTTACAGCTGTTGAGGCCCAATTTCTTGGTGACAGTATCGGCTGTAAGCGTCGGGGCCTCTATGAATCCCCTGCCCATCCCAACGACGAAATTGATCCATTGATTGATGTCATCATCCTGCATCGTCCAGCTGTTATTCCTCACCGATGGAACTATTCGCCGAATTACGCACTTCAGATTCGCAGAATTTTGCCCCACATGGAATTTACAGAGAAGATCCTCCGAGCCGACATGGCGCTGGACCACCATCTTCGAGAACAGCTGTTCCGAAGCGGGATGCCTCACCTCGAGCTGGCTATACAGTGTTTCACTGCCCTCATGCCTGATAGCAAGTTTACAGAAGAGATCCTCCTGAGGAAGCCTGAAGAAGCACAGGAGATCCGCGCTGCCCTGACCAACCTCGAATTTACCGAGGAAATCTGCGCTGGAGATTTGCCTGATGATGGCCTTCGCGAACAGGTTTTCGGAGTGCTTGACCTCAAATTTGCCGAGGAGGTCCGCCGAGTTCTGCCCCACATGGAACTTACCTAGGAGGTCCGCCGAGTTCTGCCCCACATGGAACTTGGCCAGCAGGTCCGCCGAGTTCTGCCCCACATGGAACTTGGCTTTCAGATCACGGCTGCCCTGCGCCACGATAAAGGTTCCGAGGAGAAGAGCTGAACCCGAGTTTTTTACAATCATCTTGGCAGGGAGTTCAGCCCATGTCCTAACAAGATTGAGAATAGCCTTCAAACGTCCCTGAAGTAAATTCGAACGATGGCGGACCACGAAATGGGCGAGGAGATCCTCGGCTGGTTGAAGGCAGGTAAAGAATACCCACAGGTTCTGAGGAGAACCCGTCTGTCGAACTTTTAAATGGCCTTTGAGATCCTGAGAACCGAGGCTCCTGGTCTCAAATTTTCCCAGCAGGTCGGCTGAGGCAAGATGTCTGATGACGGTCTTCGTGAGAAGATTTTGGGCTGTGCCTTCATGTTGAAGCTTGAACTTGGCGAGTAGATTCGCGGAACCGTCAGCCATGATTCAACCAGCCCATTCAGTCAGCCCCGAGATCTATTTAGAAGTATTCGGGTTGGTTATAAAAAACTGTTTTACGTCCCGTTACACTTTTACAGGACGCGGATGGAGTTACCCGGTTAACTTCAACACTTCGCTAAGACCAGTGAAGCCGAGAAGCACACTTCTATTTCGGACAACGAGTTCAGCCCTCACCGGCGGATTTTTGAAGGAGCAACCCAGGCCAGTCGGCGTGCTGAATCCACGGTCTGTCACCGACGATTTTAAAATGCTGTAGGTTTTATCGATGAACTGTTTAGTATAGGCTTCTCGAAGGGAATCCTTAATCTCAGGATTTAATTTTCGGGCATTGATACCCTTCTTCGTCTTCTCCTTCACTTCATAGCAGTCCAAAATCACATCGAAACTTTTGGCGTTCATTATCAGATTGCATTGAATGGGTGGATCAGAGTCTTTAAGATAGCATCCAATCCACTGTTTCTCCATCTCGGTGGGCAGAGCCGCTCCGCCGATCGTCCAATCCCTCGAGGCCTCACTGGCAACAAAGAAAGAATCTACATACTTTGACTTTAAGATGGTGAGGGTCCTCCCGCCCACCACTCTCTCAACGCTGGTGATATTATCCGGGGAATATCCGAGCTTGCCCATTACCTCGTCCTCATGAGGGAAGCAATCCGCATCTGTGAGCGTCCCCCCATCGGACATGTGAATCATCCATCTAGCCATAGTAAACTTATTCAATCAACATATTAAAAAAAGCGTTGGGTCTAAATGTAGGTTTTTCTTGTTAATTTACGTTCAGTCCACGCGGAATCCGAGAGCTCCTTCAAGACAGTCTCGATTTCACCCAGTTCCTGTGGATAACGCTCCATATCCTTTGAGGGTATGAATGAAATTTGGGGGGTAAACCGGCCTACCCGCAGGGTAGAACGCGATGTATCAAAGAGATGAAGAAGGAATAGGCGGACATCGGTGGTGATAGAAATGCCTTTCTCAGCACAGTCTATTGCCCATTGAACATCCTGCATCACACCCCGGCCCTCCGCCTTGGCTTGCTCCGTTATGCAGAATCTGTCTTTCTCCCGTCGCCATTCTCGGAAAGGCACCATTTTCAACGTCTTTTTCTGTATGAGTGTCAGCGGGATTCCCGTAAACCAGGCATTAAAGAAGGGAAAACCGAAAGCCCCCTCAGCGATGTCGCTTCTCAGCGCGAAATTATAATCTTCTAATGATAATCCTGGAAAGGGTTCATTAAACGCCTTCCCGAGAATCAGCGGGTTTATGGGATCTAAACTGAGGCTGGCCCAGTTGTCCAGATGATTGCACCATCCAGATAGAATGGGGAATCCGTTATCTTCCTCAGCATCCAAAAGAGCTTGAACCTGGGCCGGGTGGCCCATCACATCATCCGTAGTGATAATGAAGTAATCATATTCATCCTGCAGGAAGAAAAACTGCATGGCAATCTCATCGGCGGTGTCCTTCTGCATATTTCGAATAATTAGTTTATCCACATAATCCGTTCGATCGATCCAATCCCACACAGCCGGTATCGGTGTTTTAGCAGTTGGAATAAAGAATAATGCTTTACCAGGCATTTCTATCTCAAGTTAGAGTGTTTTCAATAGTTAAAAAAGTTCGGTGCATCCCAAAACAGAAAAAACCGGGGATCCTGAGGTCCACGACCCCCGGTCTAAGATGGAGAGTACACTGGTTAGCCTACCGAGACTAACCAGTGTACTGATAACGGTGATGCAGGTAGAAGGCAACCCTCCCCGCCGTTGTGGCCGCTGCGGGAACGGAAACCTTTGCTCCAGCTGGAACAGAGATTCCGCCCCTTGTGCGCCCGGCTACAACGCTACCGGCAGAGCACTCCTTCTCACCACCAGAAAGACTGGTGATTGGAGTGCGCTCCGATGCGGTGGAGGCGATGACCCAGCTCTCATCCTTCGCTTCAGAGCCCTGCGTCGAGCCCTTGAAGGAGATGCTCATGTTGAGAGCTTCAGTATAGATAGTCGAGTTCCCATGGAGGAAGATGTCGTATCTAGAGAAGGCCGAGCTGGCCCCCACATCTATCGTTCCAAAGTCAATACTCGTCACACTAAAACTGACCTGCGGTGCTGACCTCGCCATTGATGTTTCTCCCAGAGTTAGAGTGACGTGAAAAAGAATATAAATTAATGGGGGTTAGAAGGTCACCCTCAGGTCTCGCCCACGGTCTTCCTCAGTATTTCGACGACCTGTTTTGCTTCGACATTTATGTCAAAGTGAGTTTCCGCGATCTCTCTAGCCTTTTTATGCACGGCTTCCCCATCGTCGAGCAGGTCCTCATAAATTTCTTCAATCTTCGCAGCGAAATCGGAGATATCGAAGGCCTTCGCCGTGGCGTAGGCGTGTGTATCACCAAACGGATCCGTATCCCAGGCTACGTTTGGGCAGCCGCATGCCAGGGCTTCCTGCCCCACCCGGGTAACATCCCCATAGATTACAGGATTAGCAAGGACATCCCCCCGGGAATAATAATGCTCTGGATAATCCACGATGTCCTTTATCCCTCGAGGACCAAGGAAGTTATCGAAATTGGATTCTTCGAAAAGTTTCTGCCAAAACGGTTTTTTGATGTTGCAGCCCCACGCATTGAGTTTCACCTTGGGATTTCTCTTATAGATCTCGTTGACGGCAAACAGGATGTGAAATGGATGTTTGATACCCCGCCATATTTCCCCGTATAAAACCGAGGGTTCTCCTGGAAGTTCCTGTTTTACGAAGGTCTTCCGCCACCATTCGAGATCAATGCCCTTATCAACCCGATGTATCTTATCGCCGGAGTGATCATAGGGGCTCCAGAGAAGTTCCTGCCTCTTGCTTGTGACGATCGTCGCATCGCATCTCTCAATATACCGTATACCAGGACCATAACTATCCGATTTTAAATTGGGCATAAGATCATTTTCAAGACAGGCTTCCGGGGTGCCATGCGAAAAGAAGACCTTGGGCTCCAGTTCTCCAATTCTATCGAAGAGGGTGGTATGGACGACGTGGATATCCGGATACTTCAAGCCCCAGCCCCAATCTTGAGTTCGAAAATCAGGATGCATCGGATCCACCCTCCCGCCTTCAGCAGCTCTCTCCATGGCCGACTTGCCTGCGCCGGGTCCCGGAGTCTCACACATACCCGCGAGCACTCCTTCGATCTGATTTTCGGCTGTTACAAGTTCGCGAACGGTCTCATACATCCCGGAGGCATGAGGAGCAAACAGACACCAGTGAGCAACTCGAAGATCGATTGTCTCACCCTCCTTCCAAGGCGGAACTCCGCCTCTCATCCCTTCGGCAAATTTCTGTGCCACTTGAAATCATTACCACTAAGACTCCATCTTTTATTAAAGACAATCCTGTAAAAAAAGGGGAAATTAAACCACTATGGTTAACGCGATGTATGCTTCAACCGAGACGCCCTGCACAACATAGTCTTCAGTTGTAATCCTGAACTTACCGATCAGGTCCGCGCTGGAGCTGTGTCTGATGATGACTTTGCCGAGCAGTTCCGAGGGTGTGCCTTCATGCCGGACCTTGAGTCTTCCGAGTAGATCTGCTGAGTTGATGTTTCTGACGATGAATTTGACTTTTAAGGCGCTCAAATGTGAGTGCCGTATCTCGATTTTGCCTAGCAGGTCTGCGCTGGAACTGTGTCTGATGACGGTTTTGCCGAGAAGGTTCTGGCTGCCCTGACCCACATGGAACTTGCCCAGCAGGTCCGCGCTGGAACTGTGTCTGATGGCGGCCTTCCCGAGAAGATCCGCTGAACTGGCGTTTCTGATAATCGTTTTCGCGAGGAGGTCTGCGCTGGAGCTGTGCCTGATAACGATTTTCCCGAGCAAATCCGCAGAGTTCTGTCCCACATGGAATTTGCCAAGAAGATCTGCTGAACTGGCGTTCCTGATGACGGTCTTCCCAAGCAGATTCGCTGAACTGGCATGTCTGATGACGGTCTTTCCGAGCAGGTTCTGGACTGTGCCCTCATGTTGGGCCTTGAACTTGCCCAGCAGATTCGCTGAACTGGCGTTTTTGACCTCCAGCTTCCCTAAGAGGTTCGCTGATCCATCAGCCATTAGCCTACGCCCTCCCCGATGTCGGCGAGTTTAATCGAGACTTCGAAGTCGGAGGCGGTTCCTCCGGGGTAATTGCTCAGCCTGCAGTGGAGGTTGTAGGTTCGCTCTTCGTCGACTGCGTCGCGATCCTTGTATGGAATAGGGTGGTCCGTCAGGGATTCGCCATACTGAGCGCCCTGAACGGCAGTCATCTCGATGTTCCTCCTAAGAACGTTGTAGACCA
>Ga0307378_10007359_pt1 | contig 14845 bp, 11 predicted proteins | sample UN1MG_FD_202238 | JGI IMG/M metagenome (GOLD analysis project Ga0307378, IMG submission 202238) | Soil microbial communities from Risofladan, Vaasa, Finland - UN-1 | ecosystem: Environmental > Terrestrial > Soil > Coastal area > Acid sulfate soil | place: Finland: Risofladan, Vaasa | collected...
GAGTCGAACTTGGCGGTGGAGTGAAAGCGGTGGAGATCGTAATGTTGAAGTGGAACGTCTCGGTGATCGTGTACTGAATGGTGGTTCCAGATGCATCGGTACGAGCGTAGCTGAGGTCCTCGTCGTAGACGATGAAGAGTGAAGCGATGATGTAGTCACTAGCTGGACAGCTCCCAGTGATTGCAGCTCCATTGCCCTGTGCTGCGGACACATCACCTTCGTCTGTGACTCCGGTGTGCGAAATCAGCACAGTAGCTGGCCCCGCTGGTTGAGTGACTCGCGTGGTCTCGGAGACCGCTCCAACGCCACGCCCGCGAGTCAGCGCTCCCATGACGATGCGGCGACCGAGCTGGTCTCTTGCCACACCGTCGCTGATTGACACAGACGTGTCGCCTGGTGTAGCAGTAACCACGAAGCCATCTGCAATGCCACCGTACGCGAGAGGTCCTGGGCTGTCCGCTGCGTCAGCCTGGCTGATACCAGACTCTCGAGCTATGTCTCGCTCAGCATCCTCAGCATAGTCAAACATCTGGTCCAGTTCGGCTTCGGTTACCACTTGTCCATGATAGGTGTTTGATCTATCCATGTTCTTGCCTCTTCCTATTCACCGAGCGTTGTGGTCAGTCCCAGCGCTGAGTAGCCCAGGGTCCAGTACTGCGTGGTGATCGGCGTCAATGTAGACGGTTCCACGATGCGCACGAGGTGCATGTCAGCGGGATCTGCCCACGTAGCCACGTCAGTCACGATGCGACGCTGCGCGACTGTGAGATCTAGTGGAGAGTTGATCTCGTAGGCATTTCTGGCCCAAGCCGTACCTGGACCGAGAACTGTCTCTCCAGTATCTTCGTCTCCGAGCACGCTGAATCCCAGTATCCAGTAACCCGCGTTGTTGTAGGTGATGATAGTGAAATGGATACCCAGTAGCAGGTAGAGCAAGCCCTCGATACCGCGAGCGGTGCCCACCTTCTTGTAGAATCCTGGCAGCGCGTTGGCTAGCTTCCGTTTCAGTAGCTCGGTCTCAATCGGGAAGCGGAACGGATTGCCGAGTTCATACAGCATGTGATCGACCCAGTCGACAGGGCAACGACCTGGATCATCTAGATATTCAATTCCATCGATGCGGTACCACAGAGTGTTGATGAGATCTTGCATGACAACGGCCAGCTTGCGTAGGTAGCCGTCAGCTTCCATATCATCTCGTCTGTCGACACCGGAGATGAGCCCGTTGCTCCAGAGCGTGAGACGGTTGCTCGGACTGTTGAATCCTGGAGAGGTGAACTCCAGAGTAGAGTCGACCATCTCGTTCTCATACAGGTCCTGAATGCCGTTTCCATGCAGTGTGTACAAGCGGTCGATGGAGATATCATCGTTGAACTCGACGTACACGTAGCGTCGGATATCTTCTCCATTCGGGATTTCTTCTGCGGTGACCACTGTGGCTGAGACAGGGAGTGGACAGAATGCGCACTGAATCCTGTGCGCAGAACCCACGTCGTAATCCAGTCCCTCTTCATTAAGTCGCGCGACGAAGTGGTATGGCGACACGCTCGCTTCGATGTTCCTACGTCGCACTACCGTGCCAGCAGAGCTCGTGTCCACCCCGTCGTCGGCTATCAGAGCTGTGGCATTTACAGAAATCTGCTGAGCAGCAGTGTCCACACCAACTATTGTCCATGGACCAGCGTTCTCTGGATACGAGTTTGCGATGGAAACAGTCGCACCGATCCAGGTGGCACTGATGCTAGTAGAGGGGAAGTAAACTGTGCTGGCTGAGACCACCTCGACGCCACTGTCGATGTGCACGATGAAACGAGATCCACCAGGCGTGGTAGTGCTAAGTACAGGTTCGTCGAACTTGATCCTGGCTCTTCTGGGTGTCAGCCACAAGATCTCCTCAATCTCTGGAGTTGTCAGATCTTCGATCTCGAAGCTGTATGACGTAGACAGAGTGTGGCCAGCGTCACTGGTGGCCTCCACCTCAACGAGCGTCATCTCGAGAGAGATCCAGTCAGCAACTACGTCAATGGTGAGGAGCAGCTCATCGTTCGTTCCAGATTCGGGCGAAGCATGGACGGTGGCCGAGCTCAACGGGCCGTCAAAGCCTGATTGGAATCCTCCTGCAGCCTGATCATATGCCAGATTGCGCACTCGGTCGCCGGAGCGTGTGAGCCAGACCTTGGCGGTAGCGTTGAGCGTAGCGCCCGCGGTGAAGCTGGCCACGTGCAGGTTCACATTGGCGATCGAAGTGACTCCGGTCTCGCCATTCTGCGGCACAGCGTTGAGGACCGCAATGTGCTCGTCTTGGTCCGCACGGTACAGTTCGTCAACGTAGAAGGCTGGCGCAGGCACCCGGCAGGACATGCCCACAGCACCGGCCACGATTGCCCACGAGGAGTTGATAGCCTCGAGCTTGACCTCGAACTTGATCGTACGCAGTGGGACGGAAGCTCCCTTGGACATATGAACATGCATCGTCCGCGCCCAGCTGTGGTATCCAGCTACGGGGTAGGTGTCTCCTGGTCCCTGGTGCAGCGCCTCCTCGAGATAGTTGCACTCTGTTCCATCGTAGTAAGCTCTGGCCACCCAGCGCATGCCCAGCATTTCAACAGTGGTGCTCGCTGATGGACCTGTGGCTGCGAAGGTTCCCAGTGCTGCCAGTTCAAGAATCGCTACACGCCCGTTGAGGAGCTCACCTGTACCTGGATCTGCTACCACGTTCCCAAAGTTCCAGGGCACAGCAGAGATCCGATAGATCCCAGCGTTGACTCCGCCTGTTACCTCGACAAGTCGATCTGCGTCTGCGAGCGAGAATAACGACGTAGCATCAGCAGGCAGCACGATCACTGGTATATCAGCTGCAGTCAGAACCGGTGGCGTCTCATCGTCTAGTACGCCAAAAGGATAATCCACACCAGAAGTGTCATCGTGGAACTCGACAGTTCCACTCGTGACAAGGCGTCGGGCTGCGTGCGGGAGGTCTTCTGATAACCGCAGTTCGCATAGGTACTCGACGTAGTCGATAGTGTGCAGGTCATTGACTAGATCCTGGTAGACAGCTGCATAGTCACCGACGAGGAAGCGGTAGTCAGGTAGCGGATCGCTGTCATCTCCAGCGCACCACACGTGGCCTGTGTGGTAACCGTACCCTTCGTAGTAGAAGGTGTCGTACGTACCGGATACCGCGTCATACTCTGGCCAAGTTACGCCAGTCCTCCCGTAGTAATACGAGGACAGCACGCTCGCCAGCAGCGAGTTGCTTGCTTCGATCCTGCCGGTGTACTGGCCAGGGTATTTCCACAGTGGAGACGTGCTCATGGTATCTACGGCGCAGTCTGCCTGAACACCTCGATGTGATCGAACAGGGCTACGCTGCCCGCTGCCGCGCTGTACATGCCGAACACTGCGTAGAAGCCATCCAGGTGCGGGGCAGAGCCACTGAACACTCCAGCTGGGTCATCGATGAACTGATCGATCCCGTCGATATCGTCCCAGACGACGCTAGCAAGTGGCCCGTACGTGTGCACGTTCAGGTTCTGTTTCACGTTGATGACCACTTCGCCGTGCGGGTTCACCAGTACGTCCATGCGCAGGTGGAACCAATGCGCAGCGGCATCGCCGACATCGGTGTACGCTGTGTCGGATGCGCCCAGCACATCAGAAGCGGATGCACTCAGTCCGCTTGCCATCGCGCCCTTCTTCAGGACTACTTGGTACGAGCTCGCAGCGGACAGCCCGAGCATGTAGCCTTCGTTGGTAGTGGGATCTGTGCCCTTCACCAGGCCCATGATCGGAGCGTAGTTCCCTCCGGAAGCGTACCGCTTCATCAAGCAGCGGATGCTGCCACCCTTTCTCGAACCAGTGAACGGTGTGAAGTCTACGAGATTGCAGTACTTTCCTCCAAAGCCTGTGGTCGACGTGGCGGAGCGCAGTGCATAGCAGTACGTACCCGCTGATGGCACCAGGGTGAAAGCACTTGACACTCCACGATTTATGTCGCTAGTGCCGAGAGCTGTACCAGTGAGGTTTGTCCAGTCTGCCTGTGCCATCCTTGCGCTCCGTTTCTCAGAACGATTTGCTGCTCATGAATCTTCGTACGATTCTCATACTATGTCAAACTCTGTGGGATCACGGTAGTGCTTCGATCCACAGGTTTTCGAAGCTGTCATAGGGTAGAGTCCCCAATACGATGTAGAAATCTGCGGTGTCGAAAGTGCCACCAGCGTAGTCATCGATAGCACCCTGATTGTACGGAGTGACTCCCCAGTCAGCTTCGTAGTCTTCATAGGCGTCACCGGCAAAGCTGGCTGCACTCGTGGTAGCTCCAGCCAGATCTGTGACACTCGATTGATTGTATGGACTGTTGCCCCAATTCGTCTCGAAGTCGTCGTCCGTACCTGAGAAGTTCGAGAGGTCGAACGTGAAGCTAGACTGGTGATTGTACGCGACAGGAGCGGTATCGACAGGTTCTCTCCACGAGAACTCGAATGATTCCTGCTGGTAGGCATTGTCTTCGAAGAGCGCAGACACGAGATCTGTGGCATCAAAGCCTGTCTGCGCCAGCTGGTTGCTCTCCCAGCTGTCTTCGAAGTCATCCTGAGACCTCGTGTAGAGGTCTGAGTGCGTGAAAGCGGCGCTGGACTCGGCAGTATCGGTAACCAGTGGGGTCCACTGGTCGGCGCTCCCAGGCGTGGTGCCAGGGTCCTCAAACGACGTATTGGCGAGCGGGTGGCTCATAACAGTATCTCATACCACGCGTTGTCGAGGCTGTCGTAGGCCAGAGCTCCAACAAACACTGCGTTCGTGAACTTGGTGGGGTCAAATGCGTACTCAGAGTCCTCGTTGCGAGGCACAATACCCCACTCCTCTTCATAGTCCTCGTATGTGTCAGCAGCAGCATCGAACGTAGCAGCAGGGAACGTGCCGCTGGCTGAGTCGAAGATGCTTGCTTGGTTGTAGGGACTGTCACCCCAGGCCTCTTCGCAATCCTCCACAAGATCTGCGCCGCCGCTAAAACCAGCTGTAGCAAAGTTGCTGCTGTCATACGTAAATGTGCTCTGGTGATTGTACGCGACAGGAGCGGTATCGACAGGTTCTCTCCACGAGAACTCGAATGATTCCTGTTGATAAGCATTGTCCTCAAAGAGCGCAGACACGAAGTTGGTCACAATGAAGTAGAACTCGGAGAGATGATTGTTCTCCCAACTGTCTTCGAAGTCATCAAAAGGGGTGCTAGGCTCCTCAGATCTGGTGAATAGCGCAGCGTCTTCGGCTGTGTCGGAAACGTTGTGAACCCACCAGTCCGCTTCACCCACAACAGTTGAGGGGTCTTCGTAACTGCGGTTGTAGAGCGGGTGGCCAACGAGAGCAGCTACAAAGGATACATATATGCTATTCCAATACTGATCAAGTTCGGCAAGTACAGTCCAAGATGTACCATCATACTTCCAAATTGTGCCTTCCTGGCCAGCAGCGTAGTACAAGCCAGCAGCACCTGATATTACGTAAGGATAGTCTCCTGGTGCGGTTACCGATAACGGTAGGTCCACCTTTGTCCATGTTGAACCATTCCAATGTAACGCACACGCTCCACCGCTATATGAGCCTACCGCGACTGCATCAGTTGCAGAGAATCCATGTACAGAGTAAATACGTAAAGATATGCCGTAATAGACGCCACCAGCAGCTACTTCGGGAACTCTCCATAGAGCCCTTTGCTCATACCTGCCTAAGAATCCTAATGTACTTTGCAGCCCTCCGACCCATATGCTATCGCTATTGAGCCCCCACAGACAATTCAACGTGTAGCTACCAGGTACCCCAAGAGGATAGCCATCCCAATACCAAGAGACTCCTTCTGCGTGATAAAGCTGCCGCTGTGTAAGTATGAAGAGTGAATCCTCGTCTACTACCCCGTCAAGAACCAAAGCTTTGCGCGGTAATATGCTGGATGCGTGTGGCACCGTGGTAACGGATTCCCAATTGGGGTCGTTCCATTCAATCAGTGGATTGTCCGGTTTTGCGACGGTATGTCGCTGAATCGACAGAACACCATCGAGTCCGTTGATGCCTTTCTGTGCTAGATCAGTGACGTTGTATGAGGGTACGAGGAAATCCTTGGTGTACACAGAGAGACCATCTGGATCTAGATGGTAGTACTTTGCGCCATCGCCTCCACCAGCGAAGATTATCTCGTGGCTGCCAACTCCACTGACTTGGTCCGCATCCTCCCAGAACATGGCTGGATCTAGACCGCAAATGCTCATGGGGTCAACTACTATGGAAGCAGCGCTCAATGCTTCGTTGTACAGCCAGCCCCGACCGAGCCACGTACTCGGGTCATATCCTGCGAGCCAGATCTTTGCAGATCCATAGTTGGTGTGGAATACGTACGTAGTATCGAGAACGGCGCGGTCGCTGACAGAATCCGCACTGATGGCTACAACGCGGACGTAGTAGGTTCCCTGCTCAAGAAAAAAGTCGGACGGCACTGACACTGCGTAGTTTGTTCCGTAGGTCACAGGAGTAGCTGTTACACTGAAGCTATTCCGCGCTGCTTGGCTCTGCCAAGCTAGAACATCATTTACATATATTTCTGTTTGTGCTGCCTTGATGCCACCGTTAGCAACCACATCAAAGGAGAAACTGGTCACCGCAGTAGAAACTCTCTCATCTGCCGCTGGACTCTGGTTCTCCAGGATTGGTGCCGCAAGAGAGAAAATGAGGAGTTCGTGATACGGGCGGCGCGTAGCTGCTATGCTGGATGCCGAGCTACGTTCAGAGCTAGTGACATAGCCGGTCCAAGATGACGCTTTGACTATCACGCCTGCGAAGAGGTATAGCGCCTCTTCCGCCACATTGTATCCTGATACCATCAAGGATCTTTGCGGCACTTCATTACAAGCTTCGACCTTAGTGTACGTAGGTGGACTGGCCGTAAACTCGTACATGATGAACTTGTTGTCCGGACCATCATCCACGGAGGCGTCACTTCTGCCGAACAGGTAGTTGCCTCCAGTTATGTCAACCCGCATACCGCATGAAGTATTGAACTGGTAGTCAGAATCAAAATTTCCGGGGCTGAATTCGTCTAGTATGGGATCCCAGTATGGGTTAGGCAAAACATCTTGCCACACGAACGTTGAGTATATATCGGGAGATATCCCAGCGTATTTCTGACCAGGTCCGAGGTATATCTTATCGGTACCTGGATCGTATCCCATGAACATGTGATTGCGATTTTGAGGCACCAAACCTGGAGCATCAGGATGTATGACTATTTGCTGAGTAAATGCCAATGTGTGGAGATCGAGCTTGTACGTGTCGGTGATTACTCCAGGATAATGCACACCACCATAGACTATCGACCCTCCGAAGAACAATGCGTAATCATCCGTCAAATGTACAGCTACTCCCATGCCACATGTAGCATTTGGACCCGCTGTCCAGGGCACCAACGACCATTCATCAGTAAGTACATCGAAGGCCCATAAGTCATTCAGACGCGTTGGACCGTCGCCTGCGAACAGGAGAATTTGCGCATTGACATGATCATAGAACAGTGCGCAGTCGCGTCTCGCTGAGGGCTTGACCGCAGGATTCAATATGGTAAACACGCCATCTTTTAGCTGCCAAGTGACGTCACTGTAATTGCCAGAACTTATAAGATCATAACCGAACCCGATAAGCCGTTCGCCTACGGGGTCATAGGCCATCTGACTGTTGAACGTCGATTCGGACGAACCGGACCCATCCATTCCTGGATGCACGTCGGTGCCCCACAAGAACATTTTGTGGGAGAAAGCGAATTTTCCTGGTGCTGGCATGTTTGCGTTGCTAGATCTCTGCTCCGCCCTGATCCATATCGTAGACAGTTACCGTCGTGAAGTACGGGAACTCATTCGGTTGCAGGATGACTGACAGATGCATTCCGTTGAGCAACAGGTTGTCAGCAGATGGCGACACTTCTCGCACGCCCTCAGCGTCATTGACTGCATTGAACACTCTGGACCAGGCCAGCTTGTAGTCAGCCTCTCCGTTCGAATCGAGCAGCTTGAACCCGAAGTCAATCAATGGGTTCCGAGCACGTTCGTCGTCGGCCACAGCGAACAGCTGCGTGAGCGCTGATGTGATGTTGGCCTTGACGACAGTTGCTGAGTACCCGCTCTCCTTGAAGATTTTCACCATGACAGATATGTTTCTGAAGACAGGATCCATCACGGTGACATCCAGCCCCATCATCTGAGCGTACTCGCCATTGTCGATGTCGATAAGCAGAGTGACAGCGGCTTTCTGCGCGGTTGTGGGCGCAGCTGGTGGGTAGTAGCCAGTGTCTGCGTCTGGAGACCCGTAGGCAATCAGATACAGTTTCGCTGCGTCCTCTCCAATGTCCGTAGTGTGATTGGAGGTCATCAGCGCAGCTCGAGCTATGCCAGATACACGTGTCGCTGCGTACTCGAAGTCATCCTCGTTGATCGCCCGCTCGAGTGTCCGAACAGCTTGCGGTATTTGAATCTTGGCTTCTTCCACTGTGGTCTGCCCGGTGCCGCCAACAGACGCTGTGGGATTGTAGAACTCGACTGTCTTGATCTGTCCATCGACATCATAGACACCGTCGAGTATGGTCCACGTGGCATCATCCTCGACAGCATTGTTCGCCCCGCCACCGGTCTTGTAGTCAATCGTGATGGCACCCTGGGGAATCGCGCCATTGATCCCATTACCAAAGAATATGTAGGCGCGTCCATTGTTGTCCAGCAGTGCAATGAACGCCAGGTCATCTGGGCCGACCTCGACAAACGAGCGGAGCTTGCTGACACCACCACCAGGTACGAAACTGCTGTACGCACCGTTGCCAGCTGTCACAGAGATGGAGTCTTCCACAATGTCTGTGTGCTCCAGCTGCAAGATGAGACTGGCTTCTTCAGTTGACACCTGCGTACTCTGCTGCTCATCAGCATTTTCCAGTGTGCAGGTGGGAGAAGCATTGCTGCCCACTTCAATAGCTGTGTCTGCCAGCAGATGCCAGATGCCCTCACCGCTCTGCACTCTGAAGCCTGCTGAGATCGAAATGCGCTTGGTTGCCAGGACAGAGCCTGGCAGGCGGAATACGCCATCGACCTGCGCCGCGGTAGATCCCTGCAACGTATATCCTGTGACCCTTCCCTTGCGAATAGCTGACAAGCGAGAAGTCATCGTAGCGAGCGCGTGCTGTCTGAAACGCTCGTTCATGACACTGATCGCGCTGGATACCATCGTGGCGCAGGCCTCCAGTACGACGTTCTCAGGAAAGTTGAGAGAGAAGTCAGACCATTCTGGAATGACCTGCTGAGCCAGGAACTGAGCTCGATAGAGCAGACCTTGTCTGTCTATCTGCGTGAGGTTCAGTTCTTTCGTTGGCAACAGTGGTAGTGGCATAGAACCGCTCCTCAGAGCCTGACTGAACTCACATTCTGTTTCGCGAGTTCGCCATGCAGCTGTTGTGACGCTGCTCTGATTGTCCAGAAGATGTTCACAGATAGCTTGTTGGCATCATCATCACGTACTCCTTGCACATCTGTGACGACAATGTCTGGAACGTAGGTGGCCACAGCCCTCTGAACCTCGGCTGTGGCTGCCTGAAGTAAATCTTCTGACATGCTCTGCGTGCGTAGCTTGTACAGCGAGGTACCATACTCAGAGTCGCTGTAGTACGAGCCACGTGGCGTGAGTGCCAGGTGCCGCAGAGCGGCATCGAACCTAGCAACAAGTGTCATCTGCCGGAAGCCCGACCCGTGCCTGGACAGAGGCCAACCGAGATTTCGCTTGTGGTATGCTGCAGAGCTAGCCATGTCAGACAGTCTACCCGGAAGTGAGCGTCATGACTAGAAGTTGACGTATGTGGGTAGATCCTTAACCAATTTGTCACTCTCATACCCACCAAATGGTGCCAGCGTATTGTACAGCAGTACCGCTGCGTTACGAGCCATGTTCATTCCAGTGAGGAGCTCCCCAAGTGGAGGCAGGGGGATCAACGGATTGGGGCCAATCACATCTTCCGCAGTCAGTGCGCCCTCAAACGATGTGAAAGCCGCAGCTGCTCTCTCAAGATCCTCCTGGGCTGACTTCAGACCAGCTGCGCCAAGCAGCTTGATGAACATGCCAAGTAACACTTCGTTGATAGGCTGAATGAATCTCAGCAGTTGAAGTAGCTGGCGCACGACAGCATTGAGCCTGTCTGTCTCACAGCGAGTAAAACCAGCTAGCTCCAGATCTCCCAGGTCCAGAGCGAGCAGGTGCACATTCAACAGAGCTGTAATCTTCGCGTCCAGCTTCTTTATGAAATCTGAGATGGCGTCAACGAGATCGATGCAGTAGTTCGCAATGCCCAGTGCCAGTCTGATGTATGGAAACGGTGGCACCCAGGCAAACAGAACAGCCAAGACCTTCACGAGAGCCTTGAGGCAATCGAATATCACACTGGGGTCTAAGCTGATGAGAGCCTTGGGAACCGCCTCAATGCACTGCTTTACAGCCATGAAGGCTTCTACGATCTGCAGGAAGCGCAGCACCGGAGCCATCGCAACAGCTAACTGGTCCTGGAACTTGCCCAATATAGCCAGTGGATCTGGAATGGCGTCCAGAGCCTCTGTTGCCTTCTGTAGGATTCCAAAGTGCGGAATCTCAATCAGCGGAGGTGGCGTCAGAACAAGCGGGTTGCATACTACGGTGAGCGGATTACCCATCAGATGTCTCCTGACGACACATCACTCACGTGCCTGTCCTGAATGTACACCCCAGCGTCACTCTTGATATCAAGTCTCCCCCGTGCATACAGCGACAGCAGCGTACGCGCCTCAATGGTGATCGTCTCAGCCTTGCCAGAAGCGCCATCTGCTGCGTTGATCTCGATCTTGCTACCGCTGGTCTTGGCCTTGAGAACGAGTCGCTCATCCTCGTTCTCTGGGTCATCCACGATGTAGGCGACAAGTTTCTCGCTCTCCCACAGTACAGTGTACTTGCGTGCCTTCTCTGCGGTTGGCGCAGCTGCGGGGATCGTTGGGCCGGCACTGGCTCCTGCAGCATCGACTCCGTAGTACCCAGCCATGTAGAAAGCCTTCGAGTCAGGAGTGGAGTACTGTCCGTACTCGAAGATGCAAGCTACTGGATGGCCAATGTCTGGTGGTGGGTACTGAGAGCCTTTGCCCACTGCTTGTGCTGGCCACAGAGGCATGACCCAGTACGGCGTGATAACCATCAGACCAGGCAGTTCGACACGGACACGTCCTGTCCCCTCTGGATCTGCATTGTCCCTAACTATGCCTGGAGCGAAACCTGGAATGTATTGCATGATAGAACTTTCTCACTGCTGTCTCAACGAGGCCTCTGTGCGAAACCCAGCTATGTATACAACTCCCCCCTTGAAGCCGTGCTCAGCATCGAGCACGCGAGCCGCTTTGAAAGCTCCAGCGTTGCTGGCTCCTCTTGAGGGAGGCTTCAACTTCACCTCTGTCACATAAGTGGTCTCATCTACCTTGTGCTGCGCCTCATCGATGAGCCAGCGTCCGTCGGCAAATGGTGATCCGACACCATCTATGTTGATCTCTCGTCCAGCTAGCAATTTCGGGTTGCCAACAGTGTTCACAATGAGGATGAACGCGCGCATGTGCTTGTTGATGAACGCTGTTAGCCCCTTTGTATTCGCATGTGGCAAGGTGGAAGCGTTGACAGGAATCACCTCATACTTCGTGAGTGATTGGTGCCGGCCAGGGTCACCGAGAATGTCGCTGTAGCATACTGCAGTAAAGTTCCCAGCACTCACTCGTTCGCTGTCAGATACGACCATGCTGCGCATCTTGTAGTTGTACCCTACAGCCTTGTAGCGACCGGGTACTGGCAGCTTGAAGTCGCAGTCCACCATCAGTCTGATGATGTCTTCACCCCTGCCGTAGTGAAGACTGTCTGCCAGTTCGCGTTTTGCGCCGGCCCAATGCCGAGAGTGCCAGCGAAGCACCTGTCCATCCACTTTGAACTCGCGTTGCCAAGCACGAGCTAGCTTGGAGAGAAAGGCACCGTCGCTCTCTCCCTCTTCCAGTACGACCTGTTCAATACCCGTGTCATGTGTGGGCTCGATGAGCGCATAGTTCTGATCAAACCCGTTGCGAGCAGCGATCTTGGTGACAGCATCTGCTGTACTCGTGGCTTTCACCACACGAGGCTTGTCAGTCTGGTCAAGTAGCAGTTCGTGAACAGTGATATCCGTGGTAGCTGGATAGTGCTTCTTCGGCTTCTTCGGGGGAGGAGTAGCTCGACGCTTCCACGGACGAGATCCACGCCCACCAGGAGCGTTTCTGTTCCTGCCGTAGAACGTGACCTTGCTCTCATCCTCTCCCATGGCGGCGTCTTTGCGCCCCCAGACACCGAGGCCCCCTTGCACACGATTGATGATGAATGCCTTCCACGGGAAACCACCGTCGTAGTAGCCGATCTTCAAGCGAACGAGTAGACCGAGAGCTATGTACTCCGGCCTGGTGAGCATTCCATCCCGGTTGTCCAGAACCCACTCTATGGAGTCGTAATCCTGGATGCGATCGAAGTAGGTAAGAGAGATAGTTCTGTCCAGCAGCACCTGTGTGGGCAGAGCACCGTCAACAGTGGCAATGTGCAAGTAGCGATTCCAAGTGAAGTATTCGCCCGGAATCATAGCATATACCTATTTCCCTTTTCCTCCCACCCAACCACAGCGTCCAGTCTATGAAGCGTTGTGCGCATTGTCAAGAGTAAGCTAGGCTATCACTGGAAATTCTGTGAGCGACTCACCGTACGCGACATCTTGGATGTAAGCTGGCGACGGCATTTGGAGAACTGTCCCAGCCGGAGGCGGAATGGAGTAGTCGATGATTGGGTCTTCCTGGTACTGAGCAACTATCTCCACTGTGTCGATTGGGTCTCGCACGCGGCTCTTGTAATGCTGCACGCAGATATCGAACAGGTTCTCTGCACCGCGGCAGACATGTGTTCTGACCATCTCATCGTGGCTGTGAGGCAGTCTCTCTGGGAGGTACACATGAGTCTCACCCAGAGAGTTCTGATACACAGTACCGTGACGTAGCAGTCCTGAGAGGTACTGATTGATGACATTTGGGGCTGGGTTCAGAGTCGCCATGGTTACTCGTCGTGGTCACCAATGCTAATTGGATTGCCAGTTTGCGGATCGTACTGCATGGAGTTACCGCCTAGCCAACCAGTAGACATCTGTTCACCACTGGTCTTGAAGCGTACTCGCAACTCTTTCGCCGACAGTGTGACACGAGCTGTCTTGGGTGTCAGGTCTGCAGCGAAGCGTATGTACTCAGCGTGAAAACGGGTCACAACCACAACTATGTTAGCTACGCGAGGCCACACGATGAGAAGCGGGGACGGAGATCGCTGCACTTCGCCAGCGTAGCAAAACGAAGACAGCCAATTGACATATTTCGAGATGTCGACGGGACGGACACTCGTTCCAAACTCTTTGTCCAGTCTTCTGCCGATAAGAGCTGAAGATAGATAGAGCTCGATCGAAGTCTCCATTGAGAGCGTGTGCCCATACTGCAAGGTAGTGTGACTCGATCCAACAGGACTGAGTTCACCCACAGCAACTTCAATGTCAATGGGCAGAGACGTAGGATTAAGAATCGCCTCAGCCATTGGCGCTTTCAACGGGTCAGCGTAGGAAGCCAGTCTGACTCGAACTCCAGGAATTGTCGGATTGTAGTCTTCCATTCGCTAATTCAGCCGCACAGGACCGACAAGAGGGTTACTGTCACTCTCACTCTTTTCAGCAACGACTCGGACGTTCAGTGTCTTACCAACGAGCATTTGAGCGAGAGACGTAGCTCCCCAATGAATGAGAGCTCTTTGCTCAGCTACTTTTCGCTGGTTTCTGTTCCAGCTACGATCGGCTTCTAGTAGCTCGGCGTCAGCTGCATTGCTCGCTCCAGAGACAGCTGCCACTGTCGGTCCGTACTGAGTCATCTGGCGATGGCGATACGGATTGTACGGGTCGCGCGGCGGTGCTTTTGGTATGTACGGCAACGGGATTCTTATCCCACCGCTGTAGTGCGTACCGCTTCCTCCCGGTAGCCACTCCTGCTCAATAGGAGTGCCATGCGGAGTCAGAGACCTCGAGTATCCATCTTTGATGGACATGCTGCCGACCATTGCGTTGTACGTTCTGTTCTTTTCGCTTCCCCACGCTGCAGCTGGATCGAAAACATTCGTTCTCAGAGACTTCAGCAGTGTATTGCTTACCAATCCAGGCATAATTGTATTGAGGTGCGTAGCTGTGGGGCCTAGTCTTTTGATAGCATCTTGAATGACATAGAGTTCGTTCGGGCTGGCTTGGCCGCTCTGTGCTTTGACCAGCAAGGGATGGATGGTCTTCAAGGCTGCAATAGAGTTTTCGACTTGAGCTTCCTCAGCGGAGCCTACAGGCATCTTTCCCCTTGCTCCCTCCAGACGCTGCTGGAACTTATAGAAAGCGCCCATGCGCATCTTGGGGGGATCGTACGATGTCATAGCCTTTGCTTGCTTCTGCAGCTCTTTCATCTCTTCGCCAGCTAACTCCAGATTCTCATACTGAATCTTACCAAATTTGGCAGCCAGCTCCTGGGCCTTGGCCATCTTCCTGGCCTCCATGGTGGTGCCTTCCATGCTCTTGAGAATATCATGCACGCCTTTCGAAGAGCTACTGTCGCCAAACCCTGCAAGACTGTACTCGCCGCCGATTCCAAAGAATGCGTCGCCGAGACCGAGGAACCCGCCAGTCGTTGTCATACGCGCTCTGAATTTTTCCCATTTCGTCGTATCTGGTGACTTCAATACACGT